>Ga0213866_10001685_pt1 | contig 16209 bp, 12 predicted proteins | sample PICome_11_FD_160079 | JGI IMG/M metagenome (GOLD analysis project Ga0213866, IMG submission 160079) | Coastal seawater microbial communities near Pivers Island, North Carolina, United States - PICO284 | ecosystem: Environmental > Aquatic > Marine > Coastal | place: USA: North Carolina...
TGGAACGGGCCCGGGTTGTGGTGGCCGAGTCGGTGGACCTGCCGTCGGGGTATTCGATCCGATGGTCGGGACAATTTGAGTACATGGAGCGCGCCCGGGATCGCCTGATGGTTGTCGTGCCGTTGACGCTGGCGATCATCGTGGTCCTTCTCTACATCACCTTCCGCCACCCGGTGCCCGTGGCGATCCTGGTGGGTTCGCTGCCCTTGGCCATGGTTGGCAGCGCCTGGCTGCTGTACCTCTTGGACTACAACTTCTCGATTGCTGTGGGTGTTGGCGTGATTGCGCTGGCAGGAGTCGCGGTCGAGACAGGGGTGATTATGCTGGTGTACCTCGAGCAGGCGTTCGCCGACGCCAACACGGACGACAAAAATGAGTCCGAGTTGAATCAATTGGTTCTTGAGGGTGCCAGCCGCCGCGTTCGCCCTGTGGTTATGACGGCGGGCGCCACCATAGCGGGTCTGCTCCCCATTCTTATTGGCAGTGGGAGCGGCTCAGAAGTGATGAGTCGACTTGCAGCGCCCATGGTGGGCGGTATGATCAGCGCCGTTTTATTGACCTTGCTGGTGTTGCCAGTGGTTTATCGCATTTGGAAAAGCCCTCGATAGGGGTGGCGCTTCGCTACGCCTGACAGGCAGGAAATGTAATTTATGTCCAGAACAGTCAGAACTGCCCGCAAGATTCACCGCTGGGTGTCCTACGTCGTGTTTGCTCAACTTCTCTTATGGATAGCGGGAGGCCTGACCTTTGCGGTGTTGCCCTTCGACGCTGTGGTCAAGGGAGGTGCGGTCATGGCGCCGCAGGCGAATCCCGCGTTCCCGGAGGGCTGGCTGGAGGTGCTTGGCAGCCATGCTGAGCAGCTTGAGTCAGTGCATGGCGTCTCGGCGCACAATAGCAGCCAGGGCCTGCTTATCGAACTCATGGGTGATGAGCAGGCCCGATTCATTCGTCTGGACGATGGCAAACCGGCTGAACCGCCTTCCACGGAACAGGTGTCCAGCTATGCGGCCGAGCTATACCGTGGCGACGGGGTGCTGGCATCTACCCGATACATCGCCGAACCGGAGTATCGCTACCTGGGATTGGTCGACGAGTTATATGGCCGTGTTGATGTGTGGCAGGTGAACTTTGATGATGCCTACGATACCCGCCTGTATTTCGATGCACCTACCGGACGTTACGTGACCGTGCGCAACGATTTCTGGGTGTTCTATGACGCCATGTGGCGCCTGCATATCATGGATTATGGCGAGGGGGAGAACTTCAATAATCTCTTGCTCCGCATCTTTACACCGCTGGCGCTGCTGTTTGCACTATCCGGTCTGGTGCTTACCTACAATGCCGCTCGCCGCGGATTGGCAAGGCGCAGCTAACGCAGTTCGTTGCGCACCTGGCCCAGCAATTCGGTAAAGATGCGGAAACTTTCATCCGCCGCCAGACGCTCAGCAATCAACAGGGCAAAGGCCTCTTTCTCAAGCTCGCCCAGCTCCGTGATCAATACCTCGTGGGGTTCCGCGGCGGCGCGCTCCCGGATGTCGAGAATTTTTGCGTAGAAGGTGTCGACGCGATTCTTTTTACGCCTTGCCTGCCACCTCGCAAGGGCAACCAGACCGGTAAGCACGAGAAAGCACAGGTAGACAATGAAGTTCAGGCTTTCTGCGTAACGTTCCAGGAAGCCGGGCTCGTCGCGTTCCAGGTAGCGCCGGGCGCCCGAATGGAGAGGGAAACTCAATTCGAGGGGATCGAAGTCTTCACTTATCCAGCTGAAGATGTTGGGAGCGATGGCGGCAAACCGGGCCTTCTGCTCTATCAGTGTGCGGGTCATGTCGTAGATCGCCCGCTCCGAAGTGTCACGTTTAGCCACCAGCAACATGTCTACGCTCAATGTGGTGAGTCCGCGCTCATTGCCGGGCAGGTTGTAGGTGAGGGCCGGGATGCTGGCGGGCTCAAGTTGTGGCACCAGGTAACTGATGCCTTCACGGAAGAATTCGACCCGGGCGTCCTCTACCTGGTCAAGCGACACCAGGACAAAACCGTCCTGGTACCAGTCTGTGTTCAGGGGGTTGATGGGCCCGACATAGATGATCATGTCGGTCTCGCCAGCGACATATTCCTCTGCCAATTCATACCTGCCGCCGAACCACTTGCTGCGTTGTGACGATAGCTCGAGGAAAGTTGTCGCCGCGTGGGATCGATTGACCACGTGAATCTGCAGTGTTTCGTTGCTGGTGATGGCGGCGTCCGGATCAAAATCCCGGCTGACGAGGATGTGCATCACACTGCGGAACAGGGGCAGCACTGTGCGCACGCCGGATGTGAAGGGATTGCTGTTCTCCACGATGGTGATATCGGCCAGGCCTGCGCTGAGCGCCTGCAAAGGCGTGATATGCGGGTCCGATGATGCTTCGATCAGTTCGATACCGGCTTCCGCGCCCAGCAGTTCGTCCACCTGCGCGGCATTTACCTGTTGATGGGCAATCGGGTAGATCGTGAGCGTGTCGGCCGCGAGGCTGCAGCCCTGAAGGATCAGCGCCCCGAGGATGGCGCTGGTAACAGTCAGCATTCGAGGCCGAGATAGCGAAAGTAGAGGCGAGATCGTTTCTCTCCAGTATGTACTTTTTCGCGCCTACTATCGAAGAAATGATGGTGGTAGTAAAGGCGCAAGCCGCGAGGGCTGGTGCCAAATGGGGCGGGGTTGATTCAGTGGTGATGGCTGCCTCATGATGTCCGGGTATATCAAATTCAGGAATCGACAATGCTCACGATTCAACCACTTCAGGACCGGGACCATTCCGGTGATGCGCGTCGACTTTCCGCGAGGCTGGAAGCGTACCGTGACCGTGAGCAGCAGGTCGGGCCCAGGCCTATCGACAGTGAAGAGAAGCAACCGCGCTGGTCGGGCGTAAAGCCTGTGCCGGAGATCACTGCCGATAGCTTCAGTAATGAGCTATTGCTGTCCGCCATGGCGAGCCACGGCTGCCTCATTGTGCGCGGCTTTTTTGACAGCGGCATTGCCGACGTTTACACGCCGATCATTGATCAACTGCTGGATACGGTTTATTCGGATAAAGAGACTGCGGCCGCGGCTATCTCGAGGAAGGCACTTTATAACCCGCCGGAGGCGCTCTCGACATTACTTTCCAAGCAAGTGTGGGCCAATTCACGCGGATTTCATCGCCGATCTGGTTCTGTTATGTGCGTCGAGTCAGCGAGCATCTGCGAGCAGCTCATGGAACTCTATGAATCTCAGGGCCTGAAAAAAATCATTGGCGATTACCTGGGAGAGCAGCCTTGCTTGTCGGCCCTCAAGTGGGTGCTTAGGCGATCCTTGCTACCGGTAAACCCGGCAGGTTGGCATCAAGACGGCGCCTTTATGGGGCAGGACATCAACAGCGTGAATATGTGGATACCGCTGAGTCGCTGTGGTGGCGATACGGGGGCCCCGGGCATGGACATATTGCCGGTCAGGCTGCTGGACATTGTAGGGGCTGGCGATGATGACGCGGTGTTCAACTGGTCCGTGGGCAAAGATGCCGTCGCCAGCAAGTATGGCGCCGACAGTTTCGTTAGCCCCGAGTTTGAGGTTGGTGATGCCTTTTTCTTCGATCATTTTCTCTTGCATCGAACCCAGTATAAAGAGCACTTCCCGCGAATCAGGTATGCCATCGAGACCTGGTTCTTCGGGACCAAAAACTTCCCGAAAAACCAGATTCCATTGGCGTGGTGAAAGCGGGGGCGCTGATGACCGCGTCGAGAATAGCAAGCGCCGATAAACCTCGTGGTATTGATATGATTGGTATAGCGAGGCTGTCTATGACTCAAGCCCAGTGTTACTTGGGAGACAAATGTTGAAGCGGCGTCGTTTCAATCAACTCTTAGGCGTGAGTGCGGGTGGCGCTGCCTGTGGGCTGGGTGCGATGGTATCGGGCTGCCAGAAAAACGCTGGCGATCGAAACCTGCTGATGATCTGTATTGATGATCTTAATGATTACCCCGCATTTATGGGTGGCTACAAAGGTGTTGCCCATACGCCGAATTTGGATGCCTTTGCCGCGTCTGGCCGCATGTATAGCAACGCTCACGCGTGTGTGCCTGTTTGTATGCCGTCGCGAGTCTCGGTGTTGTTCGGCAAGTCGCCCGACATCACGAGAATTTTTGGCCACGGCGGCGGTTACTCGGAAACGCCCGGGCCGCGATCGGATTTTGGGCGCTACAACGCCTTATTGTCGTCACCGGAAGTACTGAGTCTCCCTCAGATTGTTAAAAAATACGTTAGTCCTGACTATGTAACCCATAGCATGGGCAAAGTTTTCCATTCGGCTGAACCTGATCAGTGGGATGTGCAGCCACCGTACGCCGGGCTCTCAACTATCTACAACAGCTATCCCCTCGGACCAGACGCATTTAGTTACGGTATCCAGAGGGAAGGGGAGGCACACCAGGATCAAGTGAGCGCCGATTGGGCGTGTGAGCTGCTGTCCAGGACCCAATCCCGACCAATGTTTATCGGCCTCGGTTTTTACCAACCGCATCCTCCCTGGCGCCTTCCCCGGTGGGCGTTTGATTTATACCCCGAAGAGGCCTTGAGGCTTCCTGAATACCGACCAGAAGACCTTGCTGATATACCAGAAGCCGCGAGAAAGCTGGCTCGTCTGCCACTGATTGATGGCGAAAAAAGCAACTTCGAACTGGTCCGGGAGTTGGGAACCCATCGGGCCATATTGCAGGCCTACCTCGCGGCTATGTCCCATACTGACCAGATGTTGGGTCAGGTCCTGGACAGTCTGGACGCGGGGCCACATGCGAATAATACCGATGTTGTTCTCTGGTCAGACCACGGTTATCACCTTGGTGAGAAACTGCACCTGCGCAAAGCCACGCTCTGGGAAAAGAGTACTCGGGTACCCCTGGTGATTAGAAGTTCGGTTATAACTCCTCAAGAGACTGTGAATTCTGCCGTTAGCCTGTTGGATCTTGCCCCCACGATTATTGACCTGCTGGGTGGTGACGTGGAGGCCGCAATTCATGACTGCGATTTAAGCGGACACAGCCTGTTGAATGGGCCTCGGAGTCGCGCAATTACTCATTGGGCGGGTGCACGATCTTTGAGAACTGATCACTGGAGATATACCGCCTATAAAAACGGCGAAGAGGAATTGTACAACCACCTCACTGATCCGGATGAGTATGAGAATCTAGCGGGACTCGCTCAATACAGCGCTGAACTGGAAGAATTACGCGCTACCCTTGGCGCTGCCGGCTGAGACTTGCCGTCGGCTCGGGCAATATCAGGTTTTTCGAAGGTCGAGTTTTAATTCTCCACGATCTACCGCGTACTTTAATGCGGCCTTCAATCCTTTAGCGGCATCCTCCTCGGAAATCGACTGCAGCGCTGGGTCCCAGGGTACGACGCTGAAGTCTTTCTCGCGCCAATAGAATTTGATGTCGCTACTCGTCCAGTTGCTGTAGATGTCTTCCCAGCTCAAACGCCCGAAGTGTGGTTCCAGGCACTGCTCCGTCAAAGGCTCTCCCTCTGGCTGGTATCGAAAATCGACGGATATACGCATCTGACTCGGATGATGGTTGTGTCTTGCAGAGTGAACAGTGAGGGCGCCGAAAACCAGGATATCCCCCAGTTCGAAATCGCCGCCATGCCACTCCAATTCGGTCAATTCAGAAGCCAGTTTTGCTGCGCGATTACCCGGCCCCAGGTGGTGTTTGAGTGGCATAACACCAAACTTGTGAGAACCCCTGAGGACGACAAGCGGCCCCATTTCCACAGGGCAATCGGTGAGAGGTATCCATGCGGCTGTGAGAAGGTTAGAGCCCTGGTTGTTTGGAAAGTCCTGGTGCGGAGGCGTAGTCACCGGGAAGTTGTCGGGAAACACGAGGCGAATGATGGCCAGCGGGTGGGGAAAAGCTGACTCACCCAGCACGGCCTTCATGATTCGAATCAGCTCTGGCTGGTGAGCTAGGTGATGAAACGATTCGACGACGTAGAGTTGGTCGTGAACCTGAAAGTACGCTGATTCACCCTCGCGGAACGGTTTGCATGCGGCTTGCATACAACCGGATGAAAGACTTTGCTCTGCGACACCAAGCCGTGCCATGACATCGTGGAAATCGCTGTGTACTTGTCGAAGAGCATCCGGGGGGATTGCTGATTTAAAAAACAGGTAGCCGTCTTTTTCGAATTGATTGTGCAGCGCGTTGTGGTCATTGAGTAGGTCATTGGCAAGGAAAAACGGCTTTATGTCGCCCGATTCGAAGGCGTGACTGTCGTCACTGCTGCTACTGGATAGAGTCATTGCCGTAAAATCCGTTGTCGAATAGCCACTGGTGTTTCTCCCTGATCGCCGCTCGTGTCGCAGCATCGATGTCGGAGAGGGTCATGTCACCAGGTTTGGCTGACTGGTTACTGTGGGGGAAATCGATATCGTTCCTGGCCCGAAAGGGCAGGGTGAGCGCGGGGAAAACAGCGCCTAACTCCTCGGCCTTCAAGATGGTGACGAAATCAGGGACATGACCCTCCAGGGTGAGGTAATCCTCGCTCCTGAACTGCTGACCAGCGATATCATCGCGAAAGTAGCCGGACTCACGGACAAAATCTTCAAAGCTGCCCTGCGCCAGAGCGACCTTGTCCTGCACGTGTGGTACCTGGAACGCGGGCCCCTTGAGGATATTGCTTCGGCCATTACGGAAAAACAGGTAGTTGGATAGCTCCAGGGCGTAGGGGTTTCGTATAACCGCAAACACGTTCCGCAGGCGGGTCGGGTCTATGCCTGTGGTGGCCAGGATTCGTTCCCGATCGGCATAAATCTCGGTAAGGGTCTCGTGGCTGTACCCTTCAAACAAGGTGGCGCCGAAGTGCTGGTCGGCGTGCTGGTGCTTTATCGATGAGCAGAAAACAGGCCCGCGTAAGGTCTGACACAGGTAATCTGTGCAAGAAGTTCCCCCCGTTTTTGGGATGTGGATAAACAGCAGTTCAGGGTTTATGACCACGGTCTAGTTTAGGAGGTAGTCGATTTCTGCTTTAGTGCGCCCAGGAAGGCCTCTATCTCCTCTACCGGGTGAACTGGAAGGGCTTCGGTCAACGCGTCTATGCTCCTCAGGTCGTACTCGCCGTCAGCGATGGCTGCTTCAATCTCGGCTTGGTTGTCCGCCAGGGTCTGGTTGTTGGGGTCGAGTCCCGATATCAGTGCGACGCCTTTTCTATAGGGGCCGGCAAAGGCCTCATAGACGCGCACATCAAGATCGGGCCTGTAGCGTTGCAGCACGGGCACAATTTTGTACACATCCCCGCACCAGGCGTTGTAGGTACGATTCCGTTCTGCCATCGCGTATTGCTCAGGATACACATCGTCGACGATTACCGTGCATCCTGGCGCGCACCATCGTTCAACATTGATAAAGTCCCGAAGGACATACTCTGCGAGGTGCATGCCGTCAATGAACGCCAGGTCGGTCTCCCCGAGTTGTAACTTCAGGCAGCGATCGCCATTGGCAAAAAAGGCATCGCTTTCTTCTTTAAAAATTCGCACCGGGGCATTGAAGCCATGAGTGATCTCAAACGCGGGATCGACGCCAACGCTGGGGCATCCAGCCAGTTGCATGCTACCGCCGTCGTCAACGCCGATCTCAAGGTAGCGGCGCGGGCGTAGCACCTGATGGGCCCTGCGAAGAATAGCGCGATAACCGTAGAGGCTTTTGTCCTTACCCGCATCGAGCCCCAAAGGCTTTAGTGCGGGACGGATCTTGCGTTCGTCGGCGCTGACAGGTTTCAGGGTTAGATGTGGCTCCGGCCCTTCTGTACCCTGTTGAGCGCGCGCAATATAGATATCGGCCAATTGGCGGAGAATGCGATTCCGCGCCTTGCCGTAATCCTGAGAGATAGTGGGTACTGTCCGATTTGCAGCGCTCACTTCGCCGAACACGAAGGATGGTCGAAGTGTGAAGTTGCGCGCTTTGCCTGTTACGAGTTCATATTTTTTATAGTACTTCTTGACGGTCGCCTCTCGTTGCGCCGACGTCAAACTGGTTGTGGTGCCACCGTGATTCTGATGGAAGCTTCCCTCACCTTCCAGGACCACGTACTGGTTGTCGATATCGTTAATCAGCCGCTCAAAGAGTTCGATATTGGCCAAGCCAGCCCCAGGCTCATCAAAGCGTTCGTCATAGCCACCACAGGCATCCCAAACCTCACGTGTTGTGATCAGACAGTTTGATTCGATGGATGCGAGGTGGTGCTTGTTGGCGTTCTCGCCAGGGACGATGGCATAGTCGAACAGGCTATAGCCATTTGCCGGCCAACCGATCCGGTCGAGATCGATGGTTTCCCGCTCAAAGGCATTGGATGGATCAGCAATGTTCTGCGATACGTCACCCATGGTGTATTGCGGTACATTAATAACCGGCCTTGGAAAGCTGGTAACGATGCGTGAAACGTTCTGTATTACGCCGGGGGAGAGTACATGTGCCCCGTCGATCATGACGGCGATCGTGTTGAATTTCGCTTCTTTGATACCTAAATTCAGGCCGTGCACGGGCGACGGATGACCGTCGACCCGAATGACTCGGCTCAAGCGCCCAAACTCGCCAAACTCATCTTTGTTGATGGGCGGCGAAGATCCGTTATCGATAACGATGATCTCGAGTTTCCCCGCCGTACAGCGCTGATAATGCGGCGTCAGCGAGGTCAGAGTGCGCCGAATCTGCTCGGGGATATTGTAGGCCGCAACGACGAATGTGATGCCATCAAACTCCGGCTGTTCGCGCCCCGGTTTGAAATCAATACCGGTGTTGGCTACCCGGTCGTAGAGCCGGTCCATCAACCGCATTAACTGCTGGTCTTTTTCCCGAGTAATCTTCAATTCCCGGACAAAGGTCTGGTTGCGCAGGCGCAGTTCCTGTAGTTCTGCCAGCAGAGAGTCTCTATCGCTCATAGTTAGTTTTCTGGTTTGATAAGTGCATCTCGAGAGGGTGGTCATGGTACCCTGTCAGTACCGAATTTACGACAGATTTGCTGGCCCTCAAGCGCCTTGCAAGTCCACCTGGTGGGTGGATACTGGGGGGCTTGCGGAGGTTGGCTGAGCACGAGAGCAACGTCATAGTTACGTATAGCATGTCAGACGATTATCAACATTTGATGGACCTTGTGGCCAAGCTGGGGGCGGAGAATCGCCGCTGCCGTTCCGTTGCCATGGAGTCAGCGTTGATCGAGTTGAGATTCAGGGCTGCAAAACTTGTCCGCGAATCATCAGCAGGCGATTTTTGCCTGGGTCAGTATCCACCGGCGCGACATTTTGGCCACGAACGTGGCCTGCCCGACATCTCCCGAGGTGAGCTGACCAGCGAAGTCCTGGCCGAGGCGATACTGGGGCATGCTGGGCTCGTTGTTCGTGGATTTTTCGACGCCGATACAGTGGGTAAGCTGGTAGCCCAGATTCGCGAAGAGCAATCCCTAGAAAACACTGAGTCTCCTTCCAGTTCTCCCGAGATCGGTTGCAGTCCTTCCGCCATGTACCAACTAATTTCTGCCTACGAGGAATGCGGATTTCTCGAGTGTGTTAGTGAGTACTTCGGTGAGCCGGCACTGATGCACGCAGAGCGCGCTAAGTTACGCCGGAGAGTGAAGGGCCGCGACAACTATGCTGTGATCCCATGGCACCAAGACGTCAACTTTTTTCTGCACAAGTCATTTGCTCTTAACGTGTGGTGCGCACTCAATCCGGTAGGTCAAGACAATCCTGGACTGGCGATTGTGCCTCGACGGACCGAGCAGAGACTGTTTTGGAGGGGAGAGGGAGTCGCCCCCTTGGATTATGGAAATTCATTTAGTTCCGAGGAGTTACAGGATTTTTGTGTAGATCATCCTGTTCAATATCCCGTGCTAGACCCTGGCGATGCAGTGATATTTGATGAGATGACGCTGCACTCTACCGCCTCTAGGCCATGGCGGCTCGCTGAGCAATTGGTGGCCATTTCCTGGTTTTTCAGGGCTTCGCGTTTCCCGGGCAAGGGCACGCCCGTGGCGGTGTAGCCTATTCTGGCGCTATCAGCTGCCAGTCCCCTTCAATTGCCGCGCCGCGGCCTGTTTCAGTGCATGTGCAGATATCTGCTGCCGCTTGCCATCGTTCAGCACTACGTAAGACGGTGGGTTGATGGCCTCTCGTTGGAAAACAACTGCACCTGAGTAGAAATGGATAGCGCGCGTGTTTGCAGTAAAGTCTGTGGCCTCGATATCCTCGTCCAGTCGCCAGAAGGCGTGCAACTCGTCAATCAGTTGTTTCGAGTACTCAATAAACGTGATCTGCGAGCTCGCATTGCCGCCGTACTCACGCCAGTAACTGGTAAATGAGTCCTCGCAGATGTATACACCATTAGAGCTCATCAGTGGGTATAGCACCTCAAAACTCGCTATCTGGTCGCCCATCATGTGGCTGCCATCGTCGATGACCAGGTCAAACGGTCCGTATTCTTCCACCATCGCCTGCAGTGTGTCGCGATCACCTTGGTCCCCGATGTGGACGTGGCAGTCCGCCGGCGCGCGCTCAGCGGCGCCGGGATCTATATCCAGGCCGTGGATGATGGCCTCCTTGCCGAAATATTGCCGCCAGAGTTCCAGTGAACCGCCACTATGGACGCCAATCTCCATAAGGTTTACTGGCGTCCCTACAAAGGGCCTCAGATGGGCTTCGTAATCTTCAAAAAAGTGGTCGATTTTGCCCAGGAGCCGGCCATCGAAGTTCTCAAAACATTCACGCAGTGTTTTCATTCAAGACTCCAGTGGCGTGAAACGCTAACGCAGAGGGCAATTCCCATTCGTCCGCGTGCCCCGACAGTGTTGCAAATTTCAGGGGGTTCGGTACGCCCAGCGGTGCTGTCACTAGCAGTGACCCTGCGGATCGTGCCGATAAGGGGAGCATCCCTTCGGGCAGGTCCGCCAGGCTGGGGGCGGACCTGATTTCAGCCATGTAGCCGGCCAGATCAAGTGGGAGTTGCACGGTAATCGGATACGTTTGGGTTCGATGAGGCATCACTGCGGATTGCCCCAAAACCAATGTTTCCGACACCTGGGCTGGAATGTCCAGTGTGAACTGCTGCTCTGCGAAGCTAATCAGCTCACGGTAGAACGGGGCGGGCTCGTCAAAAAGAAAGTGCGCATTGTCGGACCAGCGCAGCATGGCCCAATCGGCATGCGCATTGCCCGGATCCAGGATTTCACCCCAGACCCTGCTCGAGAGTGGGTAGTCTGCGGCGTTGGTTCTCGCCGCCTCCAACCATGCCCGCAGAAACATGATCGCGGGAACGTCGAAGTCTGATTGCAGGCAATAGAGCCCGTGACGAAAGACGCCGAGACGCACAAAGAACTGATAGGTTGTGTAAAGATCCTGCATGAACGTCATATCGGATTTCGAAAATGAAGCCGTAGAGGTGATCAGGTTTTTGCTGTCTGTCTCAATCTGCCAGTGTTCGCGGTAGTCCTTCTGGGCCATCGGTGCGTTGGGCATCATCGATGTGTAGTTTCCGTGGGCGGATACTTTCCAGTCAAAACAGAATTGAAGGTCGTTGGCAAAGCTGATGGGTGTTTGTCCGGGCAGTCCTATCATCAGGTCGGACGCCATCGGAATGCCCGCGCGGTGGAAATGTTCCATCAGATGCTCGTAGGCTGTGGTGCGAATATTGTCTCGATCTATCGCATTCAATACATCTGGGTCGGTTGTTTGAAGGGCAATGATACCGGTTGGAAGCAGTCCGCCCCGATGCAGGATCTCGATAACAGTGAGCAGGCGATTGCCACCATTCTTTGCAAAGTTGGTGAATAGCCGTTCGGGGTATCCCGTTCGAGCCTTGGCCTCTGCCAACTTCTGTGCGATAGCTATGTCCTGTTCCAGCATCCCGAAATTGGCGTCGGCGATAAAAATCGCTTTGGATCGCTTGTCACACAGGTAGTCGATTTCTTTGCACACGCGCTCCGGGTTGAACTTGCTGACTTTCTGGAGCGTGGCTGAGCCCCAGTCGCAATAAGTGCAACCAAATGGGCAGCCTCTATTAGTCTCCAGTACGGTCAGCGGGAAATCGCATAACCAGGGGTCGAATTCTCCCTCGAGATAGGGCGAGCTGAGTTCATCTATGTCGCGCAACCGGGTACGGCTCCGTGTCCGCAGAATTGCGCCGTCCTTGCGGTAGGCAATGCCGGTCACCCGCTCAAGCCCTGCGAGGTCTCCCTTCGCAATGGCGGCCAGAATCTCTGCACAGGCAATCTCTCCCTCTCCGAGAACTGCGATGTCTATGAACGAATAATCTTCAAGAAATTCCTCGGCCTCGCCAGTGTGACGGGGTACGTGCGGGCCGCCGAAAATAATGGTCGCGCGCGGACAGGCTGATTTGACCCTTTCCGCGGTGGATAAATTCAGCTCATGATTCCAGACGTATGAAGAGAACAGGCATACCGGTGCGTCACTGGCGAGCACTACATCCAAAAGCTCTGACAGGGGAAACTCCGGAGTACCGCCGGGTCTGGACTTCTGTAAGTGATAGCAACCGCTTAGCGTCCCATCTGATCGCAGGTATGCCATCACCATGCCCAATGACAGATAGGGCAGTGTTTGCCGCGACGATCCGATAATCATCGGGAACACGTCTCTCATTTAACCAGCTTCTCCGTGTGTGATGGCTGGCGGCCATAGTAACCTGAAAAGCAACCGCCTGAGCCACGCAAGGAGGCACACGAGCAAGGAAATATCCTTCTTCGTCACGCTTGTGTTACCGTGGATAATTCATCGTTGAAACGTTAACAGAACAGGGCTGACACGGCATGGCTTCGCGAGATGGGCATGCACCAGGCATGAATATCCTGCTTCACGGTCATATGTTTAAGAACGCCGGTTCCACGCTGGACTGGAGCCTGCGCCAGAACTTCGGTGCTGATTTTCTGGACCACCGAGACGACGAATTTCTGCGGGACAACCCTGAGGGGTTGGCAACGTTGGTGCATGAAGCTCCCAACTTGCGTGCAATCTCGTCCCACTGGATGCCACTGCCGCTGACGCCAGACCTCGCAGCGGAAGCTACCTTGCTGTTTTTATTGCGCCACCCCGTCGATCGCGCGCACTCCGTCTACGAGTTTGAGCGTCGTCAGGGCGAAGCCGCGGGTCCATCCGCTGCCCATGCCGGTCGACTCGACTTTCGAGAATTTGTCGCCTGGAGACTCGGCAAGAGCAGGGGGCCGGTGATTCGAAACTACCAGACTCGCTACCTCTCGGGCGACTACTTCAGCCGCGACCTCGATTCTGCGCTCGGTAAAGCCATGGGCCAGCTTCAATCCTCCTGCTTTGGGATTGTTGAACAGTACGATGACAGCATGATCCTGTTCGAACACACTCTTGGAGGGAGTTATCCCGAGCTCGATCTTGCAGCCCCGCCCCAGAATGTGTCCCGACCCGTGGGTGAAACGCTGGCGCAGCGCTTGCTTAGCATCCGTTCGGCGTTGGGCTCTGTGTACGATCAGCTACTGGATGAAAATCAACATGACCTCCAGTTGTACGACTGGGCACAAGCGCAATTCTCCAGGCGCCTGTCGCAGGTCGCAGGCCGAGATAGCCTGCTCGCCCAGATGCAATCAAGAAAGCAGCAGCTTGCGTGAGCGTGAGAGACTGTATGCTATTCAATAAAATCTCATCTGTGGTGTGCCCGGGATGTCCATAGCGTGATTCCACAACGGCTAAAAAACTCGCTTCGCTACCGCCTGAATCGATTGAAGAGCTTAGTTGCTGGCTCGGTAGAGCATCCCGACTATGTTCGGGCCACGCACTATTTTGGCGGTGGTTGGGCGCTAAATTTCCTGCAGGTGGTAGACAGTGTTTCCCTTAAGCGCGACATGGCCCAGATTGTCGATGATGGCTTTAATACGGTCATTCTCGTCGTCCCCTGGCGTGGCTTGCAGATCGACCACATGGTGCCAGCGTATGACGGTTTCTACCTTGCCCAGTTGAAACGGTGCCTTGCCGCCGCCGATAAGGCGGGACTGTCGGTGATTGTGCGTCTGTCCTATGCACACCAGATTCTAGACAGGCAACCCCTGAGCGGCCTGACGGCAATACAGCGCTTGCTGACAGATTCCGAGACACAGTCGGCCTGGCTCGATTACCTTGGAAGAGTGAATAAGGTTTGCATTGGTCATCGTTGTTTCTGGAAATCATTCATCAGCTGGGAAGAGTTCTGGCATTCGTTCTGGCGCTGGCAGCTCTATACGCCCGAGTATCGAGAGCAGCTTGCCGAGGAGGTAGGATACAACCGGTTCCTCGATAGCCTGGGACTCTCGAACGAACGGCGGTTACCGCGCCCGGAAGAGCCGGATTACAACATCTTCCACCAGTTTATGAATGCGCGAATTCGAGAGATGTACTTAGCAGCGCGAACTCGAATTCCTGGGCTGGGTATGGAAATTCGCGTGGATATGGACCGCTATGAAGATGGAAGCGGGGAAGTGTCCTGGCTTGAGAGCGACAACTTCACCGATCTCGATGTTACCCGTTATACCTATTGGGCGCCGTTCATGGGGGCGGAGAATCGCGGGGAGCTTCTAAGTAGCGATCGCGCGCTGGAGCTCCTTGCCCATTCGTTACACCGAATGACCCGTGGCGGTGGCCATCGTGACCATATTGTCGATCAGTTCAACTTTGTCGATGACGCGCCGAAGTTCCACGGAATACATGCACGAATTGAGCCCGACCAGGTTTCACAATTTCTGGAAGGCGCAGTTCCCCTGATGCGCCGGGAGAGTGCGGGCTACGGAATCTGGGCTTACCGCGATTACCGACAGAACGTCCTGTACAACCCCAGATTTCGCATGGGACTTGATGGATGGCGGCTCTCTAGAGGTGGCGCCACGCCGCTCAAAAATGGCGGTTTGCGCCTCGCTAACAATGCCGTGTTGCGGCAGACCATACCCGCGCGTGTAGCAGGGCTACAGAACGCAGTGCCCTTCGACCGATTCGATTTTGTGGCGCGCACTGCCCGACAAGGCACTTCCTCGGGCACGCTTGAGGTTCGTTTGAACTCAGGCGCCTGGTTCTCCCTGGTTCCGGGTGCTGAGGGCGAGCTGGAAGTCAGCATACCGGTGCCGCGACCTGTTGTTCTGGAGGATGGAATTATTATCGAACTGCGCCAATCGGGTGCAGCCCTGAGCCTGGACCAGCTGTTTCTGCACCACTTCGTCTTTCGCAGTGGATTCCGTGACGAGTACAATAAGCCTGGCAACCATCATCAACAGATAGTCGAGTTCAATAAGGCCCTGTCGGCCTACAGTGAGCCCACTATGCTTCAGGCTGATCAGCAGGATTGAACTGGCAAACATAGCCCAACGATGTGTGTTCGGGTATCGCTTCTTGCAGGCGTGCTGCTTCAGTTTCATACCCTAACCAGGTAAGGTTTTCCGACCAGTGCTGGTTAATAAAAGATAAATCTCCATCGGTCAGCCAATAGCGCCAGTCTCCATAGCCTCGTGAGCGAGTAACCCGTTGAAGGTCCTGGGGCACTGACGAGTGGTCACCAGCCAGGTCAATATCGAGAAAGGCTGACAACCCGGCCCAATCGCCATCCAGCAGCATTTCATAGCGTGCCATGTAAGGTTTGAACCGGTTGGCATAGGCGAGCTGTTCCCGATGGAGATTCTGGAACACGACATGAGGTGCACGCCCCACTGTCATCGAGATCTTGTCCCAGAGCTCGAAACAGGAGACACCGTCAGGATCTTTTACCTTCTCCGATAGGGCCTCGTAGCAGGTTTCGTACCCCGCCTTGTCCCCACTTACCTGAAAGTCGTAGAACAGGTAGAGCAGCATGCTAATAAACTGGTCCCTCGGGTCTCGGTAAATCATGATGTTGTGGTCGAATTCGTCTACCCGGGCCGTCGTGGCGGTGACTCGCCCGATCAACACCTTGGAGAGGGAAGCCGCAGCAGGCGTCGCGTCTAGAATGTCAGCAATCTGTGCGTCTGTGTGCGGTTCGAAGTAGCAGCGCACAGCGTCATCGCCCAGGCGATCCTTCACTCTGCTGAACAGCATGGTGGTGCCAGACTTGGCAAGGCCTGCGATCAGGATATTCACGGGATTGTCCGGTCCTCGGCTGAGTTGTCGCGAGCAGAACTCGGTGTCGATTCCGCGCTGAAAAGCGTGGGGTGTTTTGCGGCGTACAGTGTACCGGACC
>Ga0213866_10001686_pt1 | contig 16207 bp, 15 predicted proteins | sample PICome_11_FD_160079 | JGI IMG/M metagenome (GOLD analysis project Ga0213866, IMG submission 160079) | Coastal seawater microbial communities near Pivers Island, North Carolina, United States - PICO284 | ecosystem: Environmental > Aquatic > Marine > Coastal | place: USA: North Carolina...
GAGCGTGCAAGACAATATGAAGACTTTAAAGACCGTGTTGGTGAAATAATTAACGGCACAGTTAAGCGTGTTGAGTCAGGAAATATAATTATCGACCTTGGAAACGCTGAAGCGATAATTTTACGTAATGCATCTATAAAAGGTGAAAGCCTAAGAGTAAATGAAAGAATAAGAGCTTATGTAGAGAGAGTTTCACAAGAGCGTAAAGGGCCTCAGATTTTCCTTTCACGCACAGCCCCTGAATTCATGGCTAAATTATTCACTCAAGAAGTTCCTGAAATTTATGATGGAATAATTGAGATAAAAGGCGTTGCAAGAGAGCCTGGTTCCAGAGCAAAAATCGCTGTTCATTCTAGTGATGGCTCAATTGATCCAGTTGGTTCATGTGTGGGTGTTCGTGGCGCTAGAGTACAGGCTGTAATTAACGAACTACAGGGTGAAAAAATTGATATCATTCAATGGTCTGCTGACCCTGCTACTTTCTTAGTTAACGCTCTTGCTCCTGCGGAAGTTGCAAAAGTAGTTATTGATGAAGACAACAACAGAATAGAAGCTGTAGTACCTGATGACCAACTAAGCTTAGCGATAGGTCGTCGTGGTCAGAATGTACGTCTTGCATCTGAGTTAGTAGGATGGAATATCGACATAATGACCGAAGAAGATGAATCAACAAGAAGAACGGACGAATTTAATAAACTTTCCGAAATGTTCGTAACAGCTCTTAACATTGATGACATTATGGCACATCTAATTGTAACAGAAGGATTTGAGAACGTAGAAGAAGTTGCATTCGTTGATGCGGCTGAAATATCCGCCATCGAAGGCTTTGATAACGACATCGCTTCAGAACTACAAAGCCGTGCTCGTGATTATTTAGAGCAAAAACAAGCTAACAGTAACGAGACTTTAAAGAAATTAAAAGTTTCTGATAAGCTTCAAGAGATAGAAGGTCTAACTTCTGATGTATTGATAAAACTAGGTGAGAACGGAATTAAGTCACTTGATGACTTTGCTGATCTTTCTCGTGATGAGTTCGTTGAGATAATACCAGACTCAGGTTTAAGCGATGACAAAATTGATGAATTAATAATGTCATCACGTGTTAAAGCAGGCTGGTTTGAAGGTGAAGAAGAGGCTAAGGAGAGTAGCGGGCAAAAATAACATTGAATTTTTATTATAATATAATAGCGTATCGTACATACAATTTTAATTAAATATTAATAAAATAGTACCTATATTTATTAATTGCTTATTAGTACATGAGTAAATATTTAAAAATAAAGGTACTATAAAAACATTTAAAAAAAGTAATTATTGCAAGATGACAGAACAAAAAGATAACACTACCAAGAAATCAACACTTACCCTTAGCTCATCCAAGCTTAAGCTTGGCGATATAAAGGGAGGGCAGGTTTCGCAAAGCCTTTCGCATGGACGTGCAAAAAGTGTTCAGGTTGAAGTTCGTAAAAAGCGTCGCTTTACATCTGGTGGCTCAGAATCTACAGAGAATCAAAACGCTGGTAATGCTACAAAGAATGTTAAAGGTGCTGATGGACTGACAGATAGTGAGAGAGAAAAACGATTAAAGGTTCTGCAACAAGCATCTGACTATGAAAAAGAAAAAGTAGAAAAAGAAGCTGAACAAGCAGAGTTAGCTAAAAAGCGCGCTGAAGAAAAAGAAAAGAAAGAACAAGAAGAAGCAGAAGCGGCAGCAAAGTTAGCAGAAGAGCTAAAGGTAAAGCGTGAGTCTAAAAAAGCAAAAGAACCTGTTATTGAAGAACCTAAAGTTAACGAAAAAGACTCAGTAAAGCCTATAAAGGCTAGTGAAAAACTATCATTGACCGTTAAGGACAAGCCTAAGAAAGAAAGAGAAAGTGATAAAGACGATAGAAAATCATCACGCTCAGGTGAATCCAAACGTCGTTCGGGCAAGCTTACAATAGCTCAGGCATTGAGTGACAATGGTGAAGAACGTATGCGTAGTTTAGCCTCTGTAAAAAGAGCGCGCGAAAAAGCCCGTAAAGCTGCGGAAGCTGACTCTACTCCTAAAGAAAAGCAAGTAAGAGACGTTATTGTTCCAGAAATAATAACTGTTCAGGAGCTTGCTAACCGTATGGCCGAGCGCTCAGTTGACGTAACTAAATCACTTATGAAAATGGGTATGATGGTTACCGCCAATCAGACAATAGATGCTGATACTGCAGAATTGGTCATTGAAGAATTCGGACACAGAATTAAGCGTGTTACTGACGCTGACGTTGAAGATATATTAAAAGATGACGGCATAGATAACGATAAAAACCTTATTCACAGAGCGCCTGTGGTTACCTTTATGGGTCACGTTGACCACGGTAAAACATCACTTCTTGACAAGATTCGAGAAGCTAAGGTCGCATCTGGTGAAGCAGGTGGCATAACTCAGCATATCGGTGCATATCAGGTTGAAGTTGATAAAGAGCATAAGATCACATTCCTTGATACTCCTGGACACGAAGCATTCACAGCAATGCGTCAGCGTGGTGCGAATGCTACTGATATCGTTGTTCTGGTTGTTGCGGCAGATGACGGTATAATGGCTCAAACAGTTGAAGCAATTAATCACGCAAAAGCTGCTGAAGTTCCTATAATTGTTGCAATTAACAAAATTGACAAACCTGATGCAGACCCAAGCAAGGTAAGAACAGCACTTCTTGAGCACGAGCTTGTAACAGAAGATATGGGTGGTGACATCTTAACAGTTGAAGTTTCTGCAAAGACTGGGCAAAATCTTGATAAACTACTTGAATCAATCTTAATGCAATCTGAGATACAAGAATTAACTGCCAATCCAGATAGAAAAGCTTCTGGTATAGTTGTAGAGGCACGGGTTGATAAGAACAAAGGTGTTGTATCTACTTTACTTGTTCAAAAGGGTACACTTGCAGTTAGTGACATTGTTATTGTAGGTGAAGCGTTTGGTAAGGTTCGTGCAATGAAGAGCGCAGAAGGACGTACCATGCAAAAAGCAGGACCTTCGGTTCCAATTGAAATATTAGGCCTTGACGAAGCACCTGAGGCAGGTGTTGAGTTCCATGTTGTTAACAGCGAAAAACAAGCACGTGAGATTAAAGAATACAGGCAAAAACGTAGTCGTGACCTTAAAGTTGCCATGCAGCAAAAGAAAGGAACTTTAGAGGATCTATTCTTACAAGCAAAAGATGGTGGTAAAAAGCAACTCCCAATCGTTATTAAAGGTGACGTACAAGGTTCAGTTGAAGCGATAATCGGAAGTTTAGATAAGTTAGAAACTGATGAAGTTGCAGTAAAAGCACTGCACACGGCAGTTGGCGGAATTTCTACATCTGATATCACTTTAGCAACTGCATCTCATGCTATAATTTTAGGATTTAACGTTCGTGCAGACGCTGCTGCCAAAGAACTGGCTCAGAAAGAAGGAGCGGACATACGTTATTATTCAATCATTTACGACCTTATTGACGACATAAAAGCAATATTAGGCGGAATGCTTGCACCACATATTCGTGAACAATATCTGGGTAACGCTGAAATACGTGAAGTATTCAACATGAGTAAGCATGGAAAAGTTGCTGGGTGTCACGTGACAGATGGAGTTATAAGGCGTGGTTCAGGAGTTAGATTACTACGTGATAACGTTGTTATACATGAAGGAAAATTAAAAACCCTTAAACGTTTCAAAGATGACGTTAAAGAAGTTGGAACAAACTTTGAATGTGGTATGGCTTTCGAGAACTACGAGGATCTAAAAGCTGGTGACCTTATTGAAGCATTCGAATTAGTAGAAGAAAAGAGGACATTATAAAATGGCAAAAGCGGATTTTAACAAAATGCCTAGCCAACGTCAGTTGAGAGTAGGTGAAGAAATTAGGCACGCATTATCTAGCATTTTTATGCAAGGCACTATATATGAGCCTGAATTGGTAGGAATATCAATAACAGTTCCCGAAGTAAGGATAAGTCCTGACTTAAGGAATGCAACAGCCTTTGTATTTCCACTTGCAGGAAAGGCACCTGAAGGATTTGTAGATGCACTTAATAGAATAGCTCCTCAAATCACTCATCAGGTTTTAAAGCGTGCAAAGCTTCGTCACGCACCAAAGATAAATTTTAAAATTGATGACAGCTTTGAAAACGCACATAATATTGAAAATATTATTTTGGAAGTAAACAAAGAGGAAACAGTTTAGTTATCACCTATAAGGTAAACTTAAACCAAACCCGGCAGTTTTCTCCAGTTTCATCAAAGTCATATAGAACATTTCCAGATTGGTTTACACCTCTATCCACACATCTGCTTCCATTGGTGTTACTATTGGAAAAATTTATACTATACATTATGCCGCTATCTGGCTCTCCATCGTCTATTTTATTATCAATACCACTAGCCTCAGACACTTTCAAAAATCCTAAATTGGGGCATTGCCATCCTGTTGCTGGGTCTATGCCACCGAAAGCAAATATATGCGCATTATGAACCGTGCCAAATAATGTACCTCCGGCTATTGCCAGACAACTTCCACCAGCTGTACTTAGATGCCCCACATGAACAACAACATTTCCACCATATGATGAAACAGGAACATTTACCCCAGCAACTAACGGTGGAGCGCTTCCTGTGTAAGCTCCAGCTATAATCCCTGACTGAGAAAGATGCTGCCAAAAATCAAGATTTTCAGTATTAGTTGAGTGTATTTGACGATTACCATTGCCATCAGTTCCAATGCCATATGATGATGCATTCGATAAATCACCCGGTAGCTCGCTATACTCCAATTTAAAAGCGTTAACAGCAGTATTATATTTATTGTAATCACTGATTAAAGTTCGCACCTTTGCTTGCCTTAAAAGAGCCTGACCTCCCATAACACCAGCAACAATTAGCCCTATCAGCACAATAACAACTGACAGCTCAACAAGAGTAAATCCTAAGTTTTTCTTCATAATCTTGCTAAAATAATTACACCTAAAATCTATTTTAATTTATAATTTGCACATAAAACACTGCTACTATCTACCTAATTTGAATATCAATCTACAAGTAACTCCAGTTTCATCAAAGTCATAATTAGCACCACCTGTTCCACGCACATTGTTATCCACGCAACGATTACCATCGTTATTTGTATCACTCTGATTCGCACTAAATAATATCCCTGAGTCTGCAAGACCATCATCTATTTTGTTATCAATTCCATGCGCTTCTGCAACTTTTAAAAAAGGCAAAACAGGACAATTGTCATGTATATCTTGCAACTTACCGAAAGACAGAACGTTAAATCCCCCATGTAAACCAAATAGCAGGCTGGTATTAGTACCTAAGCAGTTGTCATTTCCACCACTGACGCTATCTGTAAGATAGCTAAATATAGCTGTTACAGAATCGCCAAAACTTGTTTTTGGAACGTTAACCCCTATTTGATCATCTGGATTACCAGCATCAGCACCAGTATACGTTCCCTGCACTAAATTTGCAGCCCCAAGATGTTGCCATGCATAAAGAACTTCCGAGTTTTCATGAAAAATCCGTTTATCACCGTTACCGTCATTGCCTATACCATAATTAGAGGCATTAGATAAATCACCAGCCAAGGAACTATACTCCAACTTAAAAGTATTCATCGCAATTTGATACTTGTTATAGTCAGAAATTAATGACCTAATTTTTGCCTGTCTTACTAATGACTGCCCACCTACAACACCAGCAACAATTAGTCCGATTATTACAATAACTATTGATAGCTCAATAAGAGTAAAACCCTTCTTTTTCTTTAGATTAAAACTACTCAAAACTACCACCAAAAACTATAATATCACCAACTCCCTAATGTGTCATGAATATATTAATTTATCATTAATTTTGACATACCAGAACATTACTATATTATGCGCTCTCTCTATAATGACAAGAAGAAAATGATTAAAAAACAACGCAATAATATAAACGGCTGGATAAACATAAATAAACCTTATGGTGTAAATTCAACAAAAGTGGTGGCAATATTAAAACGTTATTACAATGCAAAAAAAGTCGGTCATGCCGGAACCTTAGACCCACTTGCAGAAGGCGTTTTGCCCATAGCATTTGGCGAAGCTACCAAAACCATCAATTATATGATGGATGCAAAAAAAGAGTATGAATTTACTATAAAATGGGGCGAAGCAACTTCCACCGATGACGCTGAAGGTGAAGTAATCGCCACCTCTGACAAAAACCCAACAGAAAACGAAATAAGAACCTCCCTACCCCACTTTTTAGGAGAAATAGAACAAACTCCCCCCGCCTTCTCTGCTATAAAAATAAACGGTCAACGAGCTTATGACCTAGCTCGCAAAGGTGAAGACGTAAAAATAAAATCACGCATGGTAAATATATATGACCTTGAATATTTAGGCGACAACACGTTCCGCACAACATGCTCAAAAGGCACTTATATACGTTCACTAGCTAGAGATTTAGCTGAACATTTAGGCACAAAAGGCCATGTTACTATGTTAAAGCGTACAAAAGTGGGTAATTTTTGTATAAAAAGTGCGATTTTACTAGATATGTTCGATAATAAAGTGTATAAGGACGGCTCTGATGAGCTACTTTTACCGGTAGAACAAGTGCTAGACGACATCCCTGTGCTTGATTTTACCGAAGAAGAAGCAACATCCATCAGACAAGGGAAAACTGTTACGTTTGAACAAGAAGCTTTGATGATTGATGAAATTATCGTTATCAAATCCGATGGAAAACTAATAGCCCTCGGCAAAGTTGGGAATGGTTATGTTAAGCCTTCCCGTGTTTTTAATTTGTGACTGCTGATTTTTATCAAACGTCATTCCACGGATTTGTTTAGTAAAACAAATCATAGTGGAATCCACGTTCTATAAAATTAGTAAGCACTGAACAAATAATGGAGATTTAAGATGTCGGTTACAGCTAATCGTAAACAAGAAATAATTAAAGAATTCGCTACTAAAGACGGTGATACAGGTTCAACTGAAATTCAAGTTGCAGTTTTAACTGAGCGTATCGTTAATTTGACTGAACACTTCAAAAGTAATAAAAAAGACCACCACTCAAGAAGAGGTCTTTTAATAATGGTTGGTCGCAGAAGAAGACTTCTTGACTATCTTAAGAAGAAAGACTTCAACCGTTATGACACTCTTATTAAAAAGCTAGGCCTAAGAAAGTAGTAGCTTTTTTTACCCTATTGATTTAAGACTGTTTTTGTATGTTTTTTCCGTCTTGGTTCCGGCTGAACGTGTTGACGTAATTTTTGCGTGTATTTAGCCTGAGAATTCAAAAGGATACTCCATACAAAATACCTATAGCATTGCCGATTTTACAGGCATTACTATAACAGAATGTATCTAGGGTAATAATTTTATGTATATATAAGGATAAACATGTTTGATAAAAAAAAGAAAGAAATACAATGGGGCGACAGAAAGCTTTGTCTGGAAACAGGCGAAATAGCAAGACAAGCTGACGGAGCCGTTAAAATTACATACGGGGAAACAGTTGTTTTATGTACAGCAGTTGCACAGAAAAAAGCTAAAGAAGGTATAGACTTTTTCCCACTTACTGTTAACTACCAACAAAAAGCATTCGCAGCAGGAAAGATTCCGGGCGGATTCTTCAAAAGAGAAGGCAGACCTTCTGAAAAAGAAACTCTAACTTCTCGTCTAATCGACAGACCACTTCGTCCATTATTTCCAAATGGCTTCTATAACGAAACTCAGGTTATCACTACCGTAATATCGCACGATATGGAAAATGATCCTGACATAGTTGCTCTAATTGGTGCATCTGCTGCTCTAGCAATTTCAGGAATTCCTTTTGAAGAAGCTATCGCTGGTGCAAGAGTTGGTTACATTGATGGAAAATACATCCTAAACCCTCTTCCTGAACAAATGGAAGAAACTGAGCTAGACTTAGTTGTTGCCGGAACTGAAAGTTCAGTTCTTATGGTTGAATCAGAAGCTAAGATTCTTTCTGAAGAAATTATGCTTGGTGCCGTTGAATTCGGTCACAAAGAAATGCAGCCAATCATTAAACTTATCAAAGAGTTTAAAGCTGAAGCTGGCAAGCCTGATTGGGAATTTGTTAAGCCTGATAACTCAGCTTTAGAAAAAAGAGTTGCTGAGCTTTCTGAAAAAGGTCTGCGTGATGCTTATGCTGAAACTGATAAGCAAGCTCGTGTTGAAAAAATCAACGCTATTAAAGATGAGGCCATCTCAACTTTAGAAGCTGAACTTGGCGAAGAGTTTGACGATGTTAAAGTTGGCGGAGCATTCAAGAAAGTTGAAAAAGATATTGTTCGTGGTGACATCTTAAAAACTAAAAAGCGTATTGATGGACGTGGCGAAGCTGATGTAAGAAACATTGAATCATCAGTATCAGTTCTTCCAAGAACTCACGGTTCTGCTCTATTTACTCGTGGTGAAACTCAAGCATTAGCAGTATCTACACTTGGAACAGGTCAAGATATGCAAATCATTGACGAGCTAGATGGTGATTATAAAGAGCATTTCATGTTGCATTATAACTTCCCTCCATATTCTGTTGGTGAAGCATCATTTTTGAAATCTCCAGGTCGTCGTGAGATTGGCCATGGTAAGCTAGCTTGGCGTGCGGTTCGTGCAGTTCTTCCAACTTTAGAAGAATTCCCTTACACAGTACGTGTAGTGTCTGAAGTTACAGAATCAAACGGTTCATCTTCAATGGCTACAGTTTGCGGTTCATCACTTTCTATGATGGATGCAGGTGTTCCTCTTAAAGCTCCGGTTGCTGGTATCGCAATGGGTCTTATTAAAGAAGGCGGAGACTTCTCAGTACTTTCAGACATCTTAGGTGAAGAAGATCACCTTGGCGACATGGACTTTAAAGTAGCAGGTACTACAGAAGGTATTACAGCACTTCAAATGGACATCAAAATCAACGGTATTACTACCGAGATTATGAAAACCGCTCTAGCACAAGCTAAAGATGGTCGTGTTCACATCCTAGAAGGCATGAAGAAAGCTATCTCTGAAAACCGTGATGGTGTAAACGAGAATGCTCCTCAAATTCAATCAATCAGCATCCCTAAGGATAAGATTGGTGAGGTTATAGGGCCAGCTGGAAAGAACATTCGTGAAATTTGCGAAACTACCGGTGCTAAAATTGATATTGAAGAAGATGGAACTGTTAAAGTTGCTGCAATTGGTCTTGAGCCAGTTCAACAAGCAATTCAGCTTATTCAAGACACTGTTGCTGAAGTTGAAGTTGGCAAGATTTACGAAGGTAAAGTTGTAAAACTACTAGACTTCGGTGCATTGGTTAACTTCCTTGGTAAAACTGATGGACTTGTTCACATCTCTGAAGTTAAGAACGAAAGAATCGAAAAGATTTCTGACGAAGTTAACGAAGGTGACGAAGTTAAAGTTAAGGTTCTTAGCGTTGAGCGTGGTAAAGTTCGCTTGAGCATGAAGCGTGTTAATCAAGAAACTGGTGAAGATTTATCTGACCAGTTCGAAGATGACGGTTCTCGCCCTTCTCGTGGTGGACGTGATGGCGGTCGTGGCGGCAAAGGTCGTGACAATCGTGGTCGTGATAACCGTAACCGTGATAACAATCGTGGTGACCGTGATAATGAACGCGGCGGCGAGCGCGAAGAGCGTAAAGAAAAGCCAGAATCTAACGATGATAATCGTGGTAACAAAATAGAAGATGATGAGCCGAAGAAAAAGCGTCGCTTCTTCTAAGAATCGTAATCAAATAAATTTGATGGAAAAGTCACGCTAATTTTGCGTGACTTTTCTTTTACGGCTTTAAACTTGAAAACACTAAGTAATTTTGTTACTATTAGTTATAAGTTTCATGAAGGTAGCTAATGAAAAGCATTAATGATTCAGCCATAGTCCCCTTAAATATGAACAAACTAAGGGGCTTAACAAGAGAGACCTTTACCGCACAGGAAGAGGTATTAGATTTGTTTTTCCTAAACATATCTGAATGTCTTACTGTGATGGAAAAATCTGCACAAGAGAATATCTGGATTAATGCTATAAAAGAAATTCAATCCCTTTCTAACTGCATTGGTGCCGAACAAATCTCAAAAACATGCACCTTAGCACAAAGTATTTCCTTAAGTTCTATTGAAACCAGACATAAAATATGCACGAATATTCATGCTAATATAGAAATTTTAAAGGTTTTTATAAGAAATACTAGATATTAAAAAAAAATCTGATATAAATGCTTTCCTATTCAAAATAGTCATTATTAAAAAGTCATAAAAAGACTTGTTTTTCGGGGCGTAGCGCAGTCTGGTAGCGCACCTGGTTTGGGACCAGGGGGTCGGAGGTTCGAATCCTCTCGCCCCGACCATTTTGAAAAGGCTTTAGCATTTCTTGAAAATTGCTTCACCATAAAAATAATTAAATATTATAACCCTCCTCTACTTTTGTCATCTTCCTTATTAGGCGCAGTTTTTTTACTTGAAATCATTCTAGTAAAGCGGCCAAAAACTCCTCCCTTACTCGACTTAACTTTAGGCTTCGGCTTAGGTTTTAGATTACCAGCAGCCTTTGCTCCATCACTTTGAGTGTTTGTTTGAGTAGAATCTATAGGCATGGACACAAACCCTCCCCCTGCCTTTTTCGGCCTAGATAAACCTCCCCCGCTACCTTTAGCTTTTTCTTGAATGGATTCTATAGGCATTGATGTAAAACCACTTCCACTTTTTGTTTTATTAGCTGGCATTGCTCCTTTTCGCATAGCAGCAAATCCCTCTCGTTGAGTAAACCTGCTTGCAAAAGCTCCAGATTTACTGGCCATACTGAGTTCTTTCTTTTGTTGCTTTAACTCCTGTGGCTTAACTCCACGTAACTTTATGTCATCCTTTAGTTCAGCTTGCCCATTTTTCACTAATATTCCTTTAGCATTATCAGGATAATAATGATTAAGATACTCCTTTTTCTTGTAAGGCTCTTTTTCTTCCCCATGTTCATAATTTTCAAATATTGGAATATAATCCATTGTTGATGCATAATCAGGCACTTTATAAAACATCGCCGTTTGGTATAACCCAGCAGCATGTTTATTGTTACTACCTTCTCCAAAATGCTTTGGGTCAGCAACTTTAGCAACATCATTTAACAATTCTGCATCGGCTCTATTTGGCTTTTTAATAGGTATTGGAGTAGCTAGATCATTTTTTTCACTGATTCCCATACCAAGATCCTTCACTTTCTCAAGCGCATCTTGTGATCTGGCAACCTGCCCTATTCTTATTTGTTCCGCACTTGCTATGCCTTCAAACTGCTTAAGTACGTTACTAAGCTGACTTCCTGAATATGATGCATCATCTAAAAATATAAGAACATGGTTGCCGTCCTTTAAATCGTCCCCTAAAGCGGCCTTTCCCGCATCGTCAATTTCAACCTTGCTACTTACTTCTTTAGTTCCCATTGTATAAACAGACTTAGGCGGCTTATCTGTTTTTTCAAGAACTTGCTCTGCAACCCAGAAATTACTCTTTCCAGGCTTAGATGTTACTATGCTATAAGTTTTACCTTTTTCGGTAAGTTTATTAATTGCCCCAGCTATTTGTTTAATTTGACCACCAAAGTCATCTTGGGATACAACCTCATAATCATCAAAATATCTTTGTAAAGCACCTCCATGCCTTTCTTTATCTAAAGGTCCTTTACCTTTGTTCAGTTCTTCAATATGCTCCCTAGCATTAAACTTACCTTTCCTTTTTATTTCACTTGAACTTGAATCAGTAACTTCTTGAACTTCAACCTCATCAACTAGTCTAGCAGACTTTTTTAAGTTGTTTTTATCTTTCATATATTTTTCTCCTGTCTTGTTTTTTATAAAAATTCTCCTATTTTGGTTTGTATATTGGAATTAATTTATTAGAAATAGCAAATAACTAATAGTGCTATTTCACACCTAGTATTACTACCTTGGGGTATTATAACACATTTGAAGGCTCTTTTCCAGAACCAACTCACCCTATAACAACAAAAAAAGCTATTTTTCAAAAAATTAGCATGCGCTTTTCAAGCAAATACTAACCTAAAAGCAAAATAATCCATTAATACGCGTAAATATTTAGAATAAGCAAATTCACTTAAGAGCTCTAATCACCCCTATTCGGACCACAATTCCGGTCTTTGCCAAACAGACGGCACTTTAAGTGTTCCTGCTAATGAATGCTGGCCACCTAATAACTGAACTGACTGCCATGCAGCCATACAATGGTCAGGAATTATATAAGGAGCTTTAATATCGGCCTCTTGGACAAAACCAAATTTCTTATAGTAATCAGGGTATCCAAGCACAAGAACCTTAAAAAAACCCTGTTCTTTTAACTGATTAAACCCATCTTTTATTAACTTGCTTCCAATTCCTTTACTTTGATACTCAGGTTCTACTGCAATAGGGCCTAATAGTGATAGAGAGATGTTTTCAGGCTCAACATTACATTTAGTAAAAGCAACATGGCCTACCAAAGTTTTATTAATGTACGCAGAAATATTTAGTGTATTTTCATCATCATATAGCAAGTCTTTAACCAACTGAACCAAGTCTTCATCAGGGAAGGCATTTTTATATAATACTTCCAATGAAGAAACATCATCTTTTGTTGTTTTACAGATGGTAACACCTTCAATCACATCTAATACTTAATTTTTATTAAACCAATTTTGGTATTGCTGCCAATCAGAGTCCATTATTTGATTTTGTTCATTAGCACTTAGGTCTTTCATATCTGACCAACTTTTTGAATACGTAGGATATTCAGCCCATGACATAATATCCCTATAGTCACACTTTGCCGCATCAATATATTTTTTTAGAAGTTCTAGCTTGCCTTCTGAAAGCTTTATGCTATCGGCATATACCCTAAGACTCTCTTTCTCATAACTTTCTTTTCCATAGACACAAAGTATAGAATAAACCTCATCATAATTTTCATTAGGAAATTCTCTGGTTATAAGCCTTTTTATATCTCGTTCTGTAATTTGCGGGATTGGTTGGGTCATTAGAAAACTTTACAAAACTCTCAAAAAAATACAATAGTTATATATGAATTTTTTTGCAGAGGAAGATATGATACCCATCGGATATATGGCCAAGAATATCATGGCAAAGCCTGACTGGCTAAAAGTAGATAATGTTGATGACATATATTCGGTGAGTGGCTGCATGTCCAATATGTTCACAGACTATATCGACTATTGGAAACATAATGGCTACTGGATGTTCAACGAACCTGACATTATTATCCAGATAGCTAAAGAAAATAAGATAGATACCAGTAATATAAAATTCTTTTTCTACGAAATATATGAAAAGCAATATAGTGACGAATATAACGCTTGGGAAGAATTCAAACCTGAAGAATCATTCGCAACTAAAGTAAAGCAACCTATTAACAAAAAATGCTTAGGTTATGATATAACATCATTTTCAGCACAAACTATGCCTGAATGTTCACCACTATCTTGCAACGGCCTTGCACAAGAAATTAATGTGAATGAACATTGCCTACTATCATCATTAGAAGACGCTATACAATTGCTTGAATTAGGAAAATTTACAAATTGCGAGCCAGGGCCATATAGGATTTTAGCCGTTTATGAGTTTTCATAAACAACGAACTAACTATATAATACATCGAATCTCATTACATATTTATAACCGGATTTAACTTTCATACCTTCATGCCACAAACCATGCGGGAATATTAGAGCTTTGCCCCGGCTTGGTTCAACTACACCATAATCACGAAACTTAGTTTCTCCCCCTTCAAAATCGCTATTAAGATATATCAAAAATGTTAACTCGCTTATTTTATCATCTATATTTTTATGCCCGTCTTTGTGCATTTTAAAACGCTGTTCTGCATCATATTTATAAAATCGGATAGAATCATGGAATCCATACAACATCCTGTTATTAACACTTTCTGGCAGCAAGCCTTTTGCCCTGGCAAATAACGGCCCCCCTATTTTAGGATTATTTATCTGTAGCCTCTGATTATCCCTGATACCTTTAACCATAAGCTGTCCGTCAGGGAAACCTACCTTTGCATCATCAACCCCTTGCCCCTGAGCATAATCAATAAACTCCTTACACTCTAAATCTGACAAGAAGCTTTCTACAACAAATGGTTCCATAACAATATTAACTTGCACTTTAAATATTCCTTGTAAAATAACTTGATTTATTATCCTAAAATCTCAAATATAGCCTTAAAACCGTGAGATTTAAAATCACCTTCCCCATCTTTTATAATTTTATAATAATTACTCAGGGTCATCTCTTCATCAAGACGCAATGTAAGCCTTGTAATAAAATTTTCAAACAGCCCTTTCTCCTTACCCATTTCCCGATTATAACAATGCTTTAGAACATTCAATACGGGGGCACTTAAAATACAACTTCTCATGATTTCTTGACCACTCATGGTAGGGTAAAGGCATGTCGGCCTCTCCCACTGATAATGCACTAAAGAAAGCAATTCAACAATCGCCCTTTCCATTGTAATTTCTTCATTATTATCTATCACGCCACTGAAATAGTCTTTTACTTGCTCTGAATTCACAGCCTTCATATTATTATCAACATATGCTCTTAGAACTTTATTAACTGCCTTGCTTTGCCTTTCAGAGCCTTCTAAACTATCATCTTTCCAATCAGTGTTTTTCATTTTGTTAGATGCTTCTGTATCAATATGATCTGAGTTTAAACCAAATATATAATCATTTACTTTATAAACGAATTTTGGCAAATAATTTATCCCAACTGATGATAATGAATTACATGAAATTGCATTTATTGCTTCACCAACTAATGAAATTACCTTCTGATATTCTTCACTTGAATAACCGTCAAATACAATATTATCTTTTTGTAAGTCTATATCTATTGATACTTGACCTTCAAAATAATAAGACTTAGGTTGCGTGCCTAAAATTAAATCGTAAGCACGTACATATTTATAGCTAAGATTGCTTTTGCTACAATAACTTTCAAGAAATAAATAAACTTTACCATCATATTTTAGTGCAAAAATAGCATTACCTTCACCGCGAAAATAACTTTTATAGCCAACTCTTGTAAAAGATATATTTCTCTCAAAATCTACGGCCTTGTTTTTAAAACTTAGCCTGCCTTCGATATTATCAATATGATACGTTCTTCTAAACATTTTTTATTACCCCACTTTTATGAATGATTACTCCTCATCATCAACTAGCCCCCTCAATATTCCTCATAAAATAGTGTGTGCCACTTCCCTTCTTTAGCCTATACAACATCGCAGGTCGCCCTTTATCTTGAGTCATGTCACCTGTTTCTTCTAAAATATCAGCATTTATCATGCGTCGCCTGAATGACTTATGCTCAAGCTTCTTATCTAAAATAGTCTCATAGATATTTTGCAACTCTCGTAAAGTAAAATTTTTCGGCAATAAATAAACTGGGATTGAGGTGTATAAAACCTTACCCCTTAGCCTAGCCAAGCAACCTTCTAATATTTCCACATGGTCAAATGCCAGCTTCTCTTTTACTTTATTATCGGTAATTTTAGCCCACTTAATTTCACTCGCCCCTTCACCCGCTTTTAAGTTCACATTCTCATTAGGGATAAGAGCAAAATATATGTTAGTTACTGACCAGCCTCTCGGGTCGCGGGATGAATTACCAATACTGCCATATTGCTCAAGATAAGGTGTTTTAACGCCTGTCTTTTCTTCCAGCTTTCTCATGGCAGTTTCTTCAATATCTTTATCCTGATTGATATCGATAAACCCTCCTACCAAAGCCCATTTATCCATAAATGGATGATTTGCACGCTTTACTAATAAAACATGCAAATCTCCATCTAAAACAGTAAATATAACAGTATCCACCAATGTATTAGGACGCTCAAAAACAGATGCATCGTAAGATTTAAGAAACTCTTTTTCTGTCTGCTGACTCATCATGTAACTCCATTTGTTGTTTAACTTCTGCTTCAAGAAGATTTCTGACTTCAGATAAGGTAGTTTTTTGAATTAATTTTCCATCTTCGAAAACCACCTCTAAAGCTCCCTGTCCTTCTTCTTGCTCAGATTGCTGGTCAAATAATTTAAAAGAATTACCATCACGTTCAACTCTAAGCAAACCTTTTGCAGACTTCTTAATACCAGAATCGGT
>Ga0213866_10001687_pt1 | contig 16206 bp, 12 predicted proteins | sample PICome_11_FD_160079 | JGI IMG/M metagenome (GOLD analysis project Ga0213866, IMG submission 160079) | Coastal seawater microbial communities near Pivers Island, North Carolina, United States - PICO284 | ecosystem: Environmental > Aquatic > Marine > Coastal | place: USA: North Carolina...
TGACCCGGCCCTGACCGCAGCCCCAAGCCCCAAGCCCCAAGCCTAAAGCAGCCTGCCATGACGACCCCGAAACAACGCGTCGAGCTCTACGACACCACCCTCCGTGACGGCACGCAGGGCCTGGGCATCACGCTCACGCTCGTCGACAAGATCAATATCGCGCGACTGCTCGACGACCTGGGCTTCGATTACATCGAGGGCGGCTACCCGCTCTCCAACCCCAAGGACGTCGCCTTCTTCGAAGAGGCCCGCAAGCTCGAGTGGAAGCACGCGAAGGTCTGTGCCTTCGGCATGACCCGCCGCAAAGACATCAAACCCGAGGACGATGTCGGCATGAACGCGCTGGTCAACGCCGGCGCCCCGATCATCACCATCGTCGGCAAGACCTGGGATCTGCACGTCGATGAAGTCCTGCGTGTCGACCGCGATGAGAACCTGGCGATGATCGAGGACTCAGTACGGTTCTGTCATGAGCAGCCGCAGGTCGATGAGGTGTTTTACGATGCGGAGCACTTTTTTGATGGGTTCAAGGCGAACGCCGAGTACACGCTGAAGACCCTGGATGCGGCCGTCAAGGGCGGCGCGGCACGGCTGGTGCTCTGCGATACCAACGGCGGCTCGCTGCCTGCGGAGGTCACGGAGATCGTCAGCACGGTGCTCGAGCACATCGGAGCCGACGGCCCCAGCCTCGCCATCCACGTCCACAATGACGGCGGCCTCGCGGTCGCCAACTCGCTGGCTGCGGTCGAGGCGGGTTGCGTGCAGGTGCAGGGCACGATCAACGGCATCGGCGAGCGTTGCGGCAACGTCGACCTCGTCACGATCGCCGCCAACCTCGCGCTCAAGTACGGCAAAGACATCCTCCGCGAGGGCGCGGTCGCCCGGCTCACCGAGCTGTCCCGCTTCGTCTACGAGGCGACCGGCACGACGCCTGTGCCCAACCAGCCCTACGTCAGCGACGGCGCCTTCGCCCACAAGGGCGGGATGCACGTCCACGCCGTCCAACGCATCGCGCACAGCTACGAACATGTCCCCCCCGAATCGATCGGCAACCAGCGGCACATCCTCGTCAGCGAGCTGTCGGGCGCGTCGAACATCTCGGCGCTGCTTGGCGAGAAGTTCGGTATCGCCGACAACAAAGAAGTCCAGCGAAAGGTTCTTCAGCGCGTGCAGGACCTCGAGCACCAGGGCTACCAGTTCGAGCACGCCCGCGCGAGCTACGAGTTGTTGGTCTACGAGGCGCTGGGCAAGCGCCCGGCGATGTGGGACCTGGATCACTACCGATGCGTCATCTCCCGGCACGATGGCAACCCCGCCGGCACCGAGGCGACTGTCAAGCTCATGATCAAGGGCAAGGTCGAGCACCACGTCGCCGAGGGTGACGGCCCGGTCAACGCGCTCGACGGCGCACTGCGTGCCTGCCTCCGCGAGCACCACCCCGAGATCGATGACCTGCACCTGGCCGACTACCACGTCCGCGTGGTCAACCCCGCGGCGGAGTCGGCGGCGAAGGTGCGTGCGACCATCGACTTCGCGGTCGGCTTGAATAATGCGGACCGCGAGACGCGTTACTTCAGCACGGTGGGTGTGGACACCAACGTCGTCGATGCGAGTTGGCAGGCGATCGCCGACGCGATCCAGTACCACCTGATCGAGACAGGCGCAGGCGTAACGGCGTAAGCCATGAAGCGCCGCGGCTTGCCGCACATCAAATAAATCAACAAACAACGCGGCAAGCCGCGGTGCTTCATCTTTAGTTATTGATGTGTTCGTGCTTACGCCGCGATGTAGCAGCGGGGCCCGGTGAACTCGCTGCAGGCCGAGTCGGTCAGGGTCCAGAGCCGGGTCAGCGTTTCTTCATCGGCACCGATGAACTCGAAGCCGATCTCGTGGCGGAACAGGCCGACCTTGTCGATGCGGACGACCTGGGCGGTCAGCTCGACCTCGGTGTTCTCGTGGCTGAGGTAGAGCTTGACCTCGTCGCCGATTTCGCACTCGAGTTTGCCCTTGCGGAAGACACCCAGGCCCGAATCCGAGACATCGGTGACCTCGCCAAACGGTGTTGAGAGGCCAAGAGCCTTGAATCGCGTGTTTTGTCGCCGATCGCTCATACCCTCTTATTCGGCCGGTTCGGGGGGGCGACTTTGGGCCAGAGGCTGATAAGCGCAAAAAAACCCGCCTGGAGGGGCGGGCAATGCACTCGAGAGGACTCGAACCTCTAACCTGCGGCTCCGTAAACCGCTGCTCTATCCAATTGAGCTACGAGTGCGTTGGTTTTGCTGAGCCGAACAGTTTAGACACGCCAGACACCCGATGCAAACCGTTGGCCACGCCCCGGCCCCGGCTAGAATACATCGATGCTCGATGCAGCCAAACCCAACCCCGGCCCGCTCGACCGGCTCGAGGACGCGGTCCGCCCCTATGCCAAGGCACTCACGGCGTTTAGTGGCGGGGTGGACTCGACCCTCGTCGCGGCCGTGGCTCGGAGGCTGCTGGGCAGGGACAACGCCCCCGCGGTGATCGGCGACTCGCCCTCGCTGCCCCGGTCCGAGTTGGCACAGGCACGTGAGCTCGCCGAGGCGCTCGACCTCAGGCTCGTCGTCATCGCGCCCAACGAGCAGGACGACCCGGGCTACCAGGCCAACGCCGGCGACCGCTGCTACTACTGCAAGACCCACCTCTACGAACACCTGCACGCCTACGCGGCCGAGCACGACTACACGACGATCTTCAACGGCACGAACGCCGACGACCTGGGCGACCACCGCCCGGGCCTGCGCGCTGCCGACGAGGCCGAGGTGGTTTCGCCGCTCGTCGCAGCGGGGCTGGACAAAGACGATGTGCGAGAGTTGGCGAAGGAGCTGGGCCTACCCAACTGGGACAAGCCCGCCGCCGCCTGCCTTGCCAGCCGGATCCCCTATGGCACGCCGGTGACGCTTAAGCGCCTGGCTCAGGTCGAGGCCGCCGAGGCCGCGCTTCAGTCGCTGGGCTTCGTTGGTTTGCGTGTTCGACACCACGATCAGGTCGCCCGCATCGAGTTGCCCGCTGACCAGATGCAACAAATCCTGGATCCCGACGTCAGACTAGGGGTGGCAAGGGCCGTGAAGTCTGCCGGTTTCCTGTACGTGTCCCTGGACCTTGAGGGCTTCCGAAGCGGCAGCGGCAACGTCGCGCTGACCGTCAGCGGGCTGCACGCTTAATCCCTATCGTGACAGATGAATGAAGAGGATGTCTATGCGACGGATCACAATTGCTTTGCTGCTTGGCCTGGTCTTCTTGGCCGCGGCACCTGTGGCGGCCCGCCTGACCGAGGCCGACGGCACACCGATCCCTGATCCGGTTTACCGAAGCTATCAAGCCAACTGGCAGAAATATGGCGTCTTCGCCAGCGAGATCGATGGCGGCTACGCCTTCCTCCCCAAATACGACCGGCGCCTCGAAAGCTCGCGCGGGATCTCGACCAGCCAGGCGATGGAACGGCTCAAGGTCGAAAAAGAAGTGAAGCAGGGCAACCTCGTGCGCAAGCGCACCGCCTACCCGGACCGCGCGGATGCGGAGGCATACAGCCGAGCACTGCCCGAACTGAAGGTCGGGGCCTACGGCTGGGTCGCCTCGGCAGAGGTCGTCAAGATCATCGGGCGTCAGGAGATGATCGTCAAAGAGATCTGGCTGGTCGATCGGCCCAAGCTCCGCGCCGCCTACGAAAAAGACCAGGCCAAGATGGAACGGGAGACCGGCGAAGTAAACCGCGAGCTGCTCAAGTTCAACTACGGCCAGCGCATCAAAATGATGGACCAGCAGGAAGACAACGATGAGGGCTTCGAACGCGAGTTCCGCCTGCTGGGCTACGACACCCGCGGCCTGCGCGTCGGCGATCGCTGGAAGGGCCACAACGATGAGGGCTTCCAGGTCGGCGTGGTGAAGTGGGAGATCCCCGAGCCCGAAGAGGAGGAGGGCTCCAGCCGCCGCCGGCGAGGGGGCGACGACCCCCGGCTTGTCCTCAGCGAGCTTGCGAATCTGATGCGACGAACCGTCAATGAAGAGGGTTTCAAAGAATTGCTTGCCGAGCGCGAATTGACCGTCGCCGATTTCGTGGACCTGGTCCGAACGTTGCGTGAGCGTGACCGTAGAAACGCCGAGGAGCGCATTCTCAACGCGCTGCTGCTGCCGGAGATGGAGATCGATGACTAGAAAGGTCAGAATGAATCAGAGCATCGGCACTGTTCTTTTCCTTGTCGCGCTATCCATCCTGTGTGTGGGCACCGCGATCGCCGAGCCCGCGGCCGACAAGCCCAACATCGTCTACATCCTCGCGGATGACCAGGGCTGGGGCGACACCACCGCGAACAACCCCGACAGCAAGATCCCCACGCCCGGCATCGACCGGATCGCGAACGAGGGGATGCGCTTCACCGATGCGCACAGCGCCTCGGGGGTCTGCACCCCCACGCGTTACGCGCTGCTGACAGGGCGGTACGCCTGGCGAACGCGTCTGCAGAAGGGCGTGCTGGTCGGCGACAAAGCCCCGCTCATCGCGGAGGACACGACGACCATCGGCGAGTTTCTCAAGCGGCAGGGCTACCACACCGCGTGTATCGGCAAGTGGCACCTGGGCTTCCGTTACAAGATGCCCAAGGGGCAGAAGACCCGGGCGATCAAGGAGCTGGGCGGGACGACGTCGGTCCCCATTGGCTCCAAGCTCCTCGGCGGGCCGACCACGCGCGGCTTCGACACGTTCCTGGGCTTCCATCACGCGCGGGAGATGGCGACGTGGATGGTTGACGACGAGGTCACGGAGAACATCTACGTCAATCAGATGCTGCCGCGCATCACGCAGGCGGCGGTGGACTACATCGGTGCCCGCGCAAGTAAGAAGGACGAGCCGTTCTTCCTTTACCTGCCGCTGAGTTCCCCGCACACGCCGATCGTGCCCGTCGAGCCCTGGCTGGGCAAGAGCAGGCTCGGTGAGTACGGCGACTTTGTGATGCAGACCGACGATACGGTCGTCCGAGTCCTCAAGGCGTTGGACAAGACGGGTCTTACGGAGAACACGCTCGTGATTTTCGCCGCCGACAACGGCTGCGCCCCGCCCGCCAAGATCGATGATCTGAGGAAGAAGGGCCACGACCCGATGGCGGGTCTGCGTGGGCACAAGGCCGACGCATGGGAGGGCGGCCACCGCGTGCCCTTCGTCGTCCGCTGGCCCGGGGTGGTGAAGCCCGGCACCGTTACGGGCGAGCCGATCTGCCTCAACAGCCTGATGGCGACGTGTGCGGCGATCCTGGGTGTCGAGCTCGCCGACGATGAAGGCGTCGACAGCTTCTCGATCCTGCCTGTGCTGCGCGGTGAAAAGATCGAGGCGCCCACACACCCCGTGATCATCCATCACTCGATCAGCGGCAAGTTCGCGCTACGCATTGGCGACTGGAAGTACATGCACTGCAAGGGGTCGGGCGGCTGGAGCAAGGGCGGTGATGGCAAGCCCGTTCAGCTATACAATCTCAAAGCGGACCGTGCCGAAACGACCAACCTGATCGACAAAGAGCCGCGGCGCGTCCAGGACATGGAGAAGCGGCTGATGAGCATCATCGCCGAAGGCCGATCGACACCCGGGCCCAAACAAAATAACGATGTGCCCGTCAAGCCATAAAGACCGGTGTTTAATGCCCGGTAACGCACTTCATTTTGTTTCGTGGTGCCGATCAATTGAACCGCGCTGACGCACCGCCTAGAATCGCTTGGTAGACTCCGGATCACCTCCTTGCGAGCTTTATGAAATACAAGTGCGACCAGTGCGACCGCCCGGCGACCTACCACGCGGTAGAGATCATCAAGGGCCAGAAGATCGAGAAGCACCTCTGCGATCAGCATGCCGCTGAGGACGGCTTGGGGATCAAGTCCGCCCACGCGCCGATCAACGAACTGCTCACCAACTTTGTCAAGGCGACCGGTGAAACGGACAAGCCTTCTTCGGCGTTGGACCTGACCTGCCCGGACTGTGGGCTGACCTTCTCGGAGTTCCGCGACAAGTCGCTGCTGGGCTGTCAGAGCTGCTACACCGCTTTCGAAGCGCCGCTGACCGGCCTGCTCGAGCGGGCCCACGAGGGTGGCAACCACCACATCGGCAAGGTCCCAAGGCGCGGCGGCGGGGCGGGCGAGCAGCGCCAACTGCAGATCACACGTATCCGCAAGCGGCTCAACGACGCGGTAGAGGCCGAGGACTATGAACTGGCCGCGCAACTTCGTGACGACCTGTCGGACCTCGAGGCGGACGGCGGAGCACCGGCATGAACCTACGTGGTATTACCGATGGCGCCGGAGAGTGGCTGCGCGGGTCCGGCCCGCACAGCGACGTGGTCATCTCCTCGCGCGTGCGCCTGGCACGCAACCTTGCGGGCTTCCACTTTGTCAACCGCGCGAACCGCCGCCAACGCTACGAGGTGCTCGAGGCCTGCCGGTCACAGGTGCTCAGCAAACGCCTGTCAGAAAACACGATCTGGGTTGACCTGGCGGACAGCCCGGCAATCGATCGCCAGCTCCTGGTCGAGCGGCACCTCATCTCGCGCGACCTCGCCAAGCGGTCGGCCGACACACCCCGCGCCGTCGCGATCGCGTCCGACGAAACCTTCTCGGTCATGATCAACGAGGAAGACCACCTGCGCATGCAGGTCCTGCGATCCGGCATGCAGCTCGGCGACGCGCTGAGCCACATCGACCGCATCGACGACATCCTCGAAGAGAAGCTGGACTTCGCCTTCTCGCGCCGCTTCGGCTACCTCTCCGCGTGTCCGACCAACGTCGGCACGGGTATCCGCGTCAGCGTCATGATGCACCTGCCCGCGCTCAAGCTCACCGGCGAGATCGAGCGGGTCAAACGCGCTGCACGCGACATGCACCTGGCGGTGCGCGGGCTCTTCGGCGAGGGCTCCGAGTCGCTGGGCGATCTGTTCCAGGTCTCCAATCAGTCCACGCTTGGCCGAACCGAGAAAGAAATCCTCGAAGACTTCGAGCGCACCATCATCCCGCAGATGATCGCCTACGAGCACCAGGCGAGGCAGGCCCTGATCCGCCAGCGCGAGAAGCAGTTGGACGACAAGATCTGGCGTGCCTGGGCGCTGCTGACCAACTCGCGCGTGATGGGCACCGATGAAGCGCTGTCGCTGCTCAGCCATCTGCGCCTGGGCGTGCATCTGGACCGCATCGACGCGACCAACATCCGCACGGTCAACGAGCTGTTCCTGCTCTGCCAGCCCGCGCACCTTCAGCGCGTGATGGGCCAGGAGATGACGCCTGCCGCCCGACGCATCGCGCGTGCAGATTTACTCAGGCAGCGCCTGATCTCGCATAATTAAGCAACATTTGACGGCGCCGTTGAATCATTGGCGTGTTTAGCGCATGCACGAATCAGCGCATTCTTGTCAATTGGCTTGGTTTGATAGTCATCACAGCCTGCGTCCATACATTTCTGCCGGTCCCCATCCATCGCGTGAGCCGTCAGGGCGATGATGGGAAGCGTGTATCCGCCTTCACGCAATCTACGGGTGGCGCTGTAACCGTCGAGTTCAGGCATCTGCATGTCCATGAGAACCACGTCGGGTAGATCATCAGTCGCGGTTGACTCGATTGTTTCGGCCGCGACCAGACCATTGCCGCAGATCGTGACTTGTGCTCCTGCTTTCTTAAGGTGGAAGGAGATCAGCCGCTGGTTGTCGGGCCCGTCTTCTGCCAAGAGGATGTGCAGGCCTAGTAATTGATTTTTGTGAGGTTCTGGCTGATTCGATACTTCTGATATTTGAGGTAGATCTTCCTCAGTATTCTCAACGCCGGCTTCTTTGTGCATCACCATACGGATACCTACAAGGCTTCCGGTATCTATCTTGAAAGAGAATACACTGCCGATTCCTTCATCTGATTTGATCTGGATCTCCCCACCCAATTGCGTAGCCAAGGCATTGGATATCCGGAGGCCCAGGCCTGTGCCGCCAAACTTGCGTGTGGTGCTGGCGTCGGCTTGCGAAAAGGCCTTGAACTGTGCAATTTCGGCGACTTGCTTCGGATTCATTCCGATGCCGGTATCGATAACGCTAATCAGTAATTGTTGCTGGGATTCATCGCAACTGACGTGGATCGTGATGCTCCCACGGTCGGTAAACTTGATCGCGTTGCCCATCAGGTTCAGCAGGATCTGACGCATCCGTGTCGAATCCGTCATGATTGATTCCGGTAGCGGGGTGCTGTAGATCGCTGAAACCTTGATACCCCTTTCTTTTGCGCGTGGGGCGGCAAGTTGCAGGACGTCATTAACCACCCGTGTTGGGTTGGTCTTAATTCGCTCGATCGTCATCTGGCCGGCTTCGATCTTGGAGACGTCAAGGATGTCGTCAATAACCGTCAGTAGATGTTTTGCGTTTGCATTGATCGAGCAAAGGGTTTTGTCGACTTCTTTGAGATCGGACTGCTCCTCATTTTGCAGGAGGTCCGCATAGCCGAGGATAGCGGTCATCGGCGTACGGATTTCGTGCGACATGTTGGCCAGGAAGTCGGACTTGGCTTTGTCGGCAGCTTTTGCATCTTCAAGTGCCCTTCGAAGATCTTTGGTGCGCTGCCGCACGACGTCTTCGATTTCTTCTTTCTGCTTTTCAAGCGAGGCGGTAGTTCGTGCCAGCTTTTTTGTTTGTTTCTGAATTCGAGTGATCGAGATCATCAGGAAGATGTTCTCAAAAAGAACCCAGGCGGCATGCTCGACCCATCGCCAATTCGAGGCGCTGAAGACGCCAAACACAGATTCGGGCCAGAACAGCCCGCGGATAAAGTGGTCGGCTGCTGTAACCAGTGTTGCGGTCAGCAGGACGCGGATGTCACGGTAGAACGCAAGGAAGGCCAGGGAGCCGAAGACATGGAAGTGGGCTTCGATTCGACCATCCATCAGGTGGATGAGCAGGGCGGAAAAGAGTACTTGCGAGACCGCGATGACGTGTCGTGTCACGGTTTGGCCAGGATGCTTGATGGCCAATACGATGGGCATCGCGGCGAGCAGTCCGCCGATACATATCGCGGCCCAGATGTGGATATGCAGAGAGCTATGCGCTCCGATCCATGTCCGTGGTGAAACAAGTAGGGCGACAACGATGCACCCAATGAATTGGACCACCATCAACGCGGCGAATAGTCGATCTGTGAATCTGTTTTCTCGGAGTTGTTGCTCGCGATAGAGAACCTCTGCACGATCGGAGTGGGCTTGCCTTGTCATGGCGTCTTACACTCCTCATCTGCACAGGCTTGCTCGTCATCAATGATTGAGCAGCCAAACACTGGATATTCGGTCAGCCTGATCTCACGCTTGCCATTCAGAAGGTTCAATAGTTCAATGGCTCCCTGTGACATACCCTCGTGGGCACGGCTTGATGTGAGTCCGCCGGAGTAGGCCAGCGAACCATCCGGAGAATAGGCGAGGATATGGCCTGAGGTCTGGACACCGAAATCTCTGGTAAACGTGCCCGCCTCGTCATAGAACAGCCTCAAGCCATCGATCCGAGTCGCCTCAGTCCTGATTGGGCCTTTAGTCCACTCTTGATTCTGGTCGGCGGGATGGAAGAGCACGAGGTGTGTGGTGGGAGTATCGGAGAGTTTGCTCTGAAGCCTGGCAAACTCTGCGATGTTTGATCGTGTACAGGGGCATCGAGGGTGTGCAAAGATCAACACCGTCCACTGATTGGCATTACGCTGCAGTGCTGAGTTATCGGGCCATTGAACGGGTGGATGCCCATCGTTGCCTGGCTGAGCGCTATAGGAAACAAGCTGACCAAAAAATGCGACAACTGCGACGCCCCACGCGACCAGGATCAATGAAGTTTTGGGAGTCATCTGAATGGGGCTCTGAATCGGTCTGGTGTCAGTGAACACCCCCGACACAGAATCGGCATATTGAGGCTATGGATCGAGTGCCAAATAGGCGTGCAGACGAGAAAATGTCATCAAAGATGAATGATTTAAATGGTTTTCCGTCTTGCGATTACGCGGCTACGAACTCGTGGCGTTCAGCAGCGAAATTGTTCTCGCTTGTGGATTCGAGACGGGTAGGTGTTCAAGCTGCTTGAGTCCATGCCATTTTCCCGTATTGCGTTTCATCCGCCCGCTACGGACCGATGCCTCGAAAACGGTGAATTGAATCGTCCGGTGCGTGGTTTGATGTTTAAAGTCGCTCGTGAGATGAAGTTTGCCTAGTAACATGCCAAAGCGGTTTTCGAACCATTCACACAAAGCCTGTTGCGAAAAATTCTTTGGTGGCTCTTCCCACGTCGGCAACTGCCACATGTTCGACCATAGCCCCACGGCAGGGCGTTGCTCGAAGAGGTACTTGCCATTGCGCTCTGCCGCGATCACGATGTGCGTCACGTCCTTAGGCTTTTTCTTCGCGAGCTTGATCGGCAGCGTCTCGGGGTTGGTTTCCTGCACGCCTCGGCAGTGCTCGCGTACGGGGCAGACGAAGCACTTGGGCACCTTCGGCGTGCAGACCGTTGCGCCCAGTTCCATCAAAGCTTGGTTATAGTCGCCGGGGCTGGACTTAGGGACGAGTTCTTCCGCGAGTGACCAGAGCCGCTTCTTCGTGGCCGGTGCGTTGATGGGGTCGGTGATGAGCATGAGCCGGGCGAAGACGCGCTCGACGTTGCCGTCCACTACCGCGGCCCGCGTGCCGTGCGCAATCGACGCGATGGCCCCTGCGGTGTATGGGCCGACCCCGGGAAGTTTCAATAGATCATCAACGCTCATGGGCACCTCGCCGTCAAAGTCCCCAACGATCGTCTTCGCCGCTGCATGCAGGTTCCGTGCCCGACGGTAGTAGCCCAGCCCCTGCCAGAGTGTGAGCACCCGCTGTTCGTCCGCCTCGGCCAGCGCGTCCACCGTCGGGAACGCCTCGGTGAACCGGTGGAAGTAGGGGATGACGGTCGCGACCTGCGTCTGCTGGAGCATCGCCTCGCTGATCAGCACGTGGTAGGGGTTGACCGACCGGCCGTTCATCGCGCGCCAGGGCAGGTCCCGCCGATGCTTGTGGTACCAGGCGAGCAGCCTGCGGCGGAAGGCCTTGGCGTCGGCGTCGGAAAGCGGGTTGTCGAAGGGGTTTGTCTGGGTCACGAAAGATTCGATGATAGCTTTGCGCCGCGGTGCTGTACTCACGCTAAACTAACGGTGTCCTGTCAGTCCGACACGACACGCGCCCGGACTCGCCCCCGCCCCCAGAGCTTACTTATGTGCGGTATCGTTGGCCTGGTCGCCCGTGACGACGTTAATCAGCGTCTGTACGACGCGCTCACCGTCCTCCAGCACCGAGGCCAGGACGCCGCCGGCATCATGACCAGCCACGACGGCAAGGTCCTGCTCCGCAAGTCCAACGGCCTGGTCCGTGACGTCTTCCGCCAGAACCACATGGCCCGGCTCACGGGCCCGATGGGCATCGGCCACGTCCGCTACCCCACCGCGGGCTGCTCCAGCTCCGCAGAGGCCCAGCCCTTCTTCGTCAACTCGCCCTACGGCATCTCCCTGGCGCACAACGGCAACCTCACCAACGCCAGCCAGCTCGTCGAAGAGCTCTACAGCTCCGACCTCCGCCACATCAACACGACCAGCGACAGCGAGGTCCTGCTCAACGTCTTCGCGCACGAGCTGCAGAAGATCGGCGAGCGCACGCTCACGCCCGAAGGCGTCTTCGAAGCCATCCGCCAGGTGCATCGCCGGTGCAAGGGCGCCTACGCCGTCGTCGCGATGATCACCGGCTACGGCGTCGTGGGATTCCGCGACCCCAACGGCATCCGCCCGCTGATCTTCGGCCGAGGGCGAGACGAGCTCTGGGGCGCGGACTACATGATCGCCTCCGAGTCCGTCGCGCTTGTCGCGCAGGGCTTCACCGTCGAGCGCGACATCGCGCCGGGTGAGGCGGTCTTTATCGACACCTCCGGCCGCTGCCACACCCAGCAGTGCGCTGACAACCCCCGGCTGAGCCCGTGCATCTTCGAGCACGTCTACCTCGCCCGCCCCGACTCGATCGTCGACGAGGTCTCGGTGTACAAGGCCCGCCTGCGCATGGGCGATAAACTCGCCCAAAAGATCCAGCGGCTGCGCCCGGACCACGGCATAGACGTGGTCATGCCCATCCCCGACTCGGGCCGGACCGCCGCGATGGCGCTGTCCGAGACGCTGGGCGTGCACTTCCGCGAGGGCTTCATCAAGAACCGCTACATCGGCCGGACATTCATCATGCCCGGGCAGGCGATGCGCCGAAAGAGCGTCCGACAGAAGCTCAACCCTGTCGAGCTCGAGTTCAAGGACAAGGTCGTCTGTCTGGTTGACGACTCGATCGTCCGAGGCACGACCTGTTCGCAGATCATCCAGATGGCAAGGGATGTCGGTGCGAAGAAGGTCTACTTCTGCTCGGCCGCGCCCGCCGTGCGCTACCCCAACGTCTACGGCATCGACATGCCCGCGCCCGAGGAGCTCGTCGCCCACGGCCGAACCGATGAGGAAGTCGCCAAACACATCGGCGCCGACTGGCTGGTCTACCAGGACCTCGAGGACCTCAAAGAGTGCTCGCTGGTCGGCAACCCCAATATCGACCGCTTCGACTGCTCGGTCTTCGACGGCGACTACGTCACCGGCGATGTGGACGACGCGTACATCCAGCGCCTCTCCAGCGAACGCAGCGACAGCGCCAAGCAGCAACGCTCCGCCCCAGGCACCCGCAGCGAAGCGGCGCTGATCGACGTGCATAACGATGTTTGATGAATGCGCGTCGGCCGGCGGGCTTGACCCGCCGATCGTGATGGATAAAAGTGAGCGGCGGGTCAAGCCCGCAGGCTAACGCGGTGCGACCAACAATTCCGGATCAAGCAACCCTTCAACCGAGCTGCGCGGCACGCGCAACACCACCGGCTCCTTTGCTCGATGCACCAACACGGTCGGTTCGGCCGGATCACTCTCCGGGTCGGGATAGATCGTGAACAGCTCCGCCTGCCCCCCGAGCCTGTGCGTAATCAGAACGGAGATCAGCGCATCCCACTCGCCCAACAACACCGGCACATACGCGATCGCCCGCGCATCGGTCAGTGATTTCAGCATCGCTACGGCCCGCTCGGTAGACAGTGTCCGAGGTGCCTGGCCCTGAACGGTCCAGGAGGGCGGCTCGCTCGCTGGAAGTGCGATGGTCTGCGTGCTGGCATCGGGCAACTTCAGCGCGATGGTTTCGATGAGTGTTAAAGGCGTCTCCATGATCCGCGGATCACGGAAGTTGGTGGCCTGTTGGCCGAAGGCCAGCGCGATGGGTGTCGCTAATGTGAAGACGGCGGGGCGTGGGTCGTCTGATCGCCCGTAGCTGACGTAGCGATTCTCATCTTTAGGGTCGGCCGGCACGCCAACGTTCAGGGAGAGACTGGCAGCAATATTATTGGGGTCAGCGTCTACGGGAATAAATCGTACAGAAATCAGTGGGCGATCCAAACCATATTGCGATAATGCCTCGGCACGGAAGTATTCGATGTGTACTTGCGGCTTGATGCTGTTATGTAATTCGAAAAGATTTGCAATGCCGGGGTATTCGCCGAGTTGTTCAGTCAAGGCGGGTGCTTTTGTCTTGCCTTGCAATACCTGCCATTCTCCGGGTGAGGGTTGAATCAGGGCCGAAGTAGATTTTTCACTGATCAATTCAATGTGGTTGTATTCGGGCATCAGCAACGGCTCGACCTTCCTTGCGTAGAAAGCAGTCCGGCCGCCGCGCTCAAAGTAGGTGTCAAAGAGATCGTGCAGTGCGTTATCGACTATCCAATTCGTAGTTGCCCCCCCGTTTACGATCGCCACGCTGGCCATGCCTGCGCCTAATCGCTCTCCAAAGTAGAGTGTGATCGAATGGTTGTCGTTGCCTATTGTGAGCCCCGGATTGTCCGGTACGAAGGCGTTATATTTTTCAGTCGGCTCGCCCTCTAATGATGCGATAAGGCCGAGCAGTTGATCGATAGGCTCTGTATTTGCAAGGAAGGCATGTGGCTCAATGACTTGCCACCGCCCGGCAGATCGTTCTAGTAGTAGTGGCTGAAATCCGTTGAGTCCCGACCCGATCCGGATTGAGATGATCCCGCTGTCGATTAGGTCCGCGTCGATGATTAGTTCGCCAGTTCCCTCGGCGTTTCCGTTTGGAGAGGGATCCGATGCCCCCGGTCGTGTCAGCAACAAGGCAGCAATGCCCATGAGCAGGACGACAAGCAGGATGACGACGGATTTGGGATTCATCGTTGACCTAAATTTATGACCTTCGCCGCATCAATCCTACGCCCACGCCCAGCACAAGGATCACGGCGGGCATGCCGGCCCAGAGCAGGATGCGGTAGGTCTGCAGCGCGCCGGGGCTCATCGCGCTGATGCGGCGGATGTCCTGGGTCCTTGGGCTTGCGGCGATCAGGTCTTCTTCGTGGGCCAGCCAGCAGATGCTGTTGACGAAAAGGTCCGAGTTCCCGGGGTATAGCACGCGGGCGCCGGGTTTATCCGCGAGGTCCGGGCCGACCGAGCCGTCAGGCAGAGCGGCGGTGGAGAGGATCTCGTCCATCGCCCAGGTCGCGCTGCCGACGGTGACCAGCCGGCTCTTGCCACGCTCAGCCGCGGCGCCGATGACGACGGTCTTGCGTTCACTGTTCTCCGCGGGCTCGAACTGGCCGGTCTTCGGGTCGGCCGCCTTCTCCTGCACGTGCAGGACCGGGGCGCTCAGTTCGATCAGTGGGGTCTGCTTCACGCCGCTTGTGGGCGTCAGATCCATCGGGATCGGGTAAGTAAAAAACGAGTTGATCCCGCTCAGTGCCTCGCCGACGATCGCGGACTTGGGCCAGCGATTCACGATGAACTGGTTGGTGTAGCGTTTGTCTTCGCCGTCTTCGTCTTCCGACTGGAGTTGCACAGCACTCTGGTAGAGCTGGGCATCAATCCCGAAGGTGCCGAGCAGCTGGACGAGGGTGTCGGGTTGGACGTCTTGTTTCAGGTTGGGCGCGGTGTCGCCGTTGGCGTAGAGCATGACCAGCGCGCTGTCGCCCTTGACCAGCTGCTCGTCGAGGAAGGCGGCGACGGTGTCTTTGTTGGTGTTGTCCAGCGACTCGCTGCGGTTCGTGTCCGGGCGGAAGTAGGGCATGGTGACCCAGACGACGCGCTGGCCTTCGCGCGCTGTCGGCGGATCGCTGCCGACCGGGTCGGTCCACTCCGCGATCTCGAAGTCCATGCTTAAGAGCCGCTTGGCGACCTCGTCGTAGACGCCCTCGATCCGCTGCTGCTCAGAGCCGGTGACCGAAACCGCACGCAGGCCGATGTTCGACCGGATGAACACGACCAGGGGCGGCGGTTCGAGCTGGATACTGATGAGCGCCCCGGTGAGCTGTTCTTCGCCGACGAACAGGTCGTTGATCGCGGCGGTCTGGGCCGAGCCCGTGCCGCGAAACAGAAGGTCGGCAGGCAGCACACGTGCGTCGCCGCCGGAGGTGATCAGCACGCAGGGGTGGTCGTTGAGGACGGCCCGCGCGTCTTCGTAACGCAGCGGTGCGGTGACGGTGAGCAGGGGCTCGGCCTCGTCCTTGACGGTCTGGAAAAAGCGTGGCACCTGCTGGACCATCGCGGCAAGGTTGTTCTGCGCCTCGCGTGCGGCCTGCTGCACCTCGGGTTTGCTCAATGCATCGATGACAACGCCGCGGCGTAATTGGTCGGCCTTGCCGGGCGTGTCGGGCAGCGTGTTGCCCGCTAGCTGCAGGATGTACTGCTGGATCTCTGCCATGAGTGCGGTGTAGTCGGGCAGGTTCTCGCCATCGCCTTGGTTGGCCACACCCGGGGAGCTGAGGCGATTGGCCCAGTCCTTGCCGAGCATCTCGTCACGCATCTGGTGCAGGCGCTTGGCCTGGTCCTGGAGGCGCAGGTACTGGCTGTGCAGGTCGGTGAGGCGTTGGTTCTGGATCGACGCGGGGCGGAGCTTGACGCCGTTGTCGATGATCGCCTGCAGCCAGGCTTCGATCTGATCGATCGTCTCGGCGTAGCGGTCGACCAGCAACAGGCCCCGTTCGGTCGACGCGCGGATCGACGCGGTGTCGTCGGCAAACATCGCGTCCATCTCGGCGAGCAACTCTGCCCGGCGGTCGGTCTCGCGGTCCAGGTCGATGTGCTGGACGTCGAGTTTCTTGCTCGCGCGGGCGT
>Ga0213866_10001688_pt1 | contig 16191 bp, 12 predicted proteins | sample PICome_11_FD_160079 | JGI IMG/M metagenome (GOLD analysis project Ga0213866, IMG submission 160079) | Coastal seawater microbial communities near Pivers Island, North Carolina, United States - PICO284 | ecosystem: Environmental > Aquatic > Marine > Coastal | place: USA: North Carolina...
ACGGCGTCAGTCATCATGCGCGTACCGAGATCAAGCTGACCGTTGCCGGTGCTTTGCACGATGATCGTGACGGCGTTCGGGAAGCTGGTGCCGAGCGTGTGCGTACCGAAGTTGAGCGCAGGGATTCCCACGGCGTCGTCAACCAGCACTGATCCCGAGGTGCTTCCAGCCAGCACGCGAATCCGCGCACGCGGGCCGGATGAACCGCCTCCGCTGCCGCCACCACTACCAGCTCCGCCTCCCGAACCTGAGCCTGAGCCCGAGCCAGAACCTGAACCGCCACCATTCTGCGTACCTGGCGCGCAGGCACTCATGGCAAGAAGAAGCACAAAGCTGGCAAGAATGCTGAAAATGCGCATGAGCTGAGACCTCAAGGGAAATGGCTTGCCGAATTGTCGCCAAGCGCGCGTGCTGGAGAGTCCGTGGAGCATCGAAACTACAATCTGGTCGAATCTTCGCCACGCTACCATTTGTTGGCTCAAATACCCACAGGCTCTTACGCAGTGAAGAGCATTTTCTCGCAGATTTTCGGCTCACTATCGGCTCGCGTGATTTGCGCGCTATTTTATTAGAATCACTATCGTACAGCGCCGCCGCGGGCTTTGGACCACGCGTTAGCATCTTCCAAAAAGGCATATGCCTCGCTCAGATCTGCGTCGGAATACACGCCTTGCGAGCGCGCCAGCTCCAGCAGGACATCCATCCCGCTCAGCACGTGCATCGTGATATTCACTGCGTCAAGCTCCGCGTGCGCTTCCGGCGTAGCGCGGCTGAATACAAGACAGGCGTCACTGACTGTCGCGCCCGCATCGCGTAAGATTTTCGTGAACGCAAGCACACTTTTTGCGGTCGTTGTCAGATCTTCGATCAGCAGCACGTGCTGGCCGCTCACTTCGCCGCCTTCGATCTGGCTGCCGGTGCCGTGCTTCTTCGGTTCGGGGCGAATATAGACCAGCGGCTTTTCGAGACGATCCGCGACGAGTGTGGCGAATGGCACGCCTGCCGTGACGCCGCCCGCGATCACGTCGATCTTGCTCAGGTCGAGTTTCTGCCGGATCATTTCCGCGAAGGCTTCGGCGATCTTGGTGCGAGACTGCGGGTGGAAGATCAAGCGCCGACAGTTAATATAGAAGGGAGCCTTCATGCCCGAGGTCAGCACGAAGGGCTCGTCCGGACGCAGCAGGAACGCGCCGGAGTCGAGCAAGGCTTGCGCCGTCAATGTGGAAGGATCACTCGCTTTGCTCATCTTGACTCCCTACTATCCCGCGCGCAGTCCCAACTCTTAGCGTCTCCGCACTATGGCATTAACGAGATGAGTCACCCATGTCGCTTTCCAAACGTCCAAAAGTCTTCTGCGCGCTTGATGGCCAAGACTTGCAGAAGCTCACCACTCTCGCGCGCAGCATCGCCGCGCATGTTGATGGCTTCAAGACTGGGCTTGAGTTCTTTTGCACGCGCGGGCCAGAAGGCATTCGCGCGATCTCCGAGATGGGCAAGCCGATCTTTCTCGATCTAAAGCTGCACGATATTCCGAACACGGTCAAAGGCGCAGTCTCCGCGCTGCATCCTATCGCGCCGAGCATTCTCACCATTCACGCGAGCGGCGGCGAGGCGATGATTCGCGCAGCACTCGAAGGCATGCGTGAGAGCTGGGGGCAGGATCATATTGATCGCAGCAAGATCGTTGGCGTGACCGTGCTGACCAGCCTTGATGAAGCAGACTTGGATGCACAGAGCATCCCCGGCGGCTCGACCGAACACGCGCTGCGCCTGGCCACGCTCACGCAGAGCGCGGGCGCTCACGGCGTGGTGTGCGCGCCGCAGGAAGCTGCGAGTTTGCGCGCACGCTTCGGCGAAGACTTCTGCCTCGTCGTGCCAGGCGTGCGGCCAGTTTGGGCCGATGCGAATGATCAGAAGCGCGTGATGACTCCCGCCGACGCAGCAAAAGCCGGCGCGGACGTGCTGGTGATCGGCAGGCCAATCACGGGCGCATCTAGCCCCGCGGATGCCGCCAAGCGCATCGCCGAAGAGCTCGACAGCGCATGATCGGCTGAAGGTTCTTACCGGCAAACGCAGTAAAAACGTGGTCTCCCAGCGCTTGAGCTCGCTACGCGAGCGCCCCCTCATCCGACCTAACACGTTCGGCCAGCTTCTTCCCCATGGGGGAGAAGGAGCTACGCATCCGCGAAGTCGAGCACGACTTTGCCAGCTTTGCCAGCCAGCATCTTTTCAAAGCCTGCGTGATAGTCGCCGTAAGGCATCACGTCGGTGATCGCTCTGCGGATCAGCGCGCGATTCTCTTCCGTCGAAAGCAGGTCGCGGACCTGCTCCCACGTCTGATAGATGCGGCGACCAATAATCGCCTGCATGCCAATGCCCTTGAAGATCAGATCGCTGGAGTAGTGATTGATCGTGACGGATTCTCTGCGCGGAATACCGAAGAGCACCATGTTGCCGCCTCGGCGCAGCGCGGTAATCGCGTTGTTGATTGCCCCAACGGCGCCGGACATTTCGAGCGCTACATCTGGGCCGTCGTTGCCGCCAAGCTCTTTGACAAGCGCTGCGACGCGGTCGTTCTCGGCTTGAGCTGCTGCGTCATCGCCGCGCTCGGTGATCGCTTGCTGCACGATTTCGGCGCCGAGATCTTTCGCGATTCCAAGACGTTGCGCATTCACATCAACGGCAATGATCTTGCGCGCGCCATGCGCCTTCGCAATCGCGACGGCGAAGAGTCCGATCGGGCCAGTACCAAAGATCGCTACGCTTTGATCCTTGAGCGGGAAGTGTGCAGCCGCGTGCATCGCATTGCCCAGCGGTTCTTGCGCGCTGGCAAGCTCGAAGGGCAGATCAGGATCGTTCTTCCACACGCAGGATGCCGGCAGCGCGATGTACTTGCTGAACGCGCCGGGGCGATCGAAGCCGATGATTTGATCGTCGACGCAGACGTGCTTCTCGCCGCGCAGGCATTGGTAGCACTTGTTGCAGACGGCGTGCGATTCGGCGCTGACGAAGTCGCCTTCGCTAATCGGCGCGTACTGGTGCGAGCCGGGCTTGTTGACGTTGCTGCCGATGGCTTCGACGTAGCCGCAGAATTCGTGGCCGATGGTTAGGCCGTGGGCGAAGTTGTTGGATGCGCGTAGCAGCTTGCCGCGAATGCTCTCGTCCCATTGGAAGAGGTGCAGGTCGCTTCCGCAGATCGCTGCGCCTCGCACTTTGATCAAGACTTCATCGGGACCTGGCTCGGGCTTCGCGATTTCGCGCAGTTCGAGTCCATCTTCGATTGGTTGAACCTTCTGAATGGCAGGAATCATGGTAGTCGGCATGGCTTGCTCCAGCGGCGTAATGTGCTGCGCGAAACGAGTGCGCAGCGCGTGGCGCACGCTACACTCGCCTACGCTCAATCGTACAGAAATGCTGGCGGGAAGCGAGATTTGCGCCGCTGATCAGTGCGGATATCCTTCACAAGAATCACAGTGTTGTAGCGTGCTTTCCTGAAAGATTGTCGCTAGGTTCACGCATCGCTTGATGCAGGAATGGGTGCAAAGAGCGGTATTGATTGTGTTTGCATTCAATGCCGAGTGCGCGATCTCTCCCGAATGGGGCAGAGCGGGCGCTTTGGCATCACTCAGGGTGCGAGATATTGGAAAGGTGACAACGTGGCTGGACGCGGTAAGACGTGCATTTTCATTGACGGTAATAATCTCTTTCATGCAGCTCGGGCAGTGAATGTTGAGGTGGACTACGCAAGGCTGCTGAGCTACCTCTCCGGTGGCGATACGCTTCTGCGCGCCAACTTTTATACCGGCGTTCGTAGAGGCGATGACGACCAAGTCAGCCGCCAGCAGGGCTTTCTCTACTGGATGCGCCGCAACGGTTTCCGCGTGATCGAGAAAGAGCTGAAGCGTACCGCCGACGGTGGCTTCCGCGCCTCGCTCGATGTTGAAATCGCATCCGATATGATCAGCCTAGCTGCCGGCTACGAGACAGCGGTTCTGGTCAGCGGTTCGGAAGACTTCTCGTATGCGCTTGATGTTGTGGCGCGCCTTGGGCGTCGCGTTGAAGTTGCGATGTTCCGCAGCTCAGTCAGCCAGCGCTTGATCGAGTCGTCAGATGCATTCATGGATCTTGAGAACGCCGTCGACGAACTGGCGAAGGATCCCGGAAGCTACACGCCGAAGAGTCAGCATCAGCGTTACGAAGAAGAAGAGTACGATGATGGCGACTACGAAGATGAAGAAGAAGGCGAAGTCGAAGGGCCTTACGGAAACCGCTAAGCAGCAGGGGCATTTTCCCCGCGGGCTCAAGGTGGAAACACTCAGTGGAAGTATTCAGTAAGCAAGGCGTCCGAAGCGGGCGCATCAAGCTGCTCGCGACCGCCACCGCACTCGCTGCGCTGGCGGTCGTTGGCGAATTGATGCGTGGTGAAACTCGCGTGCTCAACCAAGATCTCGGCGCAATCATCTACGCCGTGGGATTGGCGGGGCTGGTGGGGTTCGGTACGAACTGGCTGGCCATTCGCATGCTCTTTCACCCACGCTTGCCGGTGCTTGGCATCCAAGGCGTGGTGCCGAAGAAGCGTGAGGAAATCGCCGACCGCGCATCTGCATTAATGGAAGAGCGACTGATTAGCGGCGACCGCTTGGGCGCATGGATCGCCAAGCAAGGCGGGCTGAGCGAAGCATCTAGCTTCATCCGCGAACGCCTGCCGAAGATGCTTACTAGCGATGAAGCCCGTAGCACTCTACTCAACGCAGCGGGCGGCTTCATTCAAGACGCGATCCCGCCGTTGATGCTGCGCTTGCGCGAGATCGTGCTCAAGCAGGTGAACGAACGCATGGGCGCGATGGCTGGCATGGTGCAGCCGATGATCGAGTCGATGATGGAGCCCGTCGAAGAGCGCGTGCGCGAGTACGTCGCCGATCCGGAGAACTTGCGCGAGACCTTCGAGAAGTCCGGCGCGCGCGTTGATGCGGCTGTCCAGCAGCTCGCAGATCGCTTGGCCGAATCTGGTGAGATTGAGCGCGAGCTTGAGTCGAGTCTGCAAGGCCTGCTCGCACGCGTGCGCGTTGCTGATCTGATTCGCGAAGAGATTCTCAAGCAAGACGATGCAGAGCTCGAAGCGCTCGTCAACGACGCGGCTAGCGATCAGCTCGTCTTCCTGCAAATCGCTGGCGGCATTCTCGGCATGCTGGCGGGACTCGTGCTGATCTGGCCCTGGCTGGCAGCGCCCTTCGCCGCGCTGATCGGCATGGGCGGATTGCTGAGTGCGAAAGCTGATCGCAAAGCGAGCGCCTTGCGCACTTTGCTCGCCGCTTCGAATCCATCAGAGGAAAGCGAGAGCAAGCCGTGAGCAACGAGAAACCAAGCGACATCAGGCCCTACGGTCGCTTCGTCGGCGATGAGTTGATTCTCCGCGACGAGCTTGCGCTTGACCGCACGCTGATGGCCAGCGAGCGCACCATGCTCAGCTACCTGCGCACGAGCCTCGGCTTGCTGGTTGTGGGCGGCACGGTGGTCAAGCTCAACCTCATGGGCAGTCCGATTGCTGATACGGTTGTCGGTGTGATCTCCTTCGCGCTGGCGCTCTTCCTGACCTACATTGGCATCACGCGCCACCTCACACTCTTGCGCTCGATGCGGCCTCTGCGCGCGAACTCTGAACGCGCCAAGCAAGATGCGTAGGCTTCACAGACTAGGGCTTCGCCATTTTTCGCGCTCATGCGAGCGAGAGAAATCGGAGTTGAGCTCTTCATGCCCTCGCTGAAGCCAGCACGAGGATGGCGAAACTTCAGGCTAGAACAGCATTTCCCCATTTACGCACCGGACTCAGCGTGGGCTTAAAGAGCTTAACGCGAAGGCGCCAAGCACGCGAAGTTTCGCAAAGCCTGGCGGAGTGGGCGTCTTTCGCCGGGCGTTTCACGAATGATCGCATCTGAATGCGATGGCAGCCCTGATTGTCGGCCCCACCCACGTCTGCAACGCTCGACGAAATCAAAGCGAGAGTTGTTCTTCGGCTTCGGGCTTGCGCTTTTCATCTGACATCATGGCTCGCTACAGCTACCCTGTGTGGGACTCGAACACGCTAGCTGCACGGCCTTGGGAGCTTTCATGCTGCAATCTCGTCTCGCATTCTTGATCGTCGCTGCTGCGCTTGCGCTGGGGCTTTGCTCGCTCGCGGCTCCAGGACTCGTTGCGCAAGAAAAGAAGGGCGCGAGCAAGAGCAAGGGTGAGGCTCTCACTGATCCCGACGAGATCTTCCGCTCGAATCTCGCGGAGTTTGCAGAAGGCCGCAACGTGATCTTGGCGACGGTCGACGGCGAGGTGATTACCAGCGAATTGATGCGCGCGGAGTACGGCTCGCAGCTCGCCAGCAACGTGCGCGAGATTCTTCAACGCATCGAGAGTCAGAAGGCCTACGAGATCGCCACTTATCGCGCTGAGAACGGCGAGCGTCTCTACGGCGAAGAAGACTATGAAAAGGTGACCACGCAAAGCATCGAACTCAAGCTGCTCTATGCTCGTGCGCGCCAGTACGCGCTCAGTGAGCTTTTGCTCGACATCGCAGACAAAGCGCAGTTGCCGATTCAAGATTCAAACGTGCGGGCTTTCCTGCGCACGCAGCAAGAGCTTGCTGGGATTGATCCAGAAGACGGCGAGGCTTGGGCCGACTACACGCTTGAGCGCTTTGGCTTGACGCCCGAGGCGTATCTCGATCGCTTGAAGAAGGAAGCCCGCGTCTACACCATTCGCAGCGCGCTGCTCGGCGACTATGGCCCGATGCAGGTGCCGCCATTCCCCTTCCCTTCCTACTCGCTCGACGTGACCGAGGAAGAGAAGTACGAGCGCTACATGGAAACAGAAGATCAATGGAAGAAGATCGGCTCGATCACCTTCTCGCGCATGAGCGTGCTGATCCCGCAGAGCGCACTCAAGGAAGACAAGGACGTGATCGAGGCGCGCTTGAGTTACCGCCGCGATCAGATCGAGCAAGGTCAGCTCACGCTGAGTGAACTCGCTGAAACGCTCGAAGAAGTCTTCGAAGATTACGCCGAAGTGGGGGTTCAAACGGAAGCGGAGCTAGAGATCGTCGAGACCAAAGAGCAGAGTATTGGGCGCGGCGCGTTCGTGCTGCGTTCGCTCGACATCGGCAAGATCTCAGAGGTGACGATCACGCAGACCAACATCGACAATGATCCCTACACCGTGATCTACTTCGTTCAGGTGCATGACAAGCAAGAAGGCATCGCGCGCGAGTTTCTCGATCCTTACGTGCAGCGTTTGCTGGCCGATGAGCTGAAGCAGGAGAAGCGCTCAGCCAACGAGCTGCGCTTGGATGCCGAGCTTTTCCGGCGCGCTGTCGTCGTACCCGAAGGCGTGTTCGACGTCAGCACCGAGGCCCTGCGCCGAGGGCAGTAGACTGCCAATCTCACGCTCTTCCGAGCGCGCTTTGTAGCAATGCTGGCGAGAAGATCTGCGCGACTCAGCTCCCGCTTTTCTCGCTCTCAGGTTGCGCACGATCTGCCTGCCTGCCAAGCTACCCCTGCGGGCTTCCCCGCCGGGGCAGGCGCGTCACCTACACGTTTAGCGGGGCAGTGCCATGAAGCTTTCACTTTCTGAGTTCATTACATCGCTCACGCCATCGGTGACGCTGGCGCTCACGGCCAAGGCTGCTGAGCTGAAGGCTCAAGGCATCGACGTTTGCTCATTCACCGCAGGCGAGCCGGACTTCGATACCCCCGCTTTCATTCGTGAAGCAGCAGCCAGCGCAGTGACCGGCGGAGGCGCGGTCTGTCATTACACCGCAGCCACAGGCACACCGGAGCTCAAGCGCGCGGTCTGCGACAAGTTCAAACGCGAGTGCAATCTGAGCTACGAGCCATCGCAGATCATCGTCTCCAACGGCGCCAAGCAAGTGTTCTTCAATGCCATCGCAGCGCTTGTCAATCCTGGCGATGAGGTGATCGTGCCCGCGCCCTATTGGGTCAGCTATCCTGAAATGATCGCGGCTGTTGGCGGCAAGCCCATCATCGTCGACTGCATGGACCAGCCCAACTTCGCGCCCAATCCCAACCGCATTCGCGAGGCGCTTAGCCCGCGCACCAAGGCGCTGATCCTCTGCTCGCCCAGCAATCCCACGGGAGCAGTGCTGGATCATGAGCAGCTCGCTGGCATCTATCACGCGCTGGAGAACACCAACGTCGTCGTGATTAGCGATGAGATTTACGAGCACCTCGTGTTCGACGGGCTGCATCACATTGCTCCGGCCACGCTCAACGACGACGCCTACGCGCGCACGCTGACCGTCAATGGCCTCTCCAAAGCTTACTCGATGACCGGCTGGCGCATCGGCTATGCAGGCGGGCCGCAGCCGCTCATCAAGGCGATGAGCACGCTGCAATCGCATACCACTTCGAACCCTGCGACGGTCAGCCAGATCGCGGCGCTGGCAGCACTTGGCGGCGGGCTTGACGAGGTCGAGAAGATGCGCTTGGCCTTCGTTGAAAGGCGCGATGTGCTAGTGGAAGGCTTGCGCTCGATTGAGGGGATGAGCTGCGGGCAGCCGCGCGGCGCGTTCTATGTTTTCCCGCGCATCAACGAGCTTTATCGCGAAGGCATGCAAGGCAGTGTCGCCTTCTGCCAAGCGCTGCTGGAGAAGGAAGCCGTGGCGACCGTGCCCGGCGCGGCCTTCGGCGCCGATGACTTCATGCGCCTGAGCTACGCCTGCTCGATGGAGACGATCAAGCGCGGCGTCGATCGCATCGCCAAGTTCGCGAAGAGCGTGCGGTAGTCAGTTGAGAGCATCCGTCATCCCGACTGGAGCCGAAGGCGGAAGGGAGGGATCCCTTTTTCGAATCGCTGGCATGTTGTTTGGGTAGTGCGTTGCGTTGAGCGTCGCGTTGATTGTTTGCCCGAGCGCTTGGCAGCGCTGCGATTGATCGAATAGCACTATCTCTTGCAAGGGGATCCCTCCCCTGCGGCTACGCCTCCGGTCGGGATGACGGACGCACTCACCGAATCCCCGCTTTGTCAGGATTCTCTCAAAAGCCTATGCGCTATCTTGCCGATGCAAGATGATGGTGCCTGCGCGCGCCGCCCGATCGAACTCTGACAAGGATCCGTCATGGCAGAAATGTACGTCGCAACGAAGGTCTACACCGGGCCGCTTGATTTGCTGCTCTTCTTGGTGCGTCGCGCCGAGGTGGATATCCACGATCTGCCGGTATCTGAAGTCGCTGATCAGTACATCGCTGAGCTGGAGAAGATGGATCGCGTTGATCTGAGCTTCGCCGGCGAGTACCTGGTGCTCGCAGCGCAACTGCTCAAGATCAAGTCGGAGATGGTGCTCTACGCCGCCGACAAGAAGGCGAGCAAGGACCCGCGCCAATCGCTCGTGCGTCAACTGCTGGAGTACAAGCACCTGCGCGAACGCAGCTTCGAGATGGGCACGCTCTTCGAAGATGCGAGCAAGCGCTACGGTCGCCCGGCCAATCAGATTCCGCTTGCCGACGCCGAAGAAGACTTCCTCGAAAACGTGCAGATCTTTGATCTCTACCGCCAGTACGACCGCCTGCTTGGCGAGATCACGCCCGCCGCTGCGCACCGCATCGAGCTCGATGAGCGCCCAATCGAAGAGTTCATCAAGATGATCCTGCAGCAGCTCTTGCAGCATGGCGAAGTCGATTTCCGCACGCTCTTCGCAGCAGCACCCCGCAAGTCCACGGTGATCGGCAACTTCTTGGCCGTGCTCGAACTGGTGAAGGAGCAGAAGGTCGACGTCATCCAGCAAAGCGACGCGATCACCCTCACCCGCAAGCAAGCCCCCGCCGATAGCAACGACGCCTCAGGCGAGTAGCGTAGTTCTCGATTTAGTGTATTCGGAAAGGCCTCTGGAAGAGGGTGGCGCAGACAATCCTGTCTGCATCCTCTCGTTCGCACCTTGTGTTCGGGATTGCCGAGGGCTGCACGAATGATCGCATCTGCATGCGATGGCAGACACGATTGTCTGCCCCACCCACGTCTGCAACGCTCGACGAAACCAAATCGCAATTTGCTCTAGCACGCTGCGCATCAGCTTCGCAAATCACACAAGCGGCTCGGGCAGATGCTCGAGCCGCTTGGCGGTGGTAGCTATCTATCAGCGGGCGAAGGGCCTAAGCCTTGTCGCCTTCGTTGCCGGCAACGGCGAGGGCCGTGTCGTCGCTGTCTTTGTCGCTAGGTTTCTTCTTATCGACCACGCGCTCCGGATCGAAGCTGAGGTCGAAAAAGAGCTCGCCGTCGCGAACGCGAACTTTGATCGTGTTCTTGCCGTCGAAGTCGCCGCGCAGGAGCATTTCAGAAAGCTCGTGTTCGATGTGGTGTTCGATCGCACGACGCAGAGGGCGCGCACCGTACTCCGTATCCTTGACGAACTTGGTATCCAGCACCCACTCCTTGGCCTGATCGGTGACGCTGAGGAAGATCTCTTTCTCTTCCGAAATGCGGTCGACCAGCTTGGCCATCTCGATATCGAAGATGTACTTCATATCGTCGTTGTCGAGCTGCTTGAACATCACCACCTCGTCGAGACGGTTGATGAACTCAGGCTTGAAGTGACGCTCGATCTCCTGCATCAGCGCGTCCTTGACCTGCGTGTAAGTGGACTCCTTATCCATCTTGCGGAACCCAAGACCCGACTGGTTCTTGATGATCGAAGCACCCACGTTCGAGGTCATGATCAGCACGACGTTGCGGAAGTCAACCACGCGGCCAAACGCATCCGTCAGGCGTCCTTCTTCCATGATCTGGAGCAGCAAGTTGTACACATCCGGGTGCGCCTTCTCGATTTCATCGAGCAGCACAACCGCGTAAGAGCGACGGCGGATCTTCTCGGTGAGCTGACCGCCTTCTTCGTAGCCAACGTATCCGGGGGGAGCACCCACCAGACGCGAGACGTTGAACTTCTCCATATACTCGGACATGTCCACCGTGACGAGCGCGTCGTCCGTGCCGAACATGAACTTCGCGAGCGCCTTACACACCAGCGTCTTGCCCACGCCGGTCGGACCGACGAAGAGGAAGCAACCAATCGGACGCTTGGGATCTTTCAGACCCGCACGTGAGCGGCGAACCGCGCGGCAGATCTGGCCGATCGCTTCGTCCTGCGAAACAACGGTCTTGTGCAGCTCGTCTTCCATCTGGAGCAGACGCTCGGATTCCTGCTGATCGATACGCGTCAGCGGAATGCCGGTCATCTTCGAGATGGTTTCGCAAATGATGTCTTCATCGACAACGCCAGAAACGACGTTCATCGAATCGCGCCATTCGCGTTGCTTGCGCTCTTTGTCTTTGCGCGTGCGCATCGCTTCATCGCGGAGCTGAGCAGCGCGCTCATACTCCTGATTGGCGATCGCTTCGTCCTTCTCCTTCTCCAACTCCTCGATACGCGTATCGAGCGAGGAGAGATCCGGCGGACGACTCATGTTCTTCAGACGCATGCGGGAGCCCGCTTCGTCCATCACGTCGATCGCTTTGTCCGGCAGGAAGCGGCCAGGGATGTAGCGATCGGAGAGCTGCACGCTGGCCTCAATCGCTTCGTCCGTGTAGCGAATCTTATGGTGCGCTTCGTAGCGACCACGCAGACCCTTGAGGATCTTGATCGCGTCTTCGACCTTCGGCGGCTCAACGCGCACTTGCTGGAAGCGACGCTCAAGCGCGCCGTCTTTCTCGATGTGCTTGCGGAACTCGTCGAGGGTGGTTGCGCCGATCACCTGAATCTCGCCGCGCGAGAGGGCGGGCTTCATCACGTTGGAGGCGTCGATCGCGCCTTCCGCGCCGCCTGCGCCGACCAGCGTGTGCAGCTCGTCGATAAAGAGGATCACGTTTTTGGCGCGACGCACTTCGGTCATCACAGCCTTGATGCGCTCTTCGAACTGGCCGCGGTACTTGGTGCCGGCAACCATCATCGCAAGGTCGAGCACGACGACTCTACGATCGCGCAGAATCTCGGGGATCTCGCCAGAGATCACCTGCTGCGCCAAGCCTTCGACGATCGCGGTTTTACCCACGCCAGGCTCGCCGATCAGCACGGGGTTGTTCTTCGTGCGGCGGCAGAGCACTTGGATCACGCGCTCGATTTCCTCGAAGCGGCCGATCACCGGGTCGAGCTTGCCTTCACGAGCGAGCTCGGTCAGGTCGCGACCGAACGCATCGAGTGCAGGCGTCTTGCTCTTCTCGTCGCTCGACTTGCGGCCGATTTCGCGCGTGCCGCCGGAGCCTGAAGTGCCGCCGGTATCTTGGCCAAGCAGCTCAAGCACCTCTTCGCGCACCTCTTCGAGACGCACGCCGAGGTTCATCAGCACTTGCGCTGCGATGCCTTCGTTTTCCTTCAGCAGGCCGAGCAGCAGGTGCTCGGTGCCGATGTGCTCGTGGCCAAGCTCCTGCGCTTCAGCCTTGGCAAGATCAATGACTCGCTTGGCGCGCGGCGTGAAGGGCAGCTTGCCCGGCGCCGTCACCATCTGCGGGCCTTGCTGCACGAGCTTTTCAATCTCGAGGCGAATCTTGCGCAGATCGATCTCCATATTGCGGAGAACGTTGGCTGCAACGCCTGAACCTTCGAGAATCAAACCTAAGAGAATGTGCTCGGTTCCAATGTACTCATGGTTGAACTTCTGGGCTTCCTGCCGAGCAAGTCCGAGTACTTTGCGAGCGCGTTCTGTGAAATTGTCGAACATGAAATCGCCTCTGCCTTTGGCGCTTGCCCGCCTGCCCATAAAGAACCGCCAGCCTGAGCGATCCCTTGCGTGAAACGCCTGGGGTGAGCCTGATCATCCATCTGCTTCAACATCTCGAAGCATATAGATGTACGGGCCGAGGGCTGAATCACCCTACCAGCGCTGGCATAGCCGGGCAACTGGGGGCAAGGGCCTATCCCTTGGCTTTTCTCGCTTCGTGTATGCAATTCATACACTTCTCGCCGATTCTGCCGTGCTGGCAGACTCTCGCGGCGAGTAAATGATGCCCGTCACGCTACCCTGCCCAGCAGGCAGGACGCAGCTCAAAGCGCGCATCACTACGCACTTCCGCGAATGCCGTGCCAAAAGGGGCAAGCGCTCAACGCACGAGTGGGTGAGGTTGGCTCTTCGCAAAAGCGAAGTGATAGCCGCAATGCCTCGGCCCGCTACGCTAACGCGCAGTGATGAGGAAATCAGCTTACTCGACTGCGACAGGGAGCTTGAGCGTGAAGCATGCGCCGCGCTCGTCGCCACCGTCGCCGTCTATGCCATCGAAGTTGCGGCCAGAAATCTCAGCGCCGTGCGCCTCCGCGATGCGCTGGCAGAGCGCAAGACCAAGGCCGGTGCCGCCCTTTTTTGTGGTTTGGAATGGCGTGAAGAGGCTCTGCAAAACCTCAGCAGGAATGCCGTCGCCGTGATCTCGCACTTCAATCAGCGTGCGCGGCTGCCCATCATGCTCGCCCCCGCAAACGCTGATCTGCACAGCGCCGCTCTGCTTCGAGGCTTGCGCCGCGTTGCGCACGAGGTTGAGCAGGAGCTGCACGAGAAGTTGCGAATCTCCCCACAGGCGCTCGCAGCTTGGCTCGATCTGGCACTGCACCTCAACGCCTGCTTCCTTTAAGATCGGCGAGGCAAGCTCGACCACTTCTTCGAGCAGCTCGTTCGCCGAGAGCACGCGGGGCTTGGCCTCAATCGGGCGGGTGAAGCCGAGGATCATCTCAACCGTGTGATTCAAGCGCTTGAGCGCCGTGCCGATCTTCTTGCAAAGCGAGACCGGCCCGGGCTGATCCGCGACGTCGCTCGCGAGCATTTCGAGATAGAGCGAGATGCCGCCGAGCGGATTGCGAATCTCGTGCGCGACGCCAGCGGCCACTTCGCCGAGCGCTGCTAGACGCTCTTGGCGCGCGAGCAGGCGGTTCTTGAGCTCGATCTCTTCCTTCATTTTGTTGACTTGGTGCAGCAGCGCGTCGTGGGTTTGCGTGCTGCGCTGAATCGCGCGCTCGTACTCAGCGAAGAGGGCTTGGAAGGTCTCAAGCTGACTCATCGCAAGGGGATCGTCGGTGGTGAGCTGATCCTTCAGCTTGCGCGTGGTCTCGGCGAGGGACGAACCGCTCGCGGGAGCGCCTTCGCTCTGGTCGTCGAGCTTGGCTGTGGGGGCTTCGTGCTTGTCAGATTCGGACACAGATTCTCCTGCTTGGTGGATTCCCCGCCATGCTAGAGGGATTGCGCGCCCGATGCACCGGGGAACTCGCCTTTGGGTGGGACAGTCGAACTGGCATTCTTGCGGATGGGTGGGGCAGACAATCATGTCTGCCATCGCATTCAGATGCGGCAACTCTTCACGCGCACATTCGTGCGAGTGGATTTAAACACGGAGTCAGATGAGGGAAGACGGAGCCTACGGAGCGCTGCCCATCGCTGCTTGGTGATCGCTGATTGAAAGCGCGTGCGCTGCGCTTGATCTTCGTGATAGGGAGAGGCTCGCTGGCGATGCTGCGCGGAGCGGGGGCTACATTAAAGCAATTCACGACTTGGTTTCGTCGAGCGTTGCAGGCGTGGGTGGGGCAGACAATCATGTCTGCCATCGCATTCAGATGCGATCATTCGTGCAGCTCAACGTGATCCCGAACACAACGAGCAAACCAGAGGATGCAGACATGATTGTCTGCGCCACCCACTTCCAGAGACCTTGCCGAATAGACTAAATCGAGAGCTACATTATGCCTGCGCTCCGCGCAGCGGGAGATCGGTATCGCGCATACCAATGCAGCTCGCACTCGAGCGATCTCACCCCATCGCCTGCGAGCCCTCCTGCTCTCTCAGCAACAAACGCAGCGCATGCGCTTTCACGAATCAGCCGAATGCAGCACATCGCTGCTCTCCGTGAACTCCGTCTTCCCTCATCTGACTCCGTGGTTAAATCCACTCGCACGAATGTGCGCGTGAACTGACAGCCAGGACCTAGCCATGACTCGCGTCTAGTCATCACTCCAATCAGAAGTATGCTGCTTGCGACCCCAAAGCTGTGGATTCTCGCCGAGCGCGTGAATTGCAGCGTGAGCTTCCGAACGAAGGCGATGCAATGAGCGGACGTTATGCGATACCACTATGCTTGGCCGCGCTGCTTGTAGCGGCGAGCAGTAGCCGCGCACTTGGTCAGGACGCGCCGAATCCTGCTGATCCTCCAGCGGAAGCGCCGGGCGAACCAAGCACGGAACCCACGGAAACGCCAGGGGACACGCCTGCGGAGAAGCCAGTGCCCGATACTCCCGCAACGACCGACGAGACTGGCGAGGCCGAAGCCGACGCAGGTGACACCGAGTCCAATCCCAATGAAACCAACGCCGATGGCGAAGGCGAGACTGAGCAGCCCAAGCCAGACCGCAAGCGCGCCGCTCACCCCAGCGAGTTGGAATACCCTGAGCTGAGCTACGACGTGCCTTCCCGCGAGGGCATGCGCATGGAGCTGGCGAACGGCATGGTGCTCTGGTGGGCGCAAGAGGAAGGCGTGGCAGGCTTGCCGCCCCTCTTCCGTTTGAGCGCGGTGATTCGCTCGTCAACGCTGAACAATCCCGAGGGTAAGGCTGGTCTGATCGGCATTGCTGCCGGCATGATGAGCGAAGGCGGAACCGCCAAGTACCCGCGCGATGAGCTTTTCCGCGAGCTTGAGCTGCGCGCCGCTTCAATCAACGCAGGCGCAGGCGAAGACTCGGTCAACGTAGCTCTCACCTGCCTCGACGGCGATCGCGCCAAAGGCCTTGAGCTTTTCGACGAAGTGCTGCGTCGCCCCGCCTTCAAGCAGGAAGATTTCAATCGCCGCAAAGGCCAAGTGCGCGAGAACCTCAAGCAGCGCAACACCACGCCAGGCGACATCGAGTCGCGCGAGTGGGCGCGCCTGCTTTACGGCGATCACCCTAGCGCCCGCATGATTACGCGCGAATCGCTCAAAGAGATCACACGCGATGATCTAATCGCGTGGCATAAAGATGCCGTGCAGCCGCAAAACATCATGCTTTACGGCTCTGGCTCGCTCACGCCTGCTGAGGCGAAAACTGCGCTGGATGCGCTTTTCAAAGATTGGAAAGCGGGCGAGACGGCCTCAACGATCGCGCCGCCAGCCGCAGAGCAAGCAGTTGAGCCGGGCATTTACCTGATGGATCGCGATCAAGGGCAAGCGCATATTCGCGTTGGTCATCTCGGC
>Ga0213866_10001689_pt1 | contig 16182 bp, 10 predicted proteins | sample PICome_11_FD_160079 | JGI IMG/M metagenome (GOLD analysis project Ga0213866, IMG submission 160079) | Coastal seawater microbial communities near Pivers Island, North Carolina, United States - PICO284 | ecosystem: Environmental > Aquatic > Marine > Coastal | place: USA: North Carolina...
TATGTTTTTTATTAGTTGTACAGGGACCTCTACTATACTAGTTTGTGTTCTTTCAACAACAGTTTCTTCGGCGACAATAGTTACCTCACCAATGTCAGTACTGGAGCTCATTAAATCAATATTGAGTGAAATATTTTTGTTAAGATTGATACTTTTTTTCAAAGTTTCAAAACCAATATAGGTAAACGAAATTTCGTAATCTCCCTCTGGTAAAGTAAGACTATAAAAGCCGTATGTATTAGACGTTGTACCGACAAGTTTTTCTTGAACTATTACATTTACACCAATCAATGATTCCCCATTTTCATTATCATTAACGAAACCACTAATGGTATATTTTTGTTGAGAAAATGAGTCGATAGAAATCACTATCAAAATAGATAGGATTAAATATTTTTTCATCATTAATTTAGTTTAGTGAGTATAATGCGTAATCAGTATTTTATTGTAGAAGTGATGCATTTTTCAGCATTTCACTCATCTTATTTTGCAACTCTAATGATTTTTGTCTAGCTACTTTTGCAAAGTCTTGTGAAGAACTAGCATAAATAATTCCTCTAGAAGAGTTAACTAATAAACCACAATGTGAATTCATTCCATATTCGGCAACCTCTTCAAGACTCCCCCCTTGGGCACCTACACCAGGAACCAAAAGAAAGTTGTCAGGTGCTATCTTACGAATTTCTTTCAGGGCTTCTGCTCTAGTAGCTCCAACTACAAACATGATGTTCTGTCCATAAGTTTGAACTTTTTTAAGCACCTTTTGATATAACATTTCGTTATCTTCATCTTTAAGGAGTTGAAAGTCTAAGCCCCCTTGATTTGACGTTAATGCTAAGACAATAGCCCACTTTCCATCAAAGTCTAAAAAAGGCTTAACAGAGTCTGACCCCATATATGGTGCAACAGTAACAGAATCAAAATTATAAGTTTCAAAAAAGGTTTTGGCGTACATTTTTGAAGTATTTCCAATATCCCCTCGTTTGGCATCAGCAATTGTAAAAATCTCTTTAGGAATATATTCTAAGGTCTTTTTTAAGCTATTCCAACCACTTGCCCCCATACTTTCATAAAAAGCTATATTAGGCTTATAAGCAACACATAAATCATGAGTAGCATCAATTATTTGCTTATTAAACTCAAAGATTGGGTCGTTTGTGTTAAGAAGATGAGATGGGATTTTTTGCAAATCAGTATCTAAACCTATGCATAGAAATGATTGTTTCTTTTGTATTTGCTCAAATAAATCTTCTCTAGTCATTCTCAGTTGTCATTAGTGGTTCCTTCTTGTAGTCTTTCTGCATTTTCTGCTAACTGCAGTTCTTCAATGAATTTATCAATTTCACCGTCCATAACATTAGAAAGGTTATACTGAGTAAGACCAATACGATGGTCTGTAACTCGTCCTTGCGGATAATTATAGGTTCTTATTTTTGCTGATCTATCACCAGTAACAACCATTGATTTACGTTGTCCTGAAAGTTCCTCCAATCGTTTTTGTAATTCTATTTCATAAATACGTGAACGTAATACTTTGAGTGCCTTATCGTAATTTTTGTGTTGCGATTTTTGGTCTTGACATTGAGCCACTACACCAGTAGGAATATGAGTTAACCTTACAGCCGAATAAGTCGTATTGACGGACTGACCTCCAGGTCCTGAAGAACAATAAGTATCTTTTCTGATATCACTATCTTTAATCTCAACATCAAACTCTTCAGCCTCTGGCATAACCACAACCGATGCCGCAGAAGTATGTACTCTACCTTGTGTTTCAGTCTGAGGAACTCTTTGAACACGATGAACACCAGATTCAAATTTTAGCATACCATAAACATCTTCTCCTTTTACATTGAAGATGATTTCTTTATAACCTCCAGATGTTCCCTCTGCTACATCCACAACTTCAGTTTTCCAAGCTTTAGAACTAGCATAATTAGAATATAATCTATATAAATCACCAGTAAAAATACTAGCTTCGTCCCCACCAGCTCCAGCACGAATTTCTACAACCGCATTCTTAGAATCAGCAGGATCTTTAGGGATAAGTAAAACTTTTATTTCTTCCTCTAATTCTTCTTGTTTAGGCATCAATTCGTCCAACTCCATCTTTGCCATTTCCTTCATTTCATCGTCTTTCAACATTTCTTTGGCATTTTCAATGTTGGACAATATATTCTTATATTCCTGATAAGCTTCAATTATAGGCTGAAGATCTTTGTACTCTTTGTTAAGTTGGATATATTGTTTCATATCAGAAATTATGTTGGGATCAACAATAAGTTCTGACACTTCATCAAATCTATTTTTTATTGCTTCTAACTTATCTAACATCTAGTATATAAATTCTCCAAAAGGGCTTTTAATAGTTAATTTTTTACCGTCATAGGCTTCTACTCTACCTATTACTTTTGCTTCCACACCAAAAGAATTAGAGATAGCAATTATAGAATCTGCTATTTCTTGAGGAACATACAACTCCATTCTATGTCCCATATTGAACACTTTGTACATTTCCTTCCAATCCGTATTAGACTCTTTTTGAATTAAATCAAATAAAGGTGGGATTTCAAAAAGTTTATCTTTTATGACGTGTACATCGTCTACAAAATGCAGTACTTTAGTTTGTGCTCCTCCACTGCAATGTACCATACCGTGTATATCACTACGATATTTTTCTAAAATCTCTTTGATGATAGGAGCATAAGTTCTAGTTGGTGACAAAACTAATTTACCCACATCTACACTTAAATCAGCTAAAGTATCCGTTAACTTTTTACTTCCAGAATAAACCAAGCTTTCAGGAACTGATGAATCATAACTTTCAGGATACTTTTCTGAAAGATACTTAGCAAAAACATCGTGACGAGCAGAAGTCAAACCATTACTTCCCATACCACCATTATATTCACTTTCATAATTAGCCTGACCAAATGAGGATAAACCTACTATTACATCACCTGATTGAATATTACTATTTGTAATAACATCTGTTTTTTTCATTCTTGCTACTACTGTAGAGTCAACTATAATTGTACGTACAAGGTCACCAACATCGGCTGTCTCACCTCCAGTTGAACGAATATCTACACCAAAACCTCTTAAATCAGAAAGTAGTTCTTCTGTCCCATTTATTATTGCTGAAATAACTTCTCCTGGGACGAGATTTTTATTTCTCCCTATTGTAGAAGATAGTAAAATATTGTCGGTTGCTCCAACACATAATAAATCGTCAATATTCATTACTAGGGCATCTTGAGCTATCCCTTTCCAAACGGAAATGTCAGCCGTTTCTTTCCAATACATATATGCCAAAGATGATTTAGTGCCAGCACCATCGGCATGCATAACTATACAATATTCATCGTCATTAGAAAGGTAATCTGGAACTATTTTGCAAAATGCTTTAGGAAACAATCCTTTATCTACATTTTTAATTGCCTGATGTACATCTTCCTTGTCGGCTGAAACTCCTCTTAAGTTGTATCTATCGTTACTCATTATAGTGTAAAAAAAAAGCATCTCGAGTTTATCGAGACGCTTTTATGATTGTTAAATTAAGCTACTTCTTCTTTGGAAGCACTCTATCTGATTCTGCATCATAGAAAGAATCTAACACAACTTTAAAGTCTGTCCTTCTATTGTATTGATGCGCTTTCTCTATATCTTTCTTCCTTTTCAACTTATCAATGAATGTCTCATTTAAAATTGCTCCAGGTCTTAGCTTACCATCTTTTACATCCATAACAAATGGTTCATTTTCTCCCATACCTTTAGCAATTAATCTCATTGGCGCAATACCTTTTGCTACCATGTAATCTACACAAATTTGAGCTCTTCTTTGGGATAACTCCATGTTGAAGTCATCACCCGCTCTGTTATCTGTGTGAGAACGTAATTGAATAACAACGTTAGGGTTTTCAATTAGTACATCAATTAGGCTATTAAGTGCATCTTTAGATTCTTTTCTTAGCTCAGCACTGTTGTAATCGTATTCAATTTTTGGCAAAACAATTTCTTTAAGCGTAGCTTCTAGTACAATATCTTGAACCATATTAACAGATTCTTGTACGCCAATTGTTGATTGAGTAAAATTAGTTGACAAATAGCCTTCACTAGTGACAACTAGGTTATAGGATACATTTTCTTTAATGAAATCTTCATCAAACAAATATCTACCTGAATTATCTGTAATAGTTTGAGAAGTACTACCATCACTTCCAACAATATCAATGGTTGCTCCAGGGATAATTTGTTTTGTTTTAAGATCCGTAATTACTCCTGAAAGCGTTAAATTCAGCTTTGGTAAGTTAAATCGATATATATCATCGCCTTTACTTCCTACTCTGTTAGAAGATAAATAACCTCTTTCTTCTTCGTCTTCAAAAATAATTCCAAAATCATCATTAGAAGAATTGATTGGACTATTCATATTATCTACCGAGCGAAGATTGTTTTCAGCATCAAATGTAGCCTTAAAAATATCAAGACCTCCCATACCTATATGGCCATCAGAAGAAAAATAAAGAGATCCATCAGCATGGATAAAAGGAAATAATTCATTTCCACTGGTATTAATTTCATCACCTAAATTGATTGGCTCACTCCACTCATCTCTTTTAACTTTTTTGATGTACCAGATATCTTTACCTCCATAACCACCTTTCATATCAGATGAAAAATAAAGGACTTTACCATCAGAACTTAAAGATGGATGTGCAAAACTACTTACACTATCGTATGGTAAAGGTAATAATACCGGTGATATCCAATTTTTACCTTTTTTCTTTGAGAAATATATTTCACAAGTTGGGACAGGCTTAACTTTAGAGTTTTCCATACATCTTGTAAAATACAATTCATTGCCTCTCTTGTTTAGTGATGGAGCAGCCTCATGGTCAGAGGTATTCATTGGCTCTTCAAATGGAGATGGCTTAGACCATCTTTTCTTTTTCTTATCGTATTTTGACCAATAAATGTCAGTAAAAGAATTACCTGTAAAACCATCAGAAGACTTTCCTAAAGAGCCATCTCTTGAAGATGTGAAAAATAACTCGTCATAGTCTCTACTAGCATAACAGGGAGCATACTCTTCCTGATTAGTATTATGTTGAAAAGAGGTTAACTCATAACGGCTTGGATTCTGCAAAGCATCGAGAGCAAACATACACGACTCTACACCTTTTTGGGCTCTTTCATCATCTGGTTTGAATTCTTTATACTTTTCGTATTGTACTATAGCTTCTGAAAATTTTTGTTGTTTTTGCAGAACTTGAGCGTATCTAAGATATACCTCAGCATGAGGGTATTTAGCTTTTATTGCGCGCTTGTACATCGCCATCGCTTTCTTTAGATAAATTGGAGTTCCTATGTTTCGTGCACATTCAGCTTGTAGAAAAATCAATTCAGCTTTTTTAGCCCTATTTTTCTCCTTAGCATAATCGGCTTTATAAAGCTTTTCGGCTTCATAATAATTTTGCATCATAAAGGCTTTATCAGCCTTAGACATCTTATTTTTCTTAGAAGATTGTGACAAAAGAGATGTTGAAGACAACAATAAAAACAACATCGTAAGTGAAAGTAAATGTTTCATTTTTTAAATCATAGAATTTTTGCTAAAATAAGGATTTATTTCATTCGATAACATCACAATGCAATATCTATTAAAAAGTTGTTAATATTTTTGGTAATTTTACAACATTACAACAACAATATATTTTATATTTGTGTAACAAATACACTTTCTATTAAAAAACACCAAAAAAAATGACAAAAAGTAAACTTGAGTATATTTGGCTTGACGGCTATCAACCTACTCAAAATATGAGAAGTAAAACTAAAATTGTCAACGATTTTAGTGGTAAATTAGAGGATTGCCCCATGTGGTCCTTCGACGGAAGCTCGACCCTGCAAGCTTCTGGAGGCTCATCAGATTGTTTATTAAAACCTGTCGCTATTTATCCTGACCCATCAAGAGTCAACGGTTATTTAGTTATGACGGAAGTTCTAAACGCAGATGGCTCTAATCATCCTTCAAATGCAAGAGCAACAATTGATGATGATGATAATGATTTTTGGTTTGGTTTTGAGCAAGAATATTTTATTATGGATACTCAAACTCAACTACCTTTAGGCTTCCCATTGGGAGGCTATCCTGGTCCACAAGGACTGTATTATTGTTCTGTAGGTGGACGAAACACTCACGGTAGAGAATTTGTAGAAGAACACGCTGATTTATGTATTGAAGCTGGACTTAACTTTGAAGGAATTAACCAAGAAGTGGCTAGTGGTCAATGGGAATTCCAATTGTTTGCTAAAGGTGCTAAAAAAGCTGGTGATGAAATTTGGATTGCTAGATACCTTCTAGACAGACTTACGGAGAGCTACGGCTATTACATTGAATACCATCCAAAACCTGTAAAAGGAGATTGGAATGGTTCAGGAATGCATGCTAACTTCTCAAACACTACATTAAGAACATGTGGGTCTCAAGAAGTATATGAGAAAATTTGTGAGGCTTTCAGACCTGTTGCTCAAGAACACATTAACGTTTATGGTGCATTCAATGATGAGAGACTTACTGGCTTACACGAAACAGCGTCTATTAATGATTTCAGCTATGGCGTGTCAGACAGAGGTGCTTCAATAAGAATACCTATTATGACTGTTGAAAACGGCTGGAAAGGTTGGCTAGAAGATAGAAGACCTGCATCAAACGGAGATCCTTACAAGATTGCGGCGAGAATTGTAAAAACTGTGAAGGGAGCAGAATAAATCAAATCGCCCTCAAATTAAAAAACTAACAAGAAATCTTGTTAGTTTTTTTTGCTAATTATTTTTCTAGGTCTTTTTCGACCTTCTGAACTTCCTCTTTAACAGAGTTTGCACTAGAACGAATTTCTCTTTTTATATCGTTAGAAGCATCTTTCAACTCTCGCATACCCTTGCCTAATCCTCTAGCAATTTCTGGTATCTTTTTAGAACCAAATAGCATAACCACCACCAACATGATAATTACAATTTCTGGCCCACCAATAAACAATATAATAGAAGTCATGTAATGAATTATTAGAGCTACAAATTTAAGGATAAATATTAATTGCTGTAAATTAAAAATGCCCCAAAAATTTGGGGCATTTTATAACTATTAAGAGATGATATAAATTTACTTTTTATCTGTCTCTGATTTTTTGATGGTATCAACCATAATTGGTGATGCTACGAATAATGAAGAATAAGTTCCTACAATAACACCAACCATTAAGGCGAACATAAATCCTCGTATCACTTCACCTCCGAACAAGAAGATAACTAATAATACAAAGAATGTAGTTAAAGAAGTATTTACTGTTCTACTTAAAGTGCTGTTTAAAGCATTATTGACCAAAGAAGTAAATTCTTTCTTCTTGTAAATACCCATATGCTCTCTAATTCTATCGAATACAACAACGGTATCGTTCAGAGAATAACCAATAATTGTTAAAAGAGCCGCAATAAATGCCTGATCTATTTCTAAGGAGAATGGTAAAATACCATAAAACAATGAGAAAATAGATAGTACAATTAATACATCGTGGAATACAGCAGCAACAGCACCTAAACTAAATTGCCATTTTCTAAATCGTAATAATATGTACAAGAAAATAACGAGTAATGAGAACATTATTGACCATAAAGCCGAAACCTTAATATCATCAGCAATAGTAGGTCCTACTTTTTGAGAACTCATAATTTCATAGTTGCCAATACCCGACAAACCGTTATCTAACTTTTCAGCTACCACCACATCAGCACTCAATTCTTTACTATCAATAAGAAATTTAGTAGTAATCTTAACTTGATTGTTGTCTCCAAAAGTTTTTACCTCAGGGAACATTTTAAGACCCGAATCATCAACAAAATAATCAGCTAACGAATTTCTTACAGCCTCGTTATCAACAGGCTCATCAAAACGTACAACAAAGGTTCTACCACCTTTGAAGTCTACACCATAGTTTAGTTTTTTAGTGACTAAAGAACCAATTCCAATTAAAATAATTAAGGATGAAACTCCATAGAAAAATTTACGCTTACCGATGAAGTCAATGGCTGTGTTTTTAAACGCACCTCTAGTGATAGAATTATCAAAAGAAGCTGTGCCTTTTTTCTGAAGTCTCCATTGGAAAATTAATCTCGTAATGAAAATAGCTGAGAATAAAGAAGTCAGAATACCTATAACAAGAGTTGTTGCAAAACCTTTAATCGGGCCTGAACCAAATATATAAAGTATGATACCTGTTAATAGTGTGGTTACGTTAGCATCAATGATTGAACTGTAAGCATTTTTATATCCATCGGAAACAGCTAATTTAAGACCTTTACCATTTAACAATTCTTCTCGAATTCTTTCGTAGATAAGTACATTTGCATCTACTGACATACCAATAGTAAGTACAATACCAGCAATACCAGGCAAAGTAAGTACGGCTCCTAATGAAGATAACACACCAAATACAAAGAAAAGGTTTGCAAGTAGAGCAACATTAGATACCAAGCCTGCAAAACTGTAATAGAACATCATATATAACAATACTATAGACAATGCAATAATGAAAGACCTTAGCCCTGAGTCAATAGCCTCTTGACCAAGTGAAGGACCAACAATTGCTTCCTCAATAATTCTTGCAGGAGCAGGTAATTTACCAGACTTTAAAATATTGGAAAGGTCATTTGCTTCGTTTATTGTAAAGTTACCAGTAATCTGCGATCTTCCACCAGAAATTTCTGCTTGAACAGTTGGGAAAGAATACACATAATTGTCAAGTACAATAGCAACACTTTTACCGATATTATCAGCTGTAAGCCTCTTCCATTGTCTAGCACCCTCTGCATTCATTGCCATAGAAACTTCTGGCGAACCGTTGAATTGACCGAAGTCTGTTCGAGCATCTGTTACTACATCACCTTCCATTGCGGCTTTACCATCTCTTGTAGTCACTTTTAGAGCTACAAGCTGAACAAATTTTCCTTCTGGATCGTAAGGCTTAACAGTCCAAGCAAAACGCACATCTCTTGGTAAGATGTCTTTTACTTCATCCATATTCAAATAAGCGTTAACCGCCGCAGTATCTTTGACCGAAGAAATACCACATACAGGACCTTCGTTTGGTTGGTTGGATTGATTTAGATTAGGGAATAAAACAGCATATAATGGGTTTTCTCTAGAAAATTGTTCAGCAGTCATTGCCGCAGAATCTGAAGCGGCCTCGCTATCTGCACTCAAATCATCAATAGATAATGAAGAATCAAAGTCGTCTTCTGAGGCTGATTCTTCTTGAACTTCTTCTACTTCTGAAACAGTTTCTTCCTCTACTACAACTTGAGATTTTAAATAAGCGTTAATTTGATCAATAGCACCTAAAATTTCAGCATTTTCATAGGTTTCCCAAAACTCTAATTGAGCAGTACCTTGTAAAAGCTTACGAACCCTTTCAGGATCCTTAACACCAGGCAATTCAACTAATATTCTACCAGAACCTTCTAAACGTTGGATATTGGGTTGTGACACACCAAAGCGGTCAATCCTTGACCTTAAAATATTGAATGAGCGATCGATTGCGTCTTCAACTTCTAGACGTATTACACCCATAACTTCATCATTAGTAGAGGTAGATGTTATTTTGTCTTTTAATTCAGGTGTATAGAAAATTGAAGCTAATTTCCCTTCAGGGTTTACTTCAGTAAAGGACTGAGCAAACAAAGTCACAAAATCGTCTTGACTATCTAATTGTTTGTCAATAGCCATATTAATAGCAGCATTGAAGTTTGCATCCTTGTTGTAATTAGACATTGCTCTAATTACATCTACAACTGAAACTTCAAGAGTTACGTTCATACCACCTTTAAGATCCAAACCTAGGTTTAACTCTCTAGATTTACATTCGTTGTAAGTATAATTTTTAACACCTATATTATATACGGGCTCTGAAGATATAGAGTCCAAATACGCTTTTTCTTTTAATTCGTCACCGTTCGAATACTCTATAGCATCTTCTTCAACACCTTGAGCAATCCATGTAAAGGATAGTTGATATAAACAAACAACAGCAAAGACTATTGCGAACAGAGAAACAAAACTTTTATTTTGCATAATATTTTAATTTAGAACGGGCAAATATAGAATTTCAATTTTGAAATAGCAATTGAAATCAGATTTACTAATTTTTAGTCTATATGTTCAATTTCATTATGTTTTAAGATACGTTTTTTCAAAATTTTAAATCGTAAGTTTGTAAGTATGAAAAAAGCACTATTGCTATCCATTTTAATTATTCCATTTACGATTTTCGGACAGTTTCTTAAACAATCCGAACTTTCTATTATCGAAAATGGAAGTTTGATTAAAAACCCTCTTACTGGCGGACTGAATTCTTGTCAATTGTCAAATATTGATTTAAACAATGATGGCAAGAAAGACATCTTTGTCTTTGAACGGGTGGGTGATAGAGTTTTATGTTTTCTTAATAATAATGATGGCGTAGGCACTGATTTTGATTACAGCCAAGATTATAGCAAGGATTTTCCAGAGCTAAACAAATGGGCTTTATTAGTTGATTTCAACTGCGATGGCAAAGAAGATATTTTCACCTATAACGACAGTTATGTGAAGGTATACAGAAACACTTCTCAAGGCCAAAACCTAAGTTTTCAAATCGAAACACAGGCTTTAATTAGTGACTTAGGACCTATTCTTAGTGCTATCATCATATCAGAAGTCGATATTCCATCTTTTGTTGATGTTGATGGCGACCAAGATATTGACGTGCTAACTTTCAAACAAAGCGGGGGCTATGTAGAATACCATCAGAATCAAAGTCAAGAGTTATATGGCAATTGTGACAGCCTAATTTTTGAATTGAAAACCGATTGTTGGGGAGAGTTCTTTGAAGGATTAAACACCTATGACTTTAATAGCTGTAATGAAGATGCAATAGTTGAACAAGTAGAAACTCGATCATCTGGAGCTCATAGTGGCTCATCATCTTTGGCTCTTGATATGGACGGAGACAACGATATGGATTTCATTTTAGGTGACGTATCTTTTAATAACTTAAACTTATTAATTAATGGAGGTGACTCCCAAGATGCAAGTATGGTTTCTGTCAATCAAGATTTTCCAATAGGCAATGGAAGTGATATAAGTGCTGAAATCAATTCTTTTCCTGCCGCTTTTTATTTAGATGTAAATAACGATGATATTAAAGATTTGGTAGTCAGTCCTAACATTGACAACAACTCAGAGAATTTTGAAAGTATAATGGTATTCTTAAATACTGCTCAAGACGATAACCCTACTTTTGAGTTTAGTCAGAAAGATTTTCTTCAAGACAATACATTAGATTTTGGCTCAGGAGCTTACCCTATAGTTATTGACTACAACAACGATGACTTAAAAGATTTACTCATTGGCAATTATGGATATTTTAATAACAGCAACCCCATTTCTCAACTCGCCTTACTTAGAAATATAGGAAGCCTAAGTGAACCTAATTTTGAAGTTATTGACAGAGATTTTGGAGGTCTTTCAACAATTGCCTTAGACACTATACTCAATGAAACAGTAAAAGGTATTTTCCCCGCTCTTGCAGACTTAGATAACGATGGCGATGTAGATATGATTGTAGGGGATAATAATGGCAAATTACATTATTTTAAAAATAATGCTAATGCGGGTCAAGATGCTGTATTCGAATTGGAAAATGTCAACTTTTTTAATATTGACATAGGACAACACTCAGCTCCTTTTCTTTATGATATGAATGATGATAATTTATTTGACTTAATTATTGGTCAAGTAGATGGAACAATTACTTACGCCGAAAATATGGGAACGATTGATAATCCAGTCTTTAATACTCTTACTGAAGACTTTGGAGGTATATCAGTCAATAATGATGAGAGTTTGTATGGATTTAGTACTCCTTTTGTTTTTGAACAAGACAATGAAATAAATATTTTAATTGGTAGCGAAAGTGGTCGTATATACCATTACAAGAGTGTAAATAACGACTTATCTATAAATTTTGAACTCATTAGTGACAACTTTCAGTCTATTGGCAAAGGAAAAAATACAGCTATACTTTTTGATGATTTTACTAATGATGGTAAAAGAGACTTGTTTTTAGGTATGCAATCTGGTGGACTATTTTATTTTGTTAATGATAGCATCAATACAAGTTTAGACAAATACAGCAGTGACTTTTTAGTGAAAATTTACCCTAACCCTAGTAATAATCACCTAACGATTGATTCTGATAAAGAAAGTCAAATTTCTATTTACTCAAGTATAGGACAATTGATTTTAAAGAAGAAAATTCAGGGGCTTTCAACCATAGACATTAGTTTTTTAGCTCCTAGCTACTATTTGATACACATACAACAAAATGGTGTTTCAGAATGGAGAAAAATTATCAAAAAATAAAAGAGAGCTTCGGCTCTCTTTTAAAGACAATTTTATGAAAATCTAAATTATGCGTTGACTTCGCTCAGCAATGAATTAGTAGCTTTAACCCCTTGAGCTGATTCAGCTAGTTTTTCTTTTTCCCCATCACTAAGGTCGATTTCAACAATCTTTTCAATTCCATTTTTCCCTAGAATTACAGGCACCCCGATACATAAATCATTCATTCCATACTCTCCTTCTAATAGAGCTGAACATGGAAACATTTTGTGCTGGTCACAAGCGATAGCCTGAACTAAAGATGAAACAGCAGCTCCTGGTGCATACCATGCCGAAGTACCTAACATAGCAGTAAGCGTAGCACCTCCTACTTTGGTGTCTTCCATCACTTTATTAAGTCTTTCATCACTTAAAAACTCTGAAACTCTAACACTATTTCTAGTAGCTAAACGAGTCAATGGCAACATACCTTTGTCACTATGACCACCAATAACCATACCATCGACATCAGAAGCTGGACATTCAAGAGCTTCACTTAATCTGTATTTAAACCTAGCACTATCTAAAGCCCCACCCATTCCAATGATTCTATGCTTTGGAAGACCAGTAACTTTATGCGTTAAGTAAGTCATCGTATCCATTGGGTTGCTTACTATAATTAGTATAACATTAGGCGAATGCTTTATTAGATTTTCAGAAACCATTTTAACAATTCCAGCATTAATACCAATTAACTCTTCACGAGTCATTCCAGGTTTTCTAGGAATACCACTAGTAATTACTGCTACATCACTGTTTGCTGTTTTTGAATAATCGTTAGTACTTCCAACAATTTTTGTGTCAAAACCGTTTAATGAAGCAGTCTGCATCAAGTCCATAGCTTTACCTTCAGCAAAATTTTCTTTGATATCAACCAAAACTACTTCGGATGCGAAATCTTTTATGGCAATGTATTCTGCACAACTTGCGCCTACAGCTCCAGCGCCTACAACTGTTACTTTCATAGTATTTTATTTTTTGGCAAAATTAATTATTTAATACTTAAAAAGTCTATTCCCAAGTATTAAAATTAGATAAACCACATCATAAATAGCTGAAGCTGTAAGTTAGCTAAAAAATAGCGTTTTAAATTTGTGATTTTATTTGTATCTTTATAGACTGAACATTTAACAAGAAAAATCTGTTCATTTATGAGATACTTAACCCTTCTACTCACACTGCTATTTTTTTGTATTAATCATGCAAATGCTCAGATTGATGCAGGGACTGATGTCATTATTTGTGACATTGAGGATGTAGATTTATCTGCCGATTACACCCCTAATTCCATTGGAACTAGCGATTATACCATTGAAAATATTCCCATTGATATGGATCCAACTAACTCTGGAACTAATCTAAATGGTCTTGGTGATGATATATATTCAGGAGTCATTGATATAGGTTTTGATTTTTGTTTCTATGGTAATATTTTTAATCAACTTTTAATTTCCACCAATAATTACGTTACCTTCGATCTTACTGGTGCTAGTGCATATTCTCCCTGGAACACCTATGCTATTCCTAGTGCTGCACCTCCAGGACAGGTCATTAATGCTATCATGGGGCCATGGATGGATTTAAACCCGAATAATGGTGGAGGGTTGTTCTATAATGTATATGGTGTTGCTCCATTTAGAAGGTTTGTAGCCTCTTTTGAAGACTTTGGCTATTTTAATTGCGCAGGCTTACAATTCAATGGTCAAATAAAGATTTTCGAAACAACCAACGTTATTGAAATTCATATTCAAGATCAACCTTTGTGTGCTAATTGGAACAATGGCGAATCGGTACTAGGCTTAGTCAATGAAGATGAGAGCCAATTTTTAATTGAAGCAGGTTGGAACAATACTCAATTAACAGGCAATAATCAAGCATTTAGATTTGTGCCTGATGGAGCAAATAACTCTAATGTTGTATGGCAAGATGATATGGGTAATGTAGTTGGTAACGGTACAGATATAACCGTATCACCATTAGTAACAACAACCTATACTGTAACTGCTTCCGAGTGTCCAGACACCTATACAGATGATGTAACCGTATTTGTTTCCACTCCAGTTACAATTGATGCTGTAGTTGACGACAACATTTGTCCTGGAGAAATTTTTGGCGCAATTGATATCACAACCTCTAATGGAACTGCACCATTCAGTTTTGATTGGACTTCTGTAAATAATAATTACACATCTACCAACGAAGACATTAGCAACCTAGTATCTGACACTTACAACTTAACGGTTACAGATGATTTAGGTTGTGAACATACAGCAGGTCCTTTTACGATATCTCCACCGCCACAAGACATTGAGATATTTGAATCCATAGACCCTGTAAGCTGCTTCGGATTTAGTGATGGTGTAATTAGCACAACTATAAATGGTGGTACAACTCCATATACTTACAATTGGACTGGAGATAATCCTATGACAGGAAATGGGACAACAATGATAAGTGATTTGGCATCTGGAAATTATCAGATTACTGTAACTGACAATAACAATTGTCAAAACTCTGCCGCTTACTTCTTACCAGAAAACTCGTCCATTTCACTGAGTAGTACAATATCTGACTATAACGGTTTTAATGTAAGGTGTTATGGCGGAGACGATGCTTGGGTGGCTTGTATAGCAAGTGGAGGTATGCTACCATACACCTACGAATGGGTTGATGTATCAACTAACGACATTATATCTAATCAAGCTGATGCATACAACCTTGTTGCTGGAAGCTATACATTTACGGTAGAAGATGCAGAAGGCTGTCCTAATAGCATAACTTTTGATATCACTCAACCAGATTCATTATCTCTGGACATTGCCAACTACAGTCACAAAAGCTGCACCTATAATAACGATGGCTTTATTGAAGTGTCATCTTGGGGAGGGCCTGACAACCCACCTTATTCGGAGCAATTTTTACCGATTTCATTTGTTTGGAAAGGAGAAAATTCGTTTTACTCTACCGAACAAAATATCTATGATTTATCGGAGGGCTCTTACACTATTACCGTTGAAGATGCTAACCAATGCGTTAACGATTTAACTTTCGAAATTACTCAGCCTCCTTTCGTAATAGCTGACTATAGAGTTCTCGATGATACGGTAACAACCAACTATCCTATAGTCAACTTGTACGATAATTCAGAAGGAAATATAGTAGAATGGCAATGGGAATTAAGCAATGGATTTAATACTAATTCTCAAGATGTTATGAATTTAGATTTATCTACAAATTTGGATAGTTCAGGTATTAAATATTACGATTTAAAACTAGTGGTTACTGACGAATTCATGTGCAAAGATAGTATCTATGGCACTTTAGCAATAAAAGAAGAACATACTTTATTTGTTCCTAATGGTTTTACTCCAGACTTGGATGGCAACAACGATACGTTCAAAATATTTCATCATGCTATGAAAGCAGAAACGTTTTCTATATCTATCTTTGATAGGTACGGTTCATTAGTCTTCCAATCTAATGATCCAGATATGGCGTGGGACGGTACGAATATGAGAACAGGAAGTCCTCTTATTACTGGTACCTATTCTTATGTACTAAGCTATCAAGATTTTGAATACCGAATTTACGATCACACCAATTGTGAAAATTGCACAGGTACGATTACTTTAGTAAGATAAATCAGTAAAATACAAGTACAAAAAAAACCCTCATTTGAGGGCTTTTTTTATTAATTGAATAGT
>Ga0213866_10001691_pt1 | contig 16179 bp, 13 predicted proteins | sample PICome_11_FD_160079 | JGI IMG/M metagenome (GOLD analysis project Ga0213866, IMG submission 160079) | Coastal seawater microbial communities near Pivers Island, North Carolina, United States - PICO284 | ecosystem: Environmental > Aquatic > Marine > Coastal | place: USA: North Carolina...
CTTTGACGGTAATGCTGTAGTAAATAGTTAAAACAAAAACAGCAAACGCCATTCCTAGTGTTATGTTTGGATCTGTGGTTGGTACAACTTTAAAGTAAAAGGATTCTGGGCTTGTAATCCAATCAACGCTTCCTCCAGCAACTGCATAGGCAATGTGGCCAGCAAGCACAGGTAAAAAGTCTACTGGAACAAGGTCCATTAAGTTCATTAACAATATCCAAACAAAAACAGTCAGGGCAAGAGGAGCAATAAGGGTGTTTTTAACAGAACCAAATAAAGATTGCACATTATCTTCAACAAACTCTATACACATTTCTACAAAATTTTGCATCCCGGTTGGCGCTGTATTTGAGTCGGTGCTTTTTGACATTCCTTTTTTAAATAAAAAGATAAATAATCCGCCCAACAAAACTGACCAAAACAAAGAATCTACATGAAAGGCCCAAAAACCCATTTTATCGACCATGTATGGATCGCAAGTCCAAAACGACTTATAAATACCAGCACTCTCATCCATGCCAACATGACCACATGTTAGGTTTGTAAGGTGATGGTCTATGTATGACTCTGTAGTAAGTTCTTTTGCCATTATGTTGTAAGCTCTTGTTTTGATGCAAACATCATTGGGTTAATTGTTGAGTTGATTAGTATATAAAGCAGCATTGCGGGTATGAAGGCTGCTTCCATATATAGACCGGTAAAAATAAGAGAGAAGATAAACACCGTCCACTTTATAGACCAGCTATAAAAAGCATTAATTGTATAGTCAGAAATTTTTGACCCAACATAATAAGCACTAGCAATTAACCCCAAATACATTGGTGCGGCCATTAAAAATAAGGCATCTTTATATACCCCAAAAGCTAAAAGAGTTACAAATAAGGCTACTATTAACTTGTTTTTAGATAGTGTTTTTTGAAACGTACTCAAAAGATCGTATTTTGTATAATTTGTTGCGGTGAATTATAGAAATATATGGTCTTATAAACAAGTTGTTTTGTTCTTAAATTGAAAATTTTTTACAGTCAGTTTTTTAGTTTAGAAATTATAGATTCAAGCTCATCTTTGGTGTTGTAATTAATAACAACCTTGCCTGATTTTTTGTTTTTAGCCTCTATCTCAACCTTGTGGCCAAAGTTTTCAGACATTTCCTCTTCAACAATTAAAAGATCTCTATCTTTTGTCTTGGTTTGAGGTTTTTTATTGGCTTTTTTTGAGGACAGCCCTGCTAAATCTTTTACTGTAAGTTTATTTTTTACAATATTGTTTGCTGCTTTTTCGGCCTCTAATGGATCCATTGATGCTAGAAGTTTTGCGTGCCCTTTTTCAATTTTCCCAGAAGAAAGCATATCCAAAACCTTTGCAGGCAAAGACAGCAACCTTAAAGAGTTTGCAATTGTGCTTCTGGCTTTACCTGTTGAGGCCGCAACTTCATCCTGGGTTAAACCAAACTCTCTTTTCAATCTGTCATAACCCCTTGCTTCTTCAACTGCGTTAAGGTCTTCTCTTTGAAGGTTTTCTATTAAGGCCGACTCTAGGGCGTCTTTGTCTTGTTTTTGATCGATTAGTGTAGGAATTGTTTTAAGGCCGGCGTTTTTTGAAGCTCTCAACCTTCTTTCTCCCGCTATAACCTCATATTTGTTTAGTCCAACCTCTCTAACAAGAATTGGTGAGAGCACTCCGTGGTTTTTTATAGAGTTTGTTAACTCTAAGAGTTTTTCTTCGTCAAAATTTGTTCTTGGTTGAAATCTTCCTGGGTTAATATCTTCAACAGGCAGCTCTTTAACGCTTTTTTGGTTGTTGTTAGTGTTTTGGCCCAACAGAGCGTCAAGCCCTTTATTTAAAATTTTGTTTTCTTCAGACATATTCCACCTTTCTTATTAACTCTCCAGCAAGTGCTAAGTAAGCTTTTGCACCATAAGAAGTTGGCATATATTTAACACCAGATACGCCGTGGCTTGGGGCCTCGGCTAGCTTTATGTTTCTGGGTATAAGGGTGTTGAAAACCAAGCTTGAAAAATGTTTTTCTAGCTCATCAGACACTTCTTTGGCAAGGTTGTTTCTCATGTCTACCATTGTTCTTATTATCCCCAAAACCCTGTTAGATGTCAGGTTTTTGTCGGAAAGGGTTTGTATTGTTTGCATTAATCCAGCAACACCCTCTAAAGAATAGTATTCACATTGAAGGGGGATGAGGGTCCCCGATGCTGCAAACAGGGCTTCTATTGTGAGCTGGTTTAGTGTTGGTGGTGTGTCTATTATTGTATAGTCAAACCCATCCTCTATTTTTTTTAATTCTGTTGATAAAAAGTTTTGTTTGTTGTTTTCTCTTATTCCCACATCAAGCGCTATGAGGTTTTGGTCTCCTGGTAAGACTTTGTAGTTATCTGATGTGTTGTATATGCACTCATTGATGGGTGTGTTGTTGAAAAAAAGGTCGTACAAGGTGTTTGGTTTTTCTTCTTTTATTCCTGTTGCTGTTGTGGCGTTCCCTTGTGGGTCAAGGTCAATGAGTAAAACCCTTCTTTTGGTTGCAGCAAGGCTTGAGGCAAGGTTTACCGCCGTGGTTGTTTTTCCAACACCGCCTTTTTGGTTTGCTATTGCTATAACCTTATTCACTTTTTTTTATCTCTAATAGGTGTCTTTCATATTTCTTGTTTTCTAGTTTGATTATTTCATACTTATATTTGTTTGTGTCTATTGTTACTAGCTCTTCTGTGATTTTTTCTTTTTTTCCTTTAAGTAACGCGTATTTGCCACCATCATCAAGGTTGTTCTCTGTGAGTTCTAATATGTTTGTGGTAGAAGAAAACGCTCTTGCTGTTATAAGGGTATATGAACCAAGGCTGTTGTTTTTACTAATAACTGTATTTAAAACTTTTGCGTTTTTTAACCCCAAAAGGTCGATTGTTTTGTTTAAGAAGTAGCACTTTTTTTTACTTTTTTCTAAAAGATGAATTTCGCACATCGGCTTAAGGATGGCTATAATTATTCCTGGAAAGCCTCCTCCAGAACCAAGATCTAATATTTTGTCTGAGTTGTTAATTTTTTGCAGAACGGGCAAACAATCATCTACGTCTTTTTCATAAACCTCTTTGATTGATTCTCTTACAAAAATATTGTGTTTTTTGTTGAAAGCCAGGGCTTCATTTACAAACTGTTCTAGTTTTTCTGCTTCAGCTTTGTTTTTTTCATGCATTGAGTTTTTCCAACTCTTGTTTTTTTATGCTTATCAGAATCAAGTTTATGGCGGCTGGTGTTACTCCTTCTATTTGTGAGGCTGATCCAATTGTTTCTGGTTGAGATTTTGTTAGTTTTTCTACCACCTCATTCGAAAGTCCTGATATTTTTTTGTAGTTTATTGATGGAGGTATTTTTTTGTTGTTTTGTTTTTTGTTTTTATTTATTTCTCTGGTTTGTTTTTCTATATAGCCTTTATATTTTATTTCTGTTGAGGCTCTTTTAAAAAAAGCTTCTTCTTCTTTGTTAAGTTTAATGAGGTTGTTTTCGTCAACATCTGGTCTTGCCAATATTAAAGATATGCTTCTTTTTTCATCAAGCGAAACAGTTTGTTGTTCTTTGTTTGTGAAGGATGATATTTTTGTTTTGTCTAATCTGGTTTTAACGAACTCTGCGTATTGTTTCTCTTTGTTTACAAAGGATGTGTTTCTTTCTTCTGAAATAATACCAAGGTCAAAAGCTTTGCTTAACAGCCTTTGTTCAGCGTTATTTTGTGAGAGTAAAAGCCTGTGTTCTGCCCTGCTTGTAAACATTCTATAGGGTTCTGTTATTCCATGTGTGGTTAGGTCATCTATTAAGACCCCTATATACGCTTCTTCTCTTTGAAGAATAAAGTCAGGTTTTTTTTGAATAGCCTGAGCGGCATTTAGGCCAGCAACAAGACCTTGGGCGGCTGCTTCCTCATACCCGGTTGTTCCGTTAATTTGTCCAGCTAAATAAAAATCATTAAAGTATTTGGTTTCAAGGGTTTTTTTGTTTGTCCTGGGGTCAACAAAATCATATTCAACAGCGTATCCAAATTCTGTAATTTCACACTGCTCCATTCCTTTTATTGTGTGGATAAAATCTTCTTGAGCCTTTTTGGGAAGGCTTGTTGATATTCCGTTTGGGTATACGAGGTCAACCCCAATACCCTCAGGCTCAATAAAAATTTGGTGGCTGTCTTTGTGACTAAATTTAAATACTTTATCTTCTATGGATGGGCAATACCTAGGGCCAATTCCTGAGATGTTTCCAGAATACATTGCAGACAGGTGGGTGTTGTCAGATATTATTTGGTGTGTTGTTTTGTTGGTTCTTGTTATAAAACATGATAATTGTTCTTGGTGTTTTTTAACCTCGCCTGTTAATGACATAAATGGAGTAGGTGTCTCGCCCGGTTGTTCATCCATAACAGACAGGTCTAACGTAGACATTTTCACTCTTGCCGGGGTTCCTGTTTTAAGTCGTCCCATTGGAAGCTTTAACTCGTAAAGTTTCTTGGATAGAGGTATAGCAGAATCATCCCCGACTCTTCCACCAGAAGAAACTTCCGATCCTGTGTACATTAAACCGTTCAAAAATGTGCCAGTAGTAAGAATCGTCTTCTTTCCATAAATTTTTTTATTTTTTGTTATAACCCCTTTTACTGATTCTTGTTCAACAATTAGGTCCTCAACCTCTTCTTCAAAAATATTAATGCTAGTTGAATTTAATATCTTTTGAATGGCTTTTTTATAAAGATCTCTATCACACTGGACCCTTAGGGCTTGGACAGCATCTCCTTTTCTTGTATTCAAAGTTCTGTATTGAATGCCGGACATGTCTGTTGCAATCGGCATAATACCGCCCATTGCATCAATCTCTCTAACTATATGCGATTTACCAAGACCTCCTATAGCTGGGTTGCATGACATCTGACCAATTTTACTTTTTTCAAAAGTTACAAGTGCACAAGAAAGGCCGCTTCTGTATACAGCGTATGCAGCCTCTACTCCAGCATGACCGCCTCCAACAACTACTACATCAAACTTATCCATATAATAATAAAACCAATAATATCTATATTATATACTTACTGTTAATTCTATTAGTGCCTAAAGGATTTGTTAATAAGTGCCTTTTACGCCCTTATTAAAACAAAAATATGATTTAACAAACTATGTTTAACCCTGTTAAAAAACTAGAGACACATCTCTCAACAACCTGTGAATAAAAAAAAGAGTTAAAAAACATTAACAATTTAATAACAACTTATTTACCAATACAAAAAGAGCTAAAAATATCACCAAGCAAAGAGTCTGACATTTTAACACCTATTATTTCGTTTAAATCACCCCTAGCCAACTTTAAATCTTCTGCTATAAGCTCAAGCCCACCATCCTCACTAAGTTTTAAAAGCGCATTTTCAAGATGATTAATAGAAGATTGAAAAAGCCCAATATGCCTATCTCTTACTAAATACATATAGTCTCCAGAAATATCTGACTTAAACGCTTTAGAGATAAGTTTCTTAAGGCCGTCAAAACCCTCACCGGTTTTAGCTGATACCATGCAGTCAAAAACACCCTCCCTCACAACATGACCCAAATCTGTTTTGTTATAAACTTTTAAATATTTTTTTTCTTTAGAAAGCTCAGCAAATCTATCTAATATAGACCCTTCATCAGAGTCAAAAATACCAACCACCAGATCAACATTATTTAATTGCTCTAATGCAAACCGCATTCCTTTTGACTCAACAACATCATCCGTCTCTCTTAAGCCAGCTGTATCAGATATAGAAAAAGAAGCCTCATTATAAAAAATTTCAGACTCAACAAGGTCTCTTGTTGTGCCAGGTTTCTCAGAAACAAGAGCCCTCTCAAAACCAAGCAATCTATTAAACACAGAAGATTTACCAGAGTTTACAGGACCTACAAACATAACCTTATTTTTTGCAGAGTGATTTTTTTTATTCAAACAACCCCCAACAAAAAGCTTAAAATTTTCAACAAGAAGGGATAGCTCGTTTGGTAGAGATGAATCAAAAAAGCTTTCCCCCTCATCAGAAAAATCAATTTCACCCTCAACCCTAACACGAAGGTTGTTTATAACATCTGAGAAACCCAAAACCTTTTCTGTAAAATCGCCTGAAAGGGTGTTTGAAGATAGAACCACCCCATCTTGATCATGACTATCAATTAAATCAACAACAGCCTCTGCTTCTGCAAGACTAATCTTGTTATTTAAAAAGGCTCTTTTGGTAAACTCGCCAGGGGGAGCCTCATCAAAACCCAAAGACTTAAAAATATCAACCAGCATAGACATAACACCCAACCCGCCATGGGCATACACCTCAAAAGAATCTTCCCCTGTATAACTGTCTGGACCCTTAAAAGAAATAATGCCAACACGGTCAACAATATCACCAGACTTGTTTTTAATAGACCTTAAATAAAACTTTTTATTTTTCTCTAATGGAGAACCAGTAAGCTCAGGAATTTTTGAAAGGCAACCAGGACCAGATACCCTAAAGATACATATTGCCGATTTTGCAGGGGGCGTGGCTAGCGCAAAAACCACAGACACTAAAACTAACCCCCGGAACCGACCTGAGTGTCACCCAAAACACCATGTTTTTTATATAAATATCTTTGTTGACCAAGAGAAACACCTGAATTTATTACAGAGTAAAGACATAGAGCGGCAGGAAAAACAAAAAAGAATATGGAGAAAACAACAGGCATGTATTTAATTACTTGTTGCTGCATTGGGTCCTGAGAAGGGGGTGCAGGACTAAGCTTTTGTGTGGAAAACATAATTAAACCGAACAAAACAGGAAGAATAAAAAGAGGGTCTGGAACAGACAAATCAGACATCCAAAAAATAGACGCATGCCTTAGCTCAACCATCTCTCTTAACGCAAAAAAGAAACCAATAAAAAAAGGCATTTGAGCCAAGATTGGTAAACAACCACCCAAAGGATTAACTTTTTCTGTTTTGTATAATTTCATCATCTCTTGTGAAAGCTTTTGCCTGTCATCACTATACCTGTCTTGAAGCTCCTTCATTTTTGGGCCAACCTTTCTCATATTGCCCATAGATACAAACCCTTTTGCTGTTACAGGAAACAACACAAGCTTTAAAATAAAAGTGAAAATAATTATTGAGAGAGCCCAGTTGTCAACAAACCCATTAATTAGATCTAAAAACCAAACCATGGGCTGCGATATAAACCAAAACCAACCCATATCTATAGAGAGCTCTAAATTTTCTGCCCTCTCAGCCAAATCTTTTCTAACTTTTGGTCCAATAAAAACACGGTGAGAGTGCTTATATACAAGGTTTGAGGCCTCCCCTTTTTCAACGGTATACCCCATTCTATAAACACCAGAATCAGCGGGATGAGCAAAGAAGTTATAAATATTATCTTCCGAGCCAATAAGAGCAGCAAAAAAATATTTTTGTATAAAAGAAACCCAACCAGAACGAGAAAGATAAGAGATAGATTCATCAATACCTCTCAACCTGGTTGTTTCATACGGGTCTTGATCGGTGCTAAACGCGACTCCCTGATAAGAGCTATTATTCATCATCCCGCCTTGGAGCCATGATGTTTTTAAATCTAAAGACCTGCCCTCTGTTCTATAAAGAGCAGCAAAAGCCTTTCCAGAAGAACCAAGTGATGAGGTGTCAGTAATTAAAAGCTCATATGTCTCAGGCAAAAAAGTGAACTCTTTTGTTAAATCCCCGTCTTCTGTTTTTAAAACCACAGAGTTGTTGTTATAACTATGAAGTACATAATTAGGGGCCTTACCAGTAAAACCGGTTTTTAAATAATACCTAAACGGGCTTGTGTTTGATGAGCCAAAAACCCTTACCCCAGGTGAACCTTCAATATTTTCTACCCCATACTTTTTAAGCCTAGATTCAACAACAGAACCAGTGGATGTTGATATTTTTATTCTTAATTCATCATTTTCAAGATAAACAAAACTCCCACCATCTGTAACCTGGGAGGTGGCAGCCTCCATGTCTGCTACCCTAAGCTGTTCTATCTCAGAGAGTTTTTGGTTTTCAGAGTTCCACTCATAAAACAAAGCCATTGAGAGAACAACAATAACCCCTAGATAAACTTTTCTTAAATTCATTTTTTAACCTTATTATGAATTGATGATTTTACAGCGTTAACTATCTCAACAGAAGCCTCTTTGAAACTTAATTCAGCAAAAGGCTTATAGGCAACAAACACAAAAGAGCCGTTGTTAAAAAAAAGATGATTGTTTTTAAAAATTTCTTTTACCCTTCTCTTAATTTTATTTCTCGTAACAGCAAGCTTAAAATTTTTTTTAGACACAACTATTCGCAGATCTGTTTTACCATCCTCGACAAAAAAAATTCTTAAATTTTTAGAACTATGAAAGTGTTTTGAAAGCGAAGGGGTTCGCAAGTTCTAGGCAGTTAAAACCTTGCGGCCTTTTTTTCTTCTGTTAGACAGTATTGCTCTGCCTGCCTTGGTAGCCATTCTTGCTCTAAAGCCATGAGTTCTGCTTCTTTTTAAAGTGCTTGGTTGAAATGTTCTTTTCATAATTTACTACCTGTAAAAATAGTGGCGCATTATAGCCCATAAATTAAAAGATTTCATAGAATTTTAAAAAAACTAAAATAAGTTTTTTATATACAAGTTATCCACAGAAAATTCATTAACTTATCCTGTAGATATCTTGTTAGTTTTTTCGTAGACTAGTTGTCTATTAGGAGGAACTAGGATTGGAATTTTGGAATAAATGCTCGGAGAAACTTGAAAACAAGCTCTCACAAGAAGATTTTAACACCTGGATCAGACCCCTTAAAGGCAATTTAAATAAAAATACTTTAGAAATAGTTGCACCTAATGATTTTATTCTCAACTACGTAGAAACAAACCTCTCAGATGAAATCATGGAAATGATTAAATCACAATCAAAAAAAGACATAAGTCTGGTTTTTAAAACATTAACAAAAGAAACATTTGTTGATAAATATAGTAATAATAAGAAATCTGAAGACACCAAACTAGTTCCATCTTATGTTTTTGATACCTTTGTTGAGGGTAAATCAAATCATGTGGCTCTGGCAGCATCAAAACAGGTTGCCTTAAACCCAAAGGGTGATTACAACCCATTATTCATTTATGGTGGTGTTGGCCTTGGTAAGACCCACTTAATGCACGCTGTTGGAAACGAGATCCTTAAAAACGAACCAAATAAAAGAATTGTTTATGTTCACTCAGAAAAGTTTGTGTCTGATATGGTTAAAGCGCTTCAACTTGGAGCTATGAACGAATTTAAATCTTTTTATAGAAACGCTGATGCCCTTTTAATCGATGACATACAGTTTTTTGCAGGAAAAGAGCAGTCACAAGAAGAATTCTTTCATACATTCAACGCTTTATTAGATAGAAACAATCAAATGATACTCACCTGTGACAAATACCCAAAAGAAATTGATGGTTTAGAGGAAAGACTGAAATCAAGGCTTGGTTGGGGGTTGCCTGTAATTATTGATCCACCCGAGCTAGAAACTAGAGCTGCGGTACTTCTACAAAAAGCATCTTCAATGGGTGTTTCTCTACCAAATGACTGCGCAATATATATTGCACAAAGAATAAGGTCAAACATAAGGGAGCTCGAAGGCGCCCTTAAAAGAGTTGTTGCCAATGCAAAGTTTACCAATCAGCAAATAGACCTTGCTCTTGTTAAAGATGCCCTTAAAGATCTTTTTGTAATTTCTGCAAAAATGGTGAGTATTGAAAATATACAAAAGACAGTGGCCGAGTATTACAACATCAAGCTTTCAGACCTTTTGTCTAAAAGAAGAAGTCGCTCTATAACAAGACCGAGACAGCTTGCTATGGCTTTAACAAAAGAGCTTACAAGGCACAGCCTTCCAGAAATAGGCGAAGCTTTTAACGGAAGGGACCACACCACAGTCTTGCATGCATGTAAAAAAATTGCGGAACTTAGAAAAGAAAGCCCTTCGCATGAAGAGGATTATAGAAACTTAACAAGAGCACTAACCAATTAAATATGGACTTTTATATTACCAAAGAAGAGATAGTTTCATCTCTTAATGCAACACTTGGGGTTGTAGAAAAACGTCAAACCCTCCCAATTCTTGCAAACGTTCTTTTTGAGGTTGATGAATCAACTTTAAGACTCACAGCAACAGATTTAGAATCAGAAATATCAACTATTTCAACAATATCTAATTTTAAAAGTGGGGGAAGGACAACAGCTCCAGCAAAAAAACTAAGCGAGCTTTGCAGGTTGTTTAAAGAGGGAGACGAGATTCATTTTTTTCTCGATGGAGACAATCTAAAAATAGAAACAAGCTCTGGTAAATACAATTTATCTACATTGCCAAGTGAAGATTTTCCTGTTTTTGAAAAAGAAGAGGGCGGAAACACCGTAAATATCACAGGACCAAACTTAAAGGCGTTGATATACAAAACATCTTTTGCTATGGGCAATCAGGACTGGAGACATTACCTAAATGGTTTATATATTTCAGTTGAGGACAACAATATCACTAGCGTGGCAACAGATGCACATAGATTGGCTCTAGCCACAGCGCCCCTAAACGAAGGGGTTTCAGAACAAATTACCGGAATCGTTCCAAGAAAATCAATTAATGAAATAGGTAAGATTGTGAGCGATAGTAGCGAAAATATTTTATTACAACTAACACCTAACTCCATTAATGTTAATGTTGCTGGCACCACCTTTTCTAGCAAATTAATTGAAGGCAAATTTCCAGATTATGAACAAGTGATTCCTAGCGGAGAAAGCTCAACCCTATCCATTAACAAGAAAGACCTCTCAGAAAGTCTTAGTAGAGTAAGCGTTCTTTCTAGTGAAAAGTTTAGAGGCGTAAGGATGATAACGTCAGAAAACCAAATTAACATTTCTGCTAATAACCCAGAAAAAGAACAGGCAGAAGAAAGTATTAATTGTTCTTACACTGGTGAAAGTATTGATATAGCATTTAATGTTAATTATATCCAAGAAATTTTATCCTCAATTGATGGTGAAAGTGTTGAGGTGCATTTTTTTGGTTCTGATAAGAGCTGCCTTATCACAAACCCAGGCTCAGATGACTTTAAATATGTTGTGATGCCTTTATTAATTTAATTGCTATAAATTAAATTTCTAGTTTTAATAAACTCAAATGATTAGCGAATTAAAACTGAATAATTTTAGGTGCTTTGAAACATCAACAATAAATTTATCTCCTGGAATTAACTTTTTTTATGGGCCAAACGGTTCTGGCAAAACCTCTATATTAGAGGCCATATATATGTGCTCAAGCGGTAAGTCGTTTAAAAGCAGTAATATAAAATCATTAATATCTTTTGATCAAGATTTCTTTAGTATCAATGCATATGACTCTAACAAAGGCTATACACTTAATTTAGTTAAAGGCCGCGCAAGCCCTATCTCAATAAAAATTAATAATACAAAATCCACAACTTCAGCATTATTAAAAGAATTCCCAGCAACAGCGATTCACAACAACACATTCTCATTTGCAAATGCATCACCTGACTTTAGAAGAAAGATTTTAGATAGATCACTTTTTGTATCAAGCCCAAACTTCTCTGAAACATGGTTTGGTTTTTACAGGTCACTAAAACAAAGAAACAGCTCTCTTAAAAAAGGGCTTATTGATAATATTGATGTTTGGAATCAAAAAGTTTCTGAAGAAGGGATCGCTTTAGATATAAATAGAATCACCTTCTTTGAAGACTCACTATCAGAACTAAATAATATCTTTAACAGGCTAAAACCAAGCCCAATGGTAGATAAATTAAACAAAGTCAATATTGAATTTTTTTCTGGGTGGGATAAAGAAAATCAACTATATGAGCTTTTAACTCAAAACCAGAAAAAAGATTTATTCAGCAAAACTACAACCCAGGGACCCCACAAAGCAGACATAAAAATATTAATTAACAGTATGGATGCTAAGCAAATTTTGTCACGCGGAGAACAAAAAATTCTTTCTATTTTATGGTGTTGCTCTCAAAACGAAGTGTTAAGAAAAAAATATAATATTGATGCAACATTAATCATTGACGACATAAAATCTGAGCTCGATAACGCAACATTTGAAGTGTTTTTAAACCTCTTAAATTTTTTAGATAATCAGGTTATCTTTTCCTGTATAGATGACCATTTTAGTAGTAAAATAAACCCTAATTATAAGGACTTCAAAAAGTTCCACGTGGAACAATTAAGATAGGGTATATGCCAAAAAAAGCAGAAGAACAAAGCTACGATTCCTCTAACATTCAAGTACTAAAAGGCCTAGAAGCGGTAAAGAAAAGACCGGGTATGTATATAGGTGATACAGATGATGGGTCTGGACTTCACCATATGGTTTTTGAAGTTCTTGATAATTGTATAGATGAGGCAATGGCTGGACATTGTTCTGATATAAACGTAATAGTTAACAAGGATGGATCAGTTACTGTAAAAGATAATGGAAGAGGCATTCCTGTTGATGTTCACAAGAAAGAAGGAATATCTGCAGCTGAATTAATTTTAACAACACTTCATTCTGGAGGTAAGTTTGACGATAACAGCTACAAAGTTTCTGGAGGCCTACACGGCGTAGGTGTTTCTGTTGTAAATGCTTTATCCGACAAACTTTTATTAAAAGTTTGTAGAGATGGTGGCGAATATTTTCAAGAATATAGCGGTGGAAAACCCAAGGCTAAACTTAAAAAAGTTAAAGCATCTAAAGAAAACGGGACAGAAATAACGTTCTATCCATCAGCTTCTATTTTTACTTCTATTGATTTTGACATAGATAGAATTCACAAAAGAATTCAAGAGCTATCTTTCTTAAATGCTGGTGTATCTATTAATGTTACAGACGAAAGAACAGGAAAGTCTAAAAAATTTAAAAACACAGGCGGCCTTTCTAGCTATGTTACTCACCTTAAAGGGAGAAAGCAGCAAGTGTCAGATATATTTGAATGTTCTGCTGTAGAAAATGAGGTTGGTGTTGAAATTGCTCTGCAGTGGACAGACTCCTATTCTGAAAATGTGCTTTGCTATACCAACAACATTCCTCAAAAAGATGGTGGGACTCATTTAGCTGGGTTTAGAGGAAGCTTAACTAGAGTTTTAAAGGCCTTTATAAAAAAAGAAAATGCTAAAAAAACTCCAACAGACCTACTTGGAGAAGATGTTAGGGAGGGTATTACTGCAATTATTTCTGTAAAAGTGCCTGACCCTAAGTTTTCATCACAAACAAAAGAAAAGCTTGTTTCTTCTGAGGTTGAAAGTGTTGTGAGTACTGTCTTTAGCAAATATTTCAATGAATATCTTCTTGAAAACCCTAAAGATGCTATGGCAATTTATAGCAAAGTTGCAGAAGCTGCTCTTGCTAGAGAGGCTGCTCGTAAAGCGCGTGAAATGACAAGAAGAAAAGGTGTTCTTGAGATAGCTGGTTTGCCGGGGAAACTAGCAGACTGTCAAGAAAAAGATCCCACTCTTTCTGAAATCTATATTGTTGAGGGTGATTCAGCGGGCGGATCTGCTAAACAAGGAAGAAATAGAAAAAACCAAGCGATACTTCCTCTAAAAGGAAAAATTATTAATGTAGAGAAAGCAAGAATCGACAAAGTGTTAGGTTCACAAGAGGTTGGCACTTTGATAAAAGCCCTTGGCTGTGGAATTGGTAAAGAAGATTTTGATATCGAAAAGCTTAGATACCATAGAATTATAATTATGACCGATGCAGATGTAGACGGCTCACATATAAGAACCCTTTTATTAACTTTCTTCTATAGACAAATGTTTGAGATTGTTGATAGGGGCCATGTATATATTGCATTACCACCCCTTTATAAGATAACAAAAGGAAAAGAGTTTGTTTACGCATCAGATGAAGACCAAAAAGAAAAAGCAATTAAAGATTTATCAAAATCTGGTACAAGAGGCCTTGAAGTTCAAAGATATAAAGGTTTAGGAGAAATGAACCCTGAACAACTTTGGACTACAACAATGGATCCAGAGCATAGAAGAATGATGAGGGTTGATATAAAAGATGTTGTTGATGCCAACGAATCATTTGAAGTTCTCATGGGTGATGAGGTGGAGCCTCGAAGAGAGTTTATAGATGCAAATGCTCTTTCTGTAACCGATCTTGATATCTAAGAAATCTCTCTATAAGAATTTTTTATCCATAAATAAGCATTTTCAGTTAATTCTTTAGCATTATTGCCAGTTATAGGCGCCCCTATTTTAACTATTACTTGTCCAGGCCTTTTTATAAATCTTTTATTTTTCCAATATTTGCCTGAATTATGGCATATCGGAAGAATAGGCTTACCGCTCTTGCTAGCTAAAACTCCACAACTGCTAGCAAATGGTTGTATTCCTTTCTCTGGTGATATCCTTGTGCCTTCGGGAAAGAGAATAACTGAAAAACCATTTTTAAGCTTTAAAACTCCTTTATCAATAACTTTTTTTAAACTACTAAATTTATTAGCTCGATTTAATGTTATTGGTTTCATGCATCTTAATGCCCAACCAAAAAAAGGAATGTACAGAAGCTCTTTTTTTATAATGCTAGTTGATGGCAATAAAAGTGTTTGTAAATAGAATGACTCCCACTGCCCTTGGTGATTGGCTACTACAATACAAGGACAATCGGGTATATTTTCTTTGCCCTCAATAACCCAAGTGACACCACACATTATTCTTAACAACCACAGAACAAACCAAATCCACAATGCTCCAAAAGCCTGTAGTTTTTTAGTTGATAAAAAGAAATATAGGATAATTATCGAAATTGATATTGGAATAAGACTTAAATAAAAGACAGTATTAAATATAACACTACCTAGTAATGCCATTATTTATTCATTTATGCACTTTATTAGATATTCTGGTAAAGCATCAATAGATATTCTTTCTTGCTTCATTGTATCCCTATCTCTAACTGTAGCTGTATTGTCTTCTAAGCTCTCAAAATCTATTGTAATGCACAATGGCGTACCAATTTCATCATGTCTTCGATAACCTTTACCTATATTACCTGTATTTTCTAAAACAACCCTCCCTATGTTTAAGCTTTGCAGTCTCTTTTTTAAATCAGAGGCTTTACTAACCAGTTCTGCATTGTTTTTTTTCAACGGAATTACAGCGGCTTTTATGGGCGAAAGATGTGGTTTAAGCTTTAAAACAATTCTTTCTTTGCCCTCGCCCAAATCTTCAACATTATATGCTTCATTCATGATCGCCAAAACACCTCTATCTACACCAGCAGAGGGTTCTATAACATATGGAACCACCCATTTCTTTGATTCTATGTCTTGAATTGCCAATCTTGTATTTGAATTATTGTTTGGCATGACTTTAGCAGATATATTAAGTTCATCCTGGTTTTTTGTATGTGAGCCTAAGTCAAAATCTGTTCTATTCGCTATACCCTCCAATTCTTCAAGCCCATGAGGAAACTTGTACATAATATCAATTGTGCCCTTTGAATAATGTGCTAACTCATCATTAGGCACATCGTAGAGCTCTATATTATTTTTTGGCACACCCTGTTTTTCCCACCAATCAAGCCTCTTTTTAACCCATGTCTTATGCCAATCCTCATCAGTTCCTGGCTTTACAAAAAACTCTAACTCCATTTGTTCAAACTCTCTAACTCTGAAAATAAAATTTCTAGGCGTTATTTCATTCCTAAATGCTTTGCCTATTTGTGCAATGCCAAAAGGTAATGTTTTCGAAGATGAATCAACAACGTTTTTAAAATTTGTAAATATTTGTTGTGCGGTTTCAGGCCTTAAGTATGCAAATGAAGTACCATCGTCTATTGGTCCAACGTTTGTTTTAAACATAAGGTTAAACTGTCGCGCTTCAGTAAAATCACATTTACCCTTATTGCAGTTTTCAGGTAGTTGATCTTCTCTAAACCTTGATTTACATGTTTTACAGTCAACCATGGGGTCTGAGAAAGTATCTTCATGACCAGAATACTTTAAAACTGTTGGGTTTGATAATATAGAGGCATCTAAACCTTCAATATTATCGTTTTCATAGACCATAGACGACCACCAAGCACTTTTTAGGTTATTTTTTAGTTCTACACCTAAAGGGCCATAGTCATACATGCCCTGCAATCCTCCATATATTT
>Ga0213866_10001697_pt1 | contig 16159 bp, 13 predicted proteins | sample PICome_11_FD_160079 | JGI IMG/M metagenome (GOLD analysis project Ga0213866, IMG submission 160079) | Coastal seawater microbial communities near Pivers Island, North Carolina, United States - PICO284 | ecosystem: Environmental > Aquatic > Marine > Coastal | place: USA: North Carolina...
GTCGCGTTCGCCACGCTCGACGAGGCCCGCGACTACGCGGAGGCCCTCGTGCAGCGGGCGACCACCGACGACCCGTGACCGCCGTCGAACGCCGCCCTTCGGCGCGCCCCCGCGTGGCATCCCTGCGCCCCCGTCGCGTCGAACTCGGCCTGATCGCGCTGATCGCGATCGTGGTCGTGTCGGCCTACGGGCTGGCCAGCCTCGGAGAATCGGCCTCGGTGCCGGCCGACATCGGCCCCTTCCTGGCGTGGATGCTCGGCCTCTTCTTCTTCGTGCATCTGGCGGTGCGTCGCTTCGCGGCCAACGCCGACCCGGTGCTGTTGCCCATGGCGTTGCTGCTCAACGGGATCGGCTACGTCATGATCGCCCGGCTCAGCGAAGACGTGGAGGACGGCAGCGACCTGGCCGGGCTCCAGTCGGTCTGGACCGCGGTCGGCATCGTCGCGTTCGTGGCGACGCTGGTCTTCGTTCCCCGCATCCGCATGCTGGCCCAGTACCGCTACCTGCTCGGCGTCGCCGGACTCGGCCTGCTCGCATTGCCGCTGCTCCCGATCGGGGTGGAGATCAACGGCGCCCGCATCTGGGTGAGCATCGGGCCGGTCAACTTCCAGCCGGGCGAGTTCGCCAAGATCGCGCTGGCCATCTTCTTCGCGAGCTATCTGGTCGATGCCCGCGAACTGATCAAGACCCGCATCGAACTGCGTGACCTCGCCCCGATCGGTGCCGCCTGGGCCGCATCGGTCGGCGTGATGGTGCTCGAACGGGATCTCGGTTCGTCGATGCTCGTGTTCGCCCTCTTCGTCGTGCTGATGTGGGTCGCCACCGAGCGGACCCTGTTCCTGGGCCTCGGTGCCGGGCTGTTCATGGTGGGCGGCGTCGTCGCCTTTCGGGCCTTCAGCCATGTCGAACGCCGGATCGACGGCTGGCTCGACCCGTGGGCCGACCCGCAGGACGGCGGGTTCCAGATCATCCAGGCCACCTACTCGATGGCCGAGGGCGGGCTGACCGGCACCGGACTCGGCCGGGGTGAGCCCGACCGGGTGCCGTTCGCCGAGACCGACTTCATCTTCGCCGCGATCGGCGAGGAGATGGGCTTGGCCGGCACGGCCGCGATCCTCATGGCGTTCCTGATCGTGATCGGCAGCGGGCTTCGCATCGCGATCCGGGCGACGCGGCCGTTCGAGAAGCTGCTGGCCGTCGGCCTCACGACGCTGCTCGGCATCCAGGCCTTCATCATCATGGGCGGGGTGGTGCGGCTGATCCCGTTGACCGGCATCACCCTGCCGTTCGTGTCCTACGGCGGCTCGGCCCTCGTCTCCAACTATGTGGTGCTGGCCCTGCTGATGCGCCTGTCGCACGAGCAGCGCACCCGGCCGAACGCCACCGAAGCGGTTGCGCCCCGATGAACGGTCGCATCCGCAACCTCGGCGTGGCGTTCATGGTGCTCTACACGGTGCTGTTCGCCCAGCTCAACCGGGTCCAGTTCGTCGATGCCGAGGACTACAAGGACCACGAGGGCAACATCCGGCCCCAGCTGCGGGCCTTCGGCCAGGAGCGCGGCGACATCGTCACCGCCGACGGGGTGATCGCGGCGTTCTCCGTGCCGGTCGAGGCGGGCGAGATCGACTACCGGCGCAGCTATCCGACCGACGAGCTCTACGCCCACGTCGTCGGGTTCCAGTCGCTCAACCAGGGCGCGTTCGGGCTCGAACGCGAGTACAACGACGAGCTCGCCGGATCGCGTCTCGATCAACAGTTCGGGTCACTGAAGGACCTGTTCGTCGACCGTGACACGACCGGCACCGTGGTGATGACGCTGCGCGACGACGTCCAGCGGGCCGCCGCCGACGCGCTCGGGGAGCGAAACGGGTCGGTGGTCGCGATCGACCCGGCGACCGGCGACGTGCTGGCCATGTGGACCTACCCGAGCTTCGACCCCAACCTGCTCTCGGGACTCGACGGGACCGCCGTCAACGAGGCCTACCGGGCGCTGCTCGACGACCCCGACAACCCGCTGCTGGCCAAGTCGTTCCGGGAGGTCTTCTTCCCCGGCTCGACATTCAAGCTCGTGACGGCGGCCGCGGCGCTCGACCTCGGCGGGATCACGCTGACCGACCCGGTGTGGCCCGAGACCGACCGCTACGAGCCGGTGCCCGCAGGCTCGGCGATCCGCAACTTCGCCGGCTCCACCTCCGGCGGCGATCTCCTGCTGGCCCTCCAGCGTTCGTGCAACGCGACGTTCGCCGAGATCGGTGCCGAATGGCTGGGCCCCGACGCGATGGTCCGCACGGCCGAGAAGTTCGGCTTCAACGCCGACCCGGCCATCGATCTGCCGGATGCCGCCGGTTCGCGGTATCCGACCGACTACGGCGCCTTCATCGCCGAGCTCGACGCGTACCAGCCCGAAGACAGCGATCCTCTGCCCAACGGTGACACTCCGATCCACGAGAACTCCGCCGTCCTCGCCCAGACCGCGATCGGCCAGAACGACGTGAAGGCCACGCCGCTGCACATGGCGATGGTCGCCGCGGCGATCGCCAACGACGGCCAGATGATGACCCCCCATGTCGTCGACGAGGTGCGCGACGCCGACGGCGGCGTCTACGAGCGGGTCGAGCCGTCGGTCTGGCGGACCTCGCTGTCGCCGTTCGCGGCGGGGCAGCTCCGCGAGGCCATGGTCAACGTTGCGGTGAACGGCACGGCGCGGGCCATGCAGGTGGATGGGCTCGAGGTGGGTGGCAAGACCGGCACGGCCCAGCTGGGGACCACCCCGGCGAGTTCCCACGCGTGGGTCGTCGGCTTCGCCGGCCTGCCCGGCCAGGCCCCGGAGATCGCCGTCGCCGTGATCGTCGAGGCCCAACCGGGTGCCAGCGAGCAGACCGGCGGCGCGGTGGCCGCGCCGATCGCCCGGGCCGTGATCGAGGCGGCGTTCGGCTCCGGATGAGGGGCTGCAACGGTCCCGCGCCCCCGCGCAGTTAGAATCGGCCGAATGTCCGATCAGGGCCCCACCGTCTTCAACGGACGTTACGAACTCCTGCGCCACATCGCCCGTGGCGGGATGGCCGATGTCTATCTCGCCCGGGATGAGCTGCTCGACCGCGAGGTCGCGCTCAAGGTGCTCTTCCCCGAGTTCGCCAACGATCCCAACTTCGTCGAGCGTTTCCGGCGTGAGGCCCAGGCCGCCGCCAACCTCAACCACCCCAACATCGTGGGCATCTACGACTGGGGCCAGGAGCGCGGCACCTACTACATCGTGATGGAGCACGTCGCCGGACGCAGCATGTCCGATGTCCTCCGTTCGACCGGCCCCCTGCAGCCCGACCGAGCCGCTGAGATCGCCGCCGACGTCGCGTCGGCCCTGTCGACCGCCCACCAGGCCGGCCTCGTCCACCGCGACGTGAAGCTCGGCAACATCCTGGTGTCCGACGGCGGCGACGTGAAGGTCGCCGACTTCGGCATCGCCACCGCGCTGGCGGGGGGAACCGATGCCGGCCTGACCCAGCACGGCTCGGTCATGGGCACTGCCACCTATTTCTCCCCTGAGCAGGCCCAGGGCAAGCAGGTCGACGGACGCAGCGATCTCTACTCCCTCGGTGTGGTGCTCTACGAGATGCTCGCCGGCACGCCGCCGTTCCAGGCCGAGACCCCGGTGGCCGTCGCCTACAAACACGTCCAGGAGAAGCCCGACACGCTCATCGAGCGGGGCGTTCCCGTGGCCAAGTCGCTCAACGCGATCACGATGAAGCTGCTGGCCAAGAACCCGGCCAACCGCTACCCGACGGCCGACGACCTGCGCAGCGACCTCCGTCGCTATCTCGCCGGGGCCCACCAGGTCCCCGGTGGTGCCGCGACCGCTGCTGCGGCCACGCCGCCCGCCGTCGTCGATCCCACCACCGTGCAGCCGGCGACGCCGACGGCCACGCCGGCGGTCGGACCCGCCCCCGTTGCGACCGCATCCGGCCCGATGCTCGACCAGAACGCCCTCGCCGCCCAATACGCCGCGGGCGGCTACTACTACGACGACGAGCCGGCTCCCCGAGACGACTGGAAGCGGACGGTTGCCCTGCTCGTGGGGCTCGGCGTGCTCATCTTCATCCTCGGGTTCCTCACCATCGCCTTCGGCCGCCAGCTCGGCATCTTCGGCGACGACGACGGCGATCCCGACGAAGTGGTGGTCGAGAAGGTCGACGTGCCCAATCTCGACGGCATGACCGTGCTGGAGGCCGAGGCCGCGCTGCGCGACCTGGGGCTCAGCTCGACCATCACCGAACGGCGCAACGCCAACGTCGATGCCGGACTGGTGTTCGACCAGCTGCCGGTGCCGGGCCAGCGACTCGACCCCGGCGAGCCGGTCGAGCTCATCGTCAGTACCGGCGAGGCGATCACGGTGCCCACGGTGATCACCCTCACCGAGTCCGAGGCCATCGCCCTCCTCGGTGAGCGGGGCTACACCGCCGAGTCGGTCCCCGAGGCCAACGCCCAGGAAGTCGGCACCGTGGTGAGCCAGAGCCCGCCGCCCGGCACCGAGCACCCGCTCGACCAGCCGGTGATCATCAACGTGTCGACCGGCCCCGACCAGGTTGTCATCCCCGACATGAAGAACAAGAGCGTCGCCCAGGCGCTCAACGAGTTGCGAGATCTCGGCTTCACCGTGGCCGACGAGACGATCGAGGAACCGTCCGACACGATCGACGAGGGCGATGTCACAAGAACCGATCCGGCGGCCGCACAGATCGTCGCCGCCGGCACCCGCATCACGATCTACGTGTCGTCGGGTGTCGAGCAGGTGTCGGTGCCCTCGGTGATCACGCTGTTCTACGACACCGCCGAGCTGACCCTGCGCAACCAGGGCCTCGTCCCGGTGCCCGAGTTCCGCACCGTGCCGTTCGGTGACCCGCAGGTCGGGTTGGTGATCGAGCAGAACCCCGGCAGCTTCACGCTGGTCGACAAGGGTTCGGAGGTCGTCATCGTGGTCGGCGAGGCGGGCCCACCGCCGACATCGACCACCACGACGACCACGACCACGACGACCGAGCCGCCCGCCGACGAATAGGGCTCAGGCCTGGGCGGTGGCGCCGCAGCGGGCCAGGAAGTTCTTCAGCAGGTCGTGGCCTGCGTTGGTGAGCACCGATTCGGGGTGGAACTGCACGCCCTCGACGTCGAACTCGCGATGGCGCAACCCCATGATCAGACCGTCGTCGGTCTCGGCCGTGATCTCGAGTGTGTCGGGCAGTGTCGAGCGGTCGACGATCAGGGAGTGGTAGCGGGTCGCCTCGACCGGGTTCGGGAGGCCGGCGAACACCCCGACGTCGTGATGGCGGACGAACGACGTCTTGCCGTGCATCACCTCGGGGGCTCGGATCACGTCGCCGCCGTAGACCTGGCCCATGCACTGCATGCCGAGGCACACACCGAAGATGGGTGCGGCCCCCTTCAGCTCCTCGAGCACGCCGATCGAGACGCCCGAGTCGTCGGGCGTGCCCGGACCCGGCGAGATCAGGATCCCGTCGGGCGCGAGTTCCCTGATGCCGTCGAGGTCGATCTCGTCGTGGCGCTTCACGACCGGTGTCGCCCCCAGCTCACCCAGGTACTGGACGAGGATGTAGACGAACGAGTCGTAGTTGTCGATGACGAGGATCGTCGGCGAGTCACTCACGACGACCGACGCTACCCGGGTTTCTCTCAGTCGTCGTCGGCTTCGGCGTAGACCGCGGCGCTGGCGCCGGCGAGCTCGGCCTGCTGGGCCAGCTCCTCTTCCGCCCGCTTGGTCTCACCGTTCTCGATGGCCCCGAGGACGTGCATGGCGATGTCGGCCACACGCACCTCGTCCTCTTCCTTGCCCGCAGCCTTCACGCCGTCGTCCATCATCACGTAGCAGAACGGACACGCCGTCGCGACCTGGGTGGCGCCGGTGTCGACCAGCTCCTGGGCCCGGACGTCGTTGACCTTCTCGCCGACCGTCTCCTCCATCCACATACGGGCGCCACCGGCGCCACAGCACATGCCCTTGGTGCCGTTGCGTCCGGCTTCGACGATCTCGATGCCGCCGAGCTGGCCGAGCACCTTGCGGGGTGCCATGTAGACGTCGTTGTGGCGGCCGAGGTAGCAGCTGTCGTGGTAGACGACGCGCTCCTCGAGCTCGGCACCGTCGAGGTCGAGGCGGCCCTGATCGACGAGCCACTCGAGGAACTGCGAGTGATGCACGACCTCGTAGTGGCCGCCCAGCTGGGGGTACTCGTTGGCCAGCGTGTTGAAGCAGTGCGGGCACTGGGTGACGATCTTCTTGACGCCCATGGTGTTGAGCGTCTCGATGTTCTGGCTCGCCAGCATCTGGAACAGGTACTCGTTGCCGGAGCGGCGGGCAGAGTCGCCGGTGCAGTTCTCGGCCGGGCCGAGGATGGCGAAGTCGACATCGGCGCGCTGCATCAGCTTCGCCATCGCCTGGGTGACCTTCTTGTTCTTGTCGTCGAAGGAACCGGCGCAGCCGACCCAGTAGAGGTATTCGGCTTCGATCGGGTCGGTGCCGTCGATCACGTTGATGCCCTCGACGCCGGCGGTCCAGTCGGCCCGTTCGCTCTGGCTCATGCCCCACGGGTTGGCGGAGTTCTCCATCGAGCGGAACGCCTGGCCGAGCTCCGACGGGAAGTCGGACTCCATGAGCGTCAGGTAACGACGCATGTCGAGGATCTTGTCGAGGATCTCGATGTTGACCGGGCAGATCTCGTCGCAGGCCTTGCACGAGGTGCAGGCCCAAAGCTCGTCCTGGGTGACCCGGTCGAACATCCAGTTGGCCGGCACGGTGATGTCGTCGTCGACGCCGATCGGGGGCGACACGGCGGGGTCACCGGTGCGGGCCATGACCTCGCCCGTCTTGAGCACGATCTCGCGGGGGTCGAGCGGCTTGCCGGTGGCGTGGGCCGGGCAGACCGAGGTGCAGCGGCCGCACATGGTGCAGGCGTCGGTGTCGAGCAGCTGCTTCCAGGTGAAGTCCTCGATGACCGAGGCGCCGAAGGTCTCGAGCTCGGTGTCGCCTGAGACCAGATCGGGCATCGGCTTCATGGCGCCCTTGGGGCGGTCCTTGTCCTTCAGATACATGTTGAGCGGCGACGTGAACATGTGGCGCAGCATCGTGGTCGGCAGGATGACCAGGAAGGCGATGAAGCTGAGCACGTGGGCGATCCACCAGGCCTGGTGCCAGCCGGCCACGTTGTCCCATTCGTCGACCAGGTCGGCGAGCGGGTACCCGATGAAGCTCCACTTCTCGAACTCCGGCAGGTCCTGCTCGGCGATGCGGAACATCTCGGCGCCGAAGCCCGTGACGGCGATGGCGAAGAAGACGCCCAGGATCACGGCGTGTTCGGGCTTGCTCTTGATGCGGATGCGGTAGGGGCGCCAGTTCCACGGGCCGTAACGGCGGACGATGGCCCAGACGATGCCGACGAGGAAGACGAGGCCGGCCGCGTCGCCGACCATGGCGTAGCCCCGATAGACGTCGCCGTGGAGGAACTTCAGCGACTCCGGGAGCTGGTGGTTGACCTCGAGCACCGTGGTGACCGCCAGCAGCACCAGGAAGCCGAAGTAGATCATCGAGTGCATGATCCCGGCGCCCGGCTCGCGCAGCAGGGTCTGCATGTAGACGCCCGCCCGGAAGTCCTTGGCCCGCTTGGGGGCGTTCTTCAGCGTGGTGCGGCGGTTGTCGGGGCGACCCCGCTCCCAGTTCTTGACCCGCATGGCGAACATGTAGGCGCCGTAGACGAGCAGCAGCGGAAGAAGCGTGTAGAACGCGAGCTTGAGCGGTGTCGGCACGTTGCCGAACACCTCTCGCTGGATCTCGCTGTCGTCGTGCCAGTCGACGATGACCGACGAGAAGACGCCCGACGCAAGGGTGAAGAGGGCGATTCCGACACCGAGGGCGATGACGAGATGATGGGGCTTGAGGCGCGAATTCATGGCGTCGCAAACTTACCTCCCTCCGGGAGACGGCGACGCATTCAGCCCGTCCACGGCCCGGCACGGTTCATATCCACGAAACAATGGCGAAATCCCGGGCTGGCAGCGTGAATGCCATGGACATCACGCTGATTCGGTGGCCTGCCGAGGCCGACCGACTTCCGGAGCTCCGTGAGGCGCGGCTGCCGCGACTGCTCTTGGTCGACGAAGGCGCACCGCCCCCGGTCATCGAGGACGAACACGAGGACTGGATCCGCGTGCCGGCGCCGGAGGAGGACGTGCGGGCCCGAGTCGAGGGTCTGTCGCGTCGGGCCGCCGCAGCCGGTGAGGGTGTACCGGAGATCGACGAATACGGGGTCGTGCGCTTCAACGGCGCCCACACCGCGGTCCCGCCGGTCGAAGCGCGGCTCGCCGAGCTGCTGATCCGCCGATTCGGAGCGGTCGTGGGTCGTCCCGAGCTCTCCGAGGCCGGATGGCCCGGAGGCCACGCGAGCCGCAATGCGCTCGACGTCCATGTCCTCCGTCTGCGCCGCCGCCTCACCGAGGCCGGCCTGTCGATTCGCACCGTGCGCGCCCGGGGTTATCTCCTCGAACCTGCACCGGTCGGTTCAGGCGTCTGACAGATTGACGTCAGATACCTGACTCACCCGTGCAACGCGACGGTGCGCAACGGGTAACAAGCAACGAACAATCCGGAAATCTGCGGCTTCTACGTTCCTTTCCATCGCCGTAAGGAAGGGACAATCTCATGCGGACGAAGTACGGAAAGAGCGCCTTGCGAAAGGCAACACTCGGGGCCACCGTTGGCGCCGGGACGCTCTTGTGGGCACTGCCGGTCGGAGCACAGGAGGGCGAGACGACGCTTGCGGACGTCGAAGCCGCCAATGCGACGACCCAGGCCTTCATGGACAACATGTGGCTGGTGATCGCCGGCGCCATGGTGTTCCTGATGCAGGCGGGCTTCGCGTTCGTCGAAGCCGGTCTGACCCGAGCCAAGAACATCGCCAACATCATGGCGAAGAACCTGGCCGACATGGCGGTCGGCGCCACGGCGTTCTTCATCATCGGCTGGTCGATCGCCTACGGGACGAGCGACAGCAACTGGTGGGGCGGTCTCAACGACTTCTTCTTCAAGGACTCGGGCGACCCGAACGCACTGTTCGACATCTCGGCGGGACTCTCGCCGGCGACGAACTTCTTCTTCCAGGTGGTCTTCGCGGCCACGGCCGTCACCATCGCCTCGGGCGCCATGGCGGAGCGGACGAAGTTCTCCGGCTACCTGATCTTCTCGGCCTTCATGACCGCGATCATCTACCCCGTCGTCGTGCACTGGACCTGGGGTGGTGGCCTCATCGCCCAGATCAACATCGGTGACCGGGTCTACTCCGACTTCGCCGGTTCGACGATCGTGCACCTCACGGGTGGTGTTGCCGCCCTTGTCGGTGCGGCCATCCTCGGGCCCCGCATCGGGAAGTACGGGCCGGACGGCAAGCCCCGGGCCATTCCCGGCCACAACATCGGCTTCGCAGTCATCGGTGTCTTCATCCTCTGGTTCGGTTGGTTCGGCTTCAACGCCGGCTCCGAGCTGGCGGCCGACGGGTTCCTGTCGTTCCTCGCCATGAACACCCTCATGGCCGCTGCGGCCGGTGTGATCGGCGCAGCGATCGTGGTGTACCTGAAGACGGGCATCGCCGACGTGGCCATGGCCGGCAACGGCGCCCTCGCCGGTCTGGTGTCGATCACGGCACCGGTCGGCACGGTCGAGCCCTGGGCCGCCGTGGTCATCGGCTTCATCGGCGGCGTGATCGTGGTCTTCGCGGTGCTGGGCTTCGACAAGATCCGCATCGACGACCCGGTCGGCGCCATCGCCGTCCACGGCGTCTGCGGCATCTGGGGCACGCTGTCGATCGGCATCTTCGGCCGCTACGACGATGCCTTCCTCGGTGCCGAGGAGGTCGGTCTCATCTACGGCGGTGGGATCGAGCAGCTCGTCGTCCAGGCCCTGATGGTCGTGATCGTCATCGCCTGGGTCGGCATCACGAGCTTCCTCGTCTTCAAGGCGATCGACATGACCATCGGTCTCCGGGTCGACGAAGAAGAAGAGACCATGGGCCTCGACGTCGCCGAGCACGGCTCCGCCGGCTACGGCCTCGAGACCGTCGGCCTCAGCTGATCACCACCTGAAATCCCCCTCGATTCGGCCCCGGGCGCAACGCCCGGGGCCGTTTCGTCTTTTTCCCCTGACGCCAGAACGGAAGAGGGGGGTCAGGCGCTCCGCACGCGGCGGACGCGGCCGACATAGAGGAGGGCGAGGACGACGCCGAGGGGGGCGTAGACCGCGGTGGCGACCGCCATCCCGAGGGTCCAGACCCGCTCGCCGTCTCGGAGCGCGAGGACGACGGCGGCGAGCACGAGCACGACCGAGACGATGAACACCAGGCCGTTGAGGGCGCCGATGCCGAGCACCTCAGTGGCCCCCGGCCTGGGCCGCGACCTCGGCGGCGCCGGCGGCCGCTGCTTCGGGGTCCATCGCCCGTTCGAGCGGATGCTTCGCCTCGACCGGGCGCATGTCGTCGCCGATGCGATAGTGCAGCGGCATCCCCGTGGGGATGTTGAGCTCGGAGATCTCGTCGTCGGGGATCGAGTCGAGATGCTTGACGAGGGCCCGCAGGGAGTTGCCGTGGGCGGCGACCAGCACGGTGCGGCCGGCCCGGAGATCGGGGACGATGCCGTCGAACCAGTAGGGCAGCATCCGCTCGACCACGTCCTTGAGGCACTCGGCCTCGGGGAGCAGTTCGGGGGCGAGGTCGGCGTAGGCGGCCGAGGCATTGGGGTTGTACTCGTTGTCGTCGCTGATCGGCGGCGGCGGGGTGTCGTAGCTCCGCCGCCAGATGTGGAGCTGCTCATCGCCGTGCTTCTCGCGGGTCGCGGCCTTGTCGAGGCCGGTGAGGTCGCCATAGTGGCGTTCGTTGAGGCGCCAGCTCCGGCGCACCGGGATCCACCGCCGGTCGCAGCCGGCGAGCATGAGCTCGGCCGTCTCGATCGCCCGCTGTTGGAGCGACGTGTGGACCACGTCGGGCAGGAGTTCGGCGTCGGCCAACATCGGGCCGGCGGCTCGAGCCTCGGCTCGCCCCTTCTCGATCAGCGGGCAGTCGTACCAGCCGGTGAAGAGGTTGCGCTCGTTCCATTCCGAACGGCCGTGGCGGACGAGGATCAGGTCGTACATGTCGAGAAGGGTACCCGGACCCACCCACGGGCTAGAAAGGCGGACATGTCTCCACGTTCGGGCCGTCTCGTCTGCAGTGCTGTGATCGTCGTGGCGCTGCTGGCCGCCGGGTGTGGAGACGGGGTCGGCGACGCGCTGGGCACGACGACCACCGAGGCATCGACGTCCTCGAGCACGACGACCACCACGACCTCCTCCACCACCTCCTCACCCAGCACCACGACCTCCTCAACCACCACGACCACGACGACGGTGCCGGCGCCGGCACCGACGAGTGAGGGGTTGGCGCTGGCCGACCTCTTCGAGTTGACCGAGTCGCTGCTCGCCGAACCCGTCGCCCGCCCAGATCCAGGGGTTCACCGATGCCAATGCCGAGATCACCGAAGAGGTGTCGGCGATCGACGAAGAGCTCTTCGCCGGCCTCGACCGGGTCTTGCGGGATCGGGGCACCACCGGCGCGGTGTACCTGGCCGACATGCTCGGCCCGATCGCCGAGTACTCCCAGCTCCTGGTCGAGTTGGGCACTCTCACCAGCCTGCGACCGTCGGAGGAGCTCGAGGCGTGGGACTCCCTCCTCGCCCGTACCGGCGATGTCCGTGACGAGTTGGCCGCCCTCGTGCCCACGCCGCGCCTCGAGGAGTTGCACGAGCGCCAGGTGGCTCTGATGGCCGACACCGAAGCGGTCTTCGAGGAGTTCCTCGACCTCCTCGTGGCCAGGGAAGAACCCGGAGCCTCCCTCATCCTGGCGTTGGGCGCGATCCAGCGCGACGGCTTGCTGCTCCGCGAGGAGCGGGGTGCTGCGGTGACCGAAGAACTCCGGGGGGAGGCCGACTGATGGCGTTCGAGAGCTTCGCCGACAAGGTCGTCGTGATCACGGGAGCAGGCTCGGGCATGGGTCGGGCCTACGCGCTCGAGTTCGAGAACCAGGGCGCCAAGCTCGCCCTGTGCGACATCGACCCCACGGGTCTCGACGAGACGGTCGCCGCGCTGCGCGACTCCGGACCCGGTCGAGTCCTGGCATCGGTGGTCGACGTGGCCGACGAGGAGGCGATGCGGGAGTTCGCCGACCGGTCGCGGGCGGCGCTCGGCAACGCCCACGTGATGATCAACAACGCGGGCATCGCCGGGTCGATGCTGCCGGGCGCCGAGACGTCGGTGAAGGACCTCGACCGGGTGTTCGCCGTCAACTTCTACGGCGTGGTCCACGGCACTCTGGCGTTCATGCCCCAACTGGAGATCAATGCGGAGGCCGCGCTCGTCAACGTCTCGAGCATCTTCGGCATGATCGGTGCGCCGGGCAACGCCGACTACTGCGCCACCAAGTTCGCGGTGCGGGGCTACACCGAGGTGCTGATGGCCGAGCTCGACGACTCCCACATCCAGGTCCACCTCGTGCATCCCGGCGGGATCGACACCAACATCGTCAAGGGCACCACGGCCGAGGACGACGCCAAGGCGCTGCTCACCACCCCGCCGGCCGACATCGCGGCCAAGGTCGTCGAGGCGATTCGCAAGAACCGGCGTCGTGTCGTGTTCGGCAACGCGGCGCGCCCGGCCCGGTTCGCCTCGAACTTCCTGCCCATGGGCATGGTCGCCCGGATGCTCAAGCGGGGTGCAGATCGGGGTCAGGGCCTCGGGGTCACCAACTGAGATCGTCGTCGACGAGGTGATCTCGGCGATCGCCGTGGTCTCCCCCCGGGTCGAAGGAGAGCGTGCTGGACGTCGTCGCTCCCCTCGGTGGCTGTGGCGAACCCCGCCACGACGGTCGGCGGGGGCCGGGGTCTCCGGTGCCCCGGCCGGTTCGAGGGCAGCCGCGATCAGCCAGATCAGGCCGAGCCTCCACGTTGGGTTCGTAGGTCGGGGGGGTGGCACCGGCCGTGAAACGTTCGTTGCAGAGCCACGAGATGCCGTCTTGCTGGAAGTCGGCTGCCACAACCGTTTCGCGATCTGCTCTGACATGGGCACAAAGTTGATGGCCCCACACTCAACTTTTCGGTGTCGACGGGAATTTCCCCCGGTATGGTGCGGTTCACACACCTGTATCCCCCCAAGAACCCTCACGAAGGATCTCACCAACCATGCCAAAGGCCGTCGGTATCGATCTCGGCACCACCAACTCCGTCGTCTCCGTCCTCGAGGGTGGAGACCCCGTCGTGATCCCCAACGCCGAGGGATCCCGCACCACCCCGTCCGTCGTCGCCTTCGCCAAGGACGGCGAGGTGCTGGTCGGTGAAGTCGCCAAGCGGCAGGCCATCACCAACCCCGAGCGCACGATCCGATCCGTGAAGCGCCACATGGGCACCAACTGGACGATCGACATCGATGGCAAGGCCTACAACCCGCAGGAGATCTCGGCTCGCGTGCTGATGAAGCTCAAGCGCGACGCCGAGGAGTACCTGGGCGACACGGTCACGCAGGCCGTGATCACCGTGCCGGCCTACTTCGACGACGCCCAGCGCACCGCCACCCAGGAAGCCGGCCAGGTCGCCGGTCTCGAGGTGCTGCGCATCATCAACGAGCCCACCGCGGCGGCGCTCGCCTACGGCCTCGACAAGGAAGAGACCGAACAGACGATCCTCGTGTTCGACCTCGGTGGCGGCACGTTCGACGTGTCGGTGCTCGAGCTCGGCGACGGCGTGTTCGAGGTGAAGTCGACCGCCGGCGACACCAAGCTCGGTGGCGACGACTGGGACGACGCGGTCATCGATTGGCTCGCCGACTCGTTCAAGAACGACCACGGGGTCGACCTGCGGGCCGATGCCATGGCGGCCCAGCGCCTCAAGGAAGCGGCCGAGAAGGCCAAGATCGAGCTGAGCCAGACCCAGTCGACGCAGGTCAACCTGCCCTTCATCACCGCGACCGACGCCGGTCCGCTCCACCTCGACTACGAGCTGAGTCGCAGCAAGTTCCAGGACATGACCTCCGACTTGCTCGACCGCTGCCGGAAGCCGTTCGAGCAGGCGATCAAGGATGCCGGACTCACCAAGGGCGAGATCGACCATGTCGTGCTCGTCGGTGGCTCCACCCGCATGCCGGCCGTCGCCGACCTGGTGAAGGAGCTCACCGGCTCCGAACCGAACAAGACGGTGAACCCCGACGAGGTCGTGGCCATCGGTGCGTCGGTCCAGGCCGGCGTGCTCAAGGGCGAGGTCAAGGACGTGCTGCTCCTCGACGTCACCCCACTCTCGCTCGGCATCGAGACCAAGGGCGGCGTCATGACCACCCTGATCGAGCGCAACACCACCATCCCCACCCGCAAGAGCGAGACCTTCACGACGGCGGAAGACAACCAGCCCTCCGTGGAGATCCACGTGCTCCAGGGTGAGCGCGAGATGGCGCAGTACAACAAGACGCTCGGCAAGTTCCAGCTCGTCGATCTGCCCCCGGCCCCCCGCGGCGTGCCCCAGATCGAGGTCGTCTTCGACATCGACGCCAACGGCATCGTCCACGTGAGCGCCAAGGACACGGCGACCAACAAGGAACAGTCGATGACCATCACCGGTCAGAGCTCGCTGTCCGACGACGTGATCGATCAGATGGTCAAGGACGCCGAGGCCCATGCGGAGGAAGACCGCAAGCGCAAGGAAGAGGCCGAGGTCCGCAACACCGCCGACACCCTCGTGTACCAGACCGAGAAGCTGCTCAAGGACCAGGCCGACAACGTCAGCGAAGACGAGAAGTCGACGATCGAGGCCAAGCTCGAGGACGTGAAGACGGCCCTCGAAGGCACCGACCTCGAGGCGATCAAGGACGCCACCGAAGCGTTGATGTCGGCCAGCCAGGAGTTCGGCCAGCGTCTCTACGAGGCCGCGGCCGCCGAGGAGCGCAGCGCCGAAGCCGAGGCGAGTACTCCCGATGACGACGAGGTCGTCGACGCCGAGATCATCGAGGACGACGACGAAGAGGCGTCGTGAGCGACAACCACGACGCCGGTCCGAGCGAGCCGGTCGAGGAAGGCGAGCCCCCCGCGCCGTCCTCGGCCGGCGAGCCGGTCGACCCGTTGACGGTCGAAGAGTTGGTGCTCACCCTCGAGACGGTCACCGCCGAGCGCGACCAGCACCTGGCCGACCTCCAACGGGTCACCGCCGACTTCGCCAACTTCCGCAAGCAGACCGAGAAGCGCAACGCCGAGTTCGCCGCCCAGGCGGGAGCCCGGGTGGCCGAGGCCCTGTTGCCGGTGCTCGACGCCTGCGACGCGGCGGCCCAGCAAGGAGTCGAGGGCGTCGAGCCCATCGCCGCCCAACTCCACGGGATCCTGCAGCAGTCGGGTCTCGAGATCATCGCCGACGAAGCCGAGCCCTTCGATCCCAACCGCCACGAAGCAGCCATGACCGAGCCCGGTGACGACGACCAAGAGGTTGCCGTGGTCGCCCAGGTCCTGCGCACCGGCTACGCCTGGAACGGGCGGGTCCTGCGGGCGGCGATGGTCAAGGTGAAGGGCTGAGGTCAGCACACACACACGACGCAAGCACGATTTTCTGAAGGAGGTGTCACATGGCTGCGGAACCGCAGAAGGAATGGTTCGAGAAGGACTACTACAAGACGCTCGGCGTCAACGAGAAAGCCACGGCCAAGGACATCACCAAGGCCTATCGCAAGCTCGCTCGTGAGCTGCATCCCGACAAGAACCCGGGCGACACCGCCGCCGAGACCCGCTTCAAGGAGGTCTCGGCCGCCTACGACGTGATCGGCGACGAGGAGAAGCGCAAGAGCTACGACGAGGTCCGCCGCCTCGGGCCGATGGCCGGTGGCTTCGGCGGGCCGGGCGGTCCGGGAGGCCCCGGGGCCGGCGGGTTCAACGTCGGGTTCGACGACATCGGTGACCTGCTCGGTGGGCTCTTCGGCCGCGGCGGTCGTGGAGGGCGGGGAGGTCCGCAGCAGCAGTCGCGAGCCCAGACGGGCGCCGATCTCGAGGCCGACCTCACACTCGATTTCGACGACGCGGTCCGCGGGCTCGAGACGAGGATCACGCTCACCAGCGAA
>Ga0213866_10001698_pt1 | contig 16155 bp, 17 predicted proteins | sample PICome_11_FD_160079 | JGI IMG/M metagenome (GOLD analysis project Ga0213866, IMG submission 160079) | Coastal seawater microbial communities near Pivers Island, North Carolina, United States - PICO284 | ecosystem: Environmental > Aquatic > Marine > Coastal | place: USA: North Carolina...
GACGTCAGGTCCGAGACCGCCGGAGATTGGACCACCTTTGGAGACCTCACCATTCGTCTCAAGTACAACCTCTGGGGCAATAATAGCGGCGACTCCGCCCTCGCCATCATGCCCTATGTCACCGCCCCCACCCGCAGCGACGAATGGCAGGGCGGAATCATCGTCCCTTGGGCCTCAACCCTAACCAATGACATCAGCCTTGGGCTTCAGGGCCAACTGGACTTCGTCAACGACGGCACCGGAGGCGAAACCGAGTTCCTCTTCACCGCCGTCATCGGCTACCCCATCATTGGCAATCTCGGCGGCTACACCGAATACATCGGAGTCATCGCGGAAGACCGCTACGAATCGTACTACTCTGGCGGCTTCACCTACGAAATCAACGATAACTCCATCCTCGATGCCGGCGTACAAGTTGGCCTCAACAGCGACTCTGAAGACTTCGGCTGCTTCACAGGATTCACTCAACGCTTCTAAATTCCTCTAACCGTGAACTGGACCGCAAACGACTTTCACATCATCCTAGTCGGAGGATTGTGTGCCATGGCGTGCGCTCTTCCGGGCACCTTCCTCCTCCTACGCCGTATGAGCATGATGGGTGACGCCATCAGCCACGCTGTCCTACCCGGCCTAGCCATCGCCTTTCTTATCTCAGGTTCAAGGGGCAACATCTGGATGTTCCTTGGAGCCGCCATTGCCGGAATTCTCACCGCCCTCTTTACCCAGTGGATCACCCGCTTCGGAAAAGTCGAACGCGGAGCCGCCATGGGGATTGTTTTCACCACCCTCTTCGCCATCGGACTTGTTCTCATGCGCAAGGCTGCCGACCACGTGGATCTCGATGCCGGTTGCGTTCTCTATGGCGCCCTCGAATACACCCCGCTCGATATGGTCACACTCTTCGAGAACGAGACCTCATTCTTCGCAGTCCCACGCGCCGCTCTGATCATCGGGGCTACTCTCCTCTTCAACGCCCTCGTCATCACCCTTTTCTACAAGGAATTCAAACTAGCCTCCTTTGATCCCGGCCTCGCCGAAACCCAGGGCTTTCGCCCCCAACTCATGCACCACCTGCTCATGACCATGGTTGCCGTTACCACGGTCGCAGCGTTTGAAGCAGTCGGTTCCATCATCGTTATCGCAATGCTCATTGTTCCTCCCGCCACTGCTTTTCTTCTCACAAAAAACCTTCCTGTTCTCATCATCGTAAGCCTCATCGTTGCGGTCCTTTCCGCAGCCCTTGGACAAGTTGCCTCCCATTTCCCTCCCCTGCTCGGTCTGCCCGACACCACCAGCTCCGGCATGATGGCCACCGCCGCCGGCTTCCTCTTCCTCCTCGCCTGGCTCTTCGGGCCTGAAGGATTGTTAAAAAGACAATCGAGAGAAATCGAAGCACCCGAATTCGACTGAGCCCATTGATGAAAGTCACCCTCTTCTGCCCCCCTTTGTTCCCGCGACCCCAGTCATCCAAGGAGCTCATTCTCGACGACCTCCGATAGCCATTGCTTTCGGCTACCTGGCGATGGCCTCAACCAAAAACTCCAGTTCTTCCATCGTCACGGATAGCGGTGGCATGATGACAATGGTGTTTAAAATTGGTCTTGTTAGAACTCCGCGTTCCCGGAGCTTACGGCAAAATTCCTGACCACATCCCTCGATATCAAACCCGACCACGAGCCCGACCCTTCTTACTTCCTGAATCTTCGGAATACTGACCAACTCCCGCTCGAGATAAGAGCCCTTCTCTTCAACTTCCGACAAAGTCTCACCAGTTTCAAAAAGTGATAGACTTGCAAGAGCCGCCGCGCAGCCAAGGGCATTCCCGGTATAACTATGACCGTAGTAGAAGGTCCGGCCCGGCCCCTTGAAGCCTTCGTAGATCCTATTCGTCGTCAGGGTGGCGGCCAGTGGCATGGTCCCGCCGGTCAGACCTTTGGCAAGACAAAGAAAGTCAGGAACAACCCCTTCCTTTTGACAGGCAAACATTTCGCCAGTCCGACCAAATCCCGTCATCACCTCATCGAGAATGAGATGAATCCCGAGACTTGCCGCCCAAGCCCTCAATTCACTCAGCATCCCTTGGGGCCACGGACGCATTTGGTTCACTCCCTGAATCAACGGCTCGATGACAACTGCCGAAGCCGTTTGCACAACGACTTCCGGCAAAACCTTTAAATCCTCCAGCGAACCAACACGATAAACCTTGAGCCCTGTCTCGCCGTAACCTTTGATAAATCTCGCAACGCCCCCGACTGAAGCTGCGCCCAATGTGTCACCGTGGTAAGAATTTTCAAACGCGATGATTCCCGTCCGTTCCTGTTCACCATTTTGCTGACGCCATTGCAGTGACATTTTAAAGGCCACCTCCAGCGCGGTTGAACCATCGTCCGAAAAAAAACATCGCTCCAAGCGACCTGGAAAAAATGAACACAACTTCTCGGCCAATTCACTCGCCTTATCATTCGCCAAACCCAAGTAGGAGCTATGGCAGAGTTTGGCCGACTGCTGCTGGATCGCCTCGACAATCACCGGATGACTGTGCCCGTGAATATTGGTCCAGATACTGGAATTGGCATCGAGGTATCGATTCCCCTCCACATCAAAAAGCCAGCTCCCCTCGCCCCGGGAAATCACAACCGGAGCTTCGCCTTCCCAAATTCCCTGATCAGTGAAAGGGTGCCAGGAATGAGCATGGTCTGCTGCGCCCCACCTATTCACCGGGTCCTTCATTAGGCTTACCCAAAATTTTGTCGACCTTGGCAACCAAATTCCAAGCGCAACGCTTACGCTGATACTTCCGCCAGAGGACATCGCGGAGAGCTTCCCAGACCTCCTTCGAGGGAGGATCAAGCTTTTCCCATCGATCGTCCTCATCTGTCTTGGTATAAAGCTCAAAACGACCTCCATGATAATTCGCCCGCCAAAAACAAACCTCCTCGCCATCTTCTCCCCGCCATTGGTGCCTCGTCATGCTTTCAGTTTTCTCACTTTCACTCGAAAACCAACTTTGAAATTCAGTTTTCCACGAATAACGGTGATTCGAGGTATGATGCTTAAAACTGTCAAACCGACATCGATCTCTCCTCGTAATGCCAGGCCGTTTACTTCTAAATTCTCGAGTAAAACACCCAACTTACGTCACCTCAAACATGCGGAAACGAGATAGGAACGGCCTGCGGATTTCAACCCGGATTCTCGATCTTTTTTATCCCGCTGTCTGCGACCTTTGCCAAAGTTCGCTCACGCGGGGGCGTTCACTGTGCGGCGACTGTCGTGATGAACTTCCTCGAATCACTCCACCCTTTTGCGAAAAATGCGGTGAGGTGTTTGATGGCAATATTGAAGAAAGCTTTCGCTGCCAAAACTGCCATGGTCTGAAGTTCGATTTCGATTTCGCACGAGCGGCGCTCAAAGGGCTTGCCCTCTCGTTTCACCTCGTTCACGGGCTCAAGTATCAACGAAAATTCTATCTTGCCCGTGAACTGGCAGGGTTTCTCCACGAGGCCCTGGAAGAAGATCCGCGGCTTGCCAAATTCAATGACGCACTTCTGATTCCGGTGCCCCTTTACTGGAAAAGGCAGCAATGGCGGCAGGGGAACCAAGCCTATGAACTGAGCCAGGAACTCACCAGGCTCACCGGACTCGAGACAATCGAAGCTATCAAGCGGATACGCTCTACGAACACGCAAACCAAATTAAACAGAAAGCAGCGTCTCTCGAATCTCCGTGGCGCTTTTAAAATCAGGAAGAAATGTGCACCAAAAATTATTGGGAAGAAGGCTCTCATCATCGATGATGTTTTTACCACCGGTGCTACGGCGCACGAATGTGCCAAGATCCTAAAAAAGGAGGGCGGAGTCACGGAAGTGGCCGTTCTTACCCTCCTTCGGGGATAAAAAAAGCGCCGGATCAACCGGCGCCTTGTTTCAAAAAAAATACGATTTGTGGAAACTAGCGCTTCCGTCGCAACAGAACCACAGCTCCGAGCATTGCCAGGAGGCCTGTTGACGGTTCCGGAACCGGGTTGTTTTCAAAGGCAATCTCACCAATTCCTAGCCGGTCACCACCAGCACCAGCCCCTCCTTCTGGAAGTCCGAAGAATGTTGAGGTTGCTTCCACCTGCACATAACGCGCAGTCACCGGAGAGAATGTAAAACTTTGCCTGGGACTCGGATCAAGAATGGCAGTGAATGCCGGATTATCGGCAATCGAAGCTCCAAAGCTCTCATCACCCAGACCAGCGACACCGCCTTCGGCATCGGTAGCGAAGCTCAGGTTGAACTCTCGCATTCCATTGAGGTTTGTCGCAGCATATCCCCAATAGCTGATCTCGGTCAGCACGACATCCCGACCAAGGTCAAACCACATGTATTCGGGTCCCGCATTGACCGCGATATAGTCCGAAGGAAATCCCCCCGGAGCGTCGGTATACCAGGTTCCACCGATATTCGCGTGAGGTTCGGCAGCATCAAAACCAACACCAGCCCCCTGAATAATGTTGGTAAGCGGATTACCACCAGGGTTTCCGGAGCTCATGTTCGTCCCGAAGTCACTGATAGGGTAAAATACAGCGGCTTGGAGGGAAGCTCCCACAAACAGGCCCGTAAGACTTGTCGCTTTTATTTTCATATTCTCAGAAAGAGTTTGTCGGTCCACACGGTCTCTATACAACAAAAAACACCTCTCAGGATGCTTTGGTTTCATTTACGGGATTAATCCGGTCACAACTTCCTCCCTGCTCCCGGTGCGCTCATCGTCTCGCGTGATAGCAGAGATCTCTTGCGAAGGCACTATTTTCGAGGATTATCGCAGCATGCAGAGACGGTCATTTCTAGCCACCTCAGGAACAGTGCTCGGCTTCTTCGGGCTCCAGAAATATTTGAGTGCGGCACCTTCACACCGGGTGATTGCACCTTACGGTCGGTTGATCGCCGATTCAGATGGAATTCTTGATCTACCGAAGGGCTTTTCCTACCAAATCATCTCACGACGTGGCTCAAAAATGAACGACGGGATGACTGTTCCCGGGATGCCCGATGGAATGGCCTGCTTTCCTGGAAAGGGCAACGAGATCATACTCGTTCGCAATCACGAACTCGGCCTAACCTCACAGGAAATGAGTGCCTTTCCCAGTCGCAAGGTGCCTCGCAATTTTGACCATTCCAAATCATACGACCATGGAGAACGGGGCCAAGTTCCCCACATCGGAGGAACCACCACCATTGTTTACGATCTCAAGAAAAAAACGGTCACGAGGGAATTCCTTTCTCTCATAGGCACCGACCGGAATTGCGCCGGCGGGACCATGCCGTGGGGATCCTGGGTGACCTGCGAGGAACCCAGCGACCTCGCCAGCGAAAGAGGAAAACTCCACGGGTATTGCTTCGAGGTGAAGGCCACGGACGATGGAAAACTACAAAAGGCAGTCCCACTCAAAAAACTCGGCCGCTTCCGCCACGAAGCAGTAGCCATCGATCCCGAAACTAGCATCCTTTACCTGACCGAAGACATCAATGACGGCCTGCTGTATCGTTTCATCCCCAAGGTCAAAAGCAACCTTCACGAAGGCCAACTTCAGGCGCTCGTGGTTAAAGGGAAACCAGCGGCGGACCTCCGCAATTATCGCGGTAGCCGGGATAAGATCAAGGAAGGCGCAGAGATGGAAGTCGAGTGGATTGACCTGGATGACTACGAAGCTCCCGCTAACGATATGCGCTATCAGGGTTTCAAACAGGGAGCGGCAAGATTTGCGCGGGGCGAAGGGATCCAGTTTGCCGACGGGTCCTTTTTCATCTGCTGCACCGACGGCGGCCCGAATAGCCAGGGCCAAATCTATCAACTCACTCCCGGGAAACCCGACAAGATCTCACTGTTCCTGCAGCCGAATTCTGGCGATCTCCTCACAAATGGTGACAACCTCTGTGCAGCGCCTTGGGGCGATCTCATCATCTGCGAAGATCTCGTCGCCGAGTATTATGGAAACATTCCACACCTTCGCGGAATCACGCCTGAAGGAAAAATCTACTCGCTCGCCAGAAATGCCAAAAGCGCTACGGAATTCGCGGGCTCTTGCTTCTCGCCCGATGGTTCCGTTCTCTTCGTGAACATGCAGGGCGAGGGACTCACTCTCGCAATCACCGGCCCATGGAAAAAGCGGGCCTGATCTCCTTATCGAATCCGTGAACTATCAAGAAGCTCTCGACTGGCTTTATTCAACCCAGACCTTTGGAATCAAACTTGGGCTGGAGGGGCCAACCCGCTTGCTGCGCGAATTCCTGGCTTTCCCCTCGCACCGCACCAAGGTCATTCACGTGGCCGGCACCAATGGCAAGGGGTCGACCTGCGCGATGATTGACGCTCTCGGCCAGGGACTCGCCCTCCGCAGCGGCCTCTTCACCTCCCCTCACCTCATCGACTATCGCGAGAGGTTCCGCGTCAATGGTCTCGAAATCAGCGAGGAAAAGACGGCGCGCCTCCTCACCGAGCTTCGCGAACTCGTTGCCGATTGGGACCATCATCCCACCTTTTTCGAACTAACCCTCGCTCTCGGCATGAGACATTTTCGCGACTCCGATTGCGATCTCATCGTCCTCGAAACCGGCATGGGCGGCAGGCTTGATGCCACCACCGCCATCCCCGCCGATGTCTGTATCCTCACTCCGATCTCACTCGATCACACCAAGTGGCTTGGCTCAACCCTTGATGAAATTGCACGGGAAAAAGCGGCGATCGCGATCAAGGGGAAGCCCATCCTGTCCTCTCCCCAGGAACCCGAGGCCGAGAACGCTATTCGCCAGGTCACCAACCAGACCCAGGCGCCACTCACTTTCGTCAAAGCTCCCTTGTTGGGCTATTCGCTGTCACTTCCCGGCGAACACCAAAAACAGAACGCCGCGCTCGCATGCGAGGCCATTGTGGCGGCAGGACTGCACCTCTCATTCGATGTCGTGCAACACTCTCTTCAGCACGTTCGGTGGCCCGGCCGCTTTGAACGAGTCAGCGACTCCCTCATTCTTGACGCCGCTCATAATCCGCACGCTGCGCAAGCTCTGGTCGAAACATGGCAGAGTGAATTCCCCGGCAAGAAAGCTGCCATCATTTTTGGTTCGGTCGAGGACAAGGCCACCGACGAAGTTCTATCCAAACTTTCCGAAATTGCCGAGGAATTCCACTTTGTCCCCGTCAATTCCCAGCGTGGACTTCCTCCGGAAAGCCACGAAGTCGAGGTAAAATCAATCGTCCATCCAAATCTCACTTCCGCGCTGGAGGCCACCGCTGGCCGGGCCACTCTTCTGACCGGCTCCCTCTTCCTTCTGGGAGAGGCCAAGGCGTTCCTTTCTGAAAAAAAATTCCGGAAGACATCGCAGTAAACACGGGCGTTTCGGGTTATTCACAGGTTGTCGAGATTGCCAAGTCGCAACCGTTTAAGGCAAAGTCCCCGCATGGCGATCACGGACGATAAACCACCTTTTGAAAAGAAGGACGGCCCCAGACTTCAAGACGGGAAAAAGGATCAGCGCGATGAGCTGACTCCCCCTCCTCATGCCGTCGGCCCGGAAAAAAGTGTCCTGAGCTCGATGATCCAGGATCCCGAGGAATACATTGGCCGGGCCATCGAGGGACAGCTAACCGCCGCCCACTTCTACATGCCCTCTCACGGCAAATTATTTCAGGTCTTAGTCGAGCACTTTGAAGCCGGCAAAACCGTCGAACTAGTCGCCCTGTCGCAATACCTCATGGATCGAGACCTTCTCGATGGCATCGGCGGGCCTTCCGCAATCACCGAGATTTACACCTACGCTCCGACTGCTGCGCACTTCAATTCGCACCTCGCCATAGTCAAGGAAAAGTTCATTCTGCGCAATATCATCAAGTCGTGCACCGAGTCCATTACGACGGCTTACGATGACCCTGAAGACGTGCAAGAGTTCCTCGATAGCGTGGAGCAGAAAGTCCTCGAGATCCGCGAAGCTAGCGAGACCACCGAGGAAATGGATGTAAAAACCGCCGTCGGCGAAGTCATGATTTACCTTCAGGAATTTCTTGCCGGCGACCGCGGAATCTCTGGAATGACCACTGGTTACGGCGAGCTGGACAAGATGATCAACGGCTTGAAGGCCCCCGATATGTTCGTCATCGCTGCACGTCCTTCGATGGGAAAGACTTCGTTCATGATGAACATCGTCGAGCACATTGCCATCACCTCGGACAAACCCGCCATGGTCTTCTCCTGCGAGATGTCGACCGTTCAGATCGTGCAGCGTCTCGTCTTCTCACGCGCACGATTCGAATTTCAAAAACTGACCAAAGGCTACCAACCCAACAAGGCCGACCTGAAGCGAATCAAGGACGCCTCCGAGGAAGTCGCAAAGTCCAGACTCTTCATCGATGACACTGCCGGCATTTCCATCAACGACCTTCGTGCAAAGGCACGACGCAAGCACCGCGATGAAGGCATCAGCGTGATCGCGATCGATTACCTTCAGTTGATGAAATCGACCTCGAAGCAGGCCTCGAATTCACGAGAGCGGGAGATCGCCGAAATCTCCGGTGGTCTCAAAGCCCTGGCCAAAGAGCTCAACGTTCCCGTCATTGTTCTAGCCCAACTTAACCGTGGCCCTGAAGGGCGAACCGGCTCATCACTCGGAGTTCCACGAATGTCCGACCTTCGCGAATCGGGATCGATCGAGCAGGACGCCGACATGGTCGGTCTTCTTTACCGAAAGGTTTACTACGTGGACAACCAAGAGGATCGGGACGAAGACGATGGCGAAGCCGAATTGGTTCTGGCCAAAAACCGAAACGGTCCCACCGGAAACGTCCCCCTCACCTTCCTCCCAGCCCTCATGCGTTTCGAGACACGGGCCTTTACTCCGGAACCCGGTTAAAGCATTTTCAATTAATGAGCTTCAAACACTCCGTGTGCCGCTGGTGCTTCGAAGACACCCCACTTCTCGAACTCGCCGATTGGTGTCAGGAAATTGGCATCGCGGGAATCGACCTACTCCATCCAGGAGAAGTAGAACACATCAAGAATCGTGGCTTGATCTGCCCGGTCACGGCGGTCCCGGAACACCAAAGCGGACTCGGCTGTATCGAGAAGGCTTTCAATAATCCGGACCACCACAAAACACTACTCGAGATCTATCGAGAGCTCATCCCACAAGCTGCCGAGGCCGGCATTCCAAACGTCATCACTTTTTCAGGAAACCGCGAAGGCCTCAGTGACGAGCAAGGCCTGGAAAACTGCGCGCGGGGACTTGAGCCGCTCCTGAAACTCGCGGAAGAACACGACGTCACCCTGATCATGGAGCTACTCAATTCCAAGGTCGATCACCCCGATTATCAATGTGACCACAGTGACTGGGGAGTTGCCCTTTGCGAAAAACTGGGCTCGCCTCGTTTCAAATTGCTCTATGACATTTACCACATGCAGGTCATGGAAGGTGACGTTATGGCAACCATTAAACGGCACTCCTCGTACTTCGGGCACTATCATACCGCCGGATGCCCCGGGCGGAACGAACTCGATACCACGCAGGAACTCTACTACCCCGCGATTATCGAAGCGATTAAATCGACGGGTTACACCGGCTACCTTGCCCACGAGTTCGTCCCGACCTGGCCGGACCACAAAGCAGCGCTCATTGATGCGGTGAAACGCTGCTCGCAAGTCGGGATCCCGGTTTAAATCTCCTTGCGACAGAAGATCCAACCTGCCCATACGAGCATCACCAGGGAGAATAAAACTGACGTCCCTATAGCATAGGTGCCTGAATGACGATCTGCAGCTTTTTCAGAAACCTCGATAAACATATCGTTCTGATCCTCCTCTTCTTCGAATCCCATAATAATGCTCATAAAGCTCCCTTTAGCTCCTCCTTTCTCCCCGTTCACAACAATGAGCCGATCAGCAATTTCCATTGTTCTTCCCGTTTTGGGGAAGATGGCGTAAGCTGCGAGCAATCTCTGATACCATAGTTTCATGCTCAAGATCCCGGCATCTCCGTTATCTCTGTCAACGAAGGGCTCTTCAAGTGGCTCGGGATCGTCGACCTTCACCTGGTCTTCGGCACCTTCCTCGATTTGACCTCCCTCTTCACCTTCAAGGTCGACTCCCAGGGGTTTGGCTGACTCTCGGGCCTCGGCTTCGAACTTCTTCGACATTTCTAACGTCTGAATCATAGTATACAGATTCCCTTCAAAAAAACCGATAACACTTGAAATAGCCCATAGAACCAGAGTGAGGACTAAGGCGGTCATGACTGAGCGCGTCTTCACCGCGATCACAATCATGAATGAATAAAGATAGGTGAACACCAGGAGAATCAACGGTACGTACCAAAAGATCGAAGGATTCCACGAACCCAGTCGCCATCGCAGGGCCAGAAAGACAATCAACACGAAGGCCAGAACCTGAATGGTCACGAAAAGAAGACTCCCAACAAACTTCGCAGCGAAAACCTTTAAGCGGGAAAGTTTTTTAGTGAGTTCCATCCCGGCAGTTCCCTCTTTCAAAGCCTCCGGGAAAATTGACACACAAGAAATCAAGGCGAGAAGGACGGCAATCCAAGATAACCAGTATTCAGCAATAAGCTTGGTGAAGATCGAAACGTAAAGTGTCTCAGATTGCGAAGTGCCCTCCCGGAACATGTCACTTTCAAAATGACTGAGGCCGAAAAACAAGCTCGTTCCAGTCTCATCGAACCCCATCGAAAGATGGACCAAGGCCACGAATAATGAAATTGCAAGAGTCACCCAAAAGATGGTGCGCGCCTTGAGCATCCGAAACGAATCAAGAAGAATGGTCAGGTAAGGTTTCATGACTGGGGAATCGCTGGAGATTGAAGAGGTGCTCCGGGAATTGGCGGCGGGGCAGAGGGATTCGCTTGATCAAAAAATCCCATAAAGAGATCTTCGAGAGACTGGGTGTGTCTCTCGACACGCACAATCACGATTCCATCCTGACGGAGTTGATCAATCACCGATTGCACGTCACCAGGCCTGCTGGTCGCGGCAGTGATAAGTCCGGACTCCACCGTAAAACCTTGTTCCGACATGGCCTGGATTCTAGCGGGAGCGAGGCGGCCTTCAAACTCGACCTGATAGCTGGGTTTTGAAGACCTTAGATCATCGAGCACCCCTTCCCCGAGAAGCTGCCCGTGGGAGATAATCGCAACCCGATCCACAATCGGCTCAAGTTCGGAGAGAATATGAGTATTGATGAAGATCGTCCGCCCTTCTTCACGAAGCTTTTTCATCAGGACCCGGAAATCACGTCGCCCGGCTGGGTCAACTCCATCGGTTGGCTCGTCGAGAAATACGATATCCGGATCATTCACCAATGCTTGGGCGATGCCTATCCGCTGCTTCATCCCCTTCGAGTATCCCTTCATTTTCCGGTCCTGATCATCCGTCATTTGAACCAAGTCCAACAAGGAATCCGTCCGGGTCTTACATTCCAGCGAGGACACATCCTGAAGGCCGGCTGTGAACTCAATAACCTGCCGCCCGGTGAGGTAATCCGGGAACTGGGCATGTTCGGGGAGAAGGCCAATATTCTGAAGGACACTACGGTCTCCAATCGGTTTCCCGAGCATGGTCCCTTCCCCGCCGGTTCGCCGGATCAAGGTGGTGAGAATTTTGATCATCGTGCTTTTACCAGCCCCATTGGGACCGAGAAGCCCGTAAACACAGCCCCGTGGGACTTGCAGATCGATACCTTTTAGAGCTTCAACGCCGCCCCGGTAGGTTTTACGGATCCCGGATAGATCCAAAACAAAGTCACTCATAATTGTTCGCCTGTTAAATCAACGAGGGCAACCCTAACATCTGTCTCGTGAAAAGCCGCTATAATTTGCTCTTCGTTTGTATGGGAAACATCTGCCGCTCACCGGCAGGCGAAAACATCTTCCGGCACGTGGTCAAGAAAGCGGGACTTTCCGGACAGATTCACTGTGACTCCGCGGGCACCATCGGAATGCACTCGGGAAAGAAGCCCGATGCCCGGATATCAAATACCATTCGTCGGCGCGGCTACGAGGTCACCGGCCATGCCCGCCAGTTTGATCGGCGGGATTTCCAAGTGTTTGATCTCATCCTTACGATGGACCACGAGAACTACCAAAACGTGATGAAGTTAGCCGGGTCCGAGGAGGAGCGGGCCAAGGTTCGCAAGTTCACAGACTTCTGCACACAACACAATCACCGCGAAGTTCCAGACCCCTACTACGGCGATGACAACGGGTTTCAATTGGTCGCGGACCTCATCGAGGACGGAGCGACCGGGCTCTTCGATCATGTGAAAAACTGCCTCAAGCAACCCTAGCGCTGCTCCAACATCCCGCGAATCCGGGCATCAAGCTCTTCCATCCCCGGCGTGGAGACACCGGCAGCCCTGGCCCGCCGAAGAGGCTCGCCCCAAATTGCCTCGACTTCGACAGGATACCCTTTCACGAAGTCGATCAAGCTGGAAGGCCGGTAGTCCTTCATTGGATAAGTCCGCTCGATTTGATACTCCACAAATTCTTGCTTAATCTCAAATCCCAGGGCGGCAGCAGCCTTGGTGACTTCGAGCATAAGTTCGCGCACGCGATCCTCTCCACCGGGTTGAGCCAAAAGCTGACCGGTATCAATTCCGCCTTCCGTGATACAGAGCCCGTTGAAGGGAATGTTCCAAACCAACTTGCGCCATTGGGTCTCGGCAAAATTCACGGCAATTTCGCAAACAATCCTGGCCTCCTCAAAAATTGCGGCCAAACCACGAAGACGATCAGTCACTCCCGGAACAGCCTCGCCCATCGCGATCATTCCCCCACCGGTGTGACGGATCAATCCAGCCCGAATCCGGTTGATACAGACAAAACACATCGCTCCAAGCACGCGCTCAATTCCAAAAAGCTCCCCCAACGCCTCGATGTTCCCAAGCCCATTCTGCAAAGTGATAATCGCTGTATCGTCGTGAAGCAGGGGACGGATGACTTCCTCAAAACGATGGTTCGAGGTGGCTTTCCAGGCCACGATCACCACATCGACCGTTCCAATCTCTGCGGGCGTCCTGGCGCAAGTCACTTTGGGCAGGTGAAAATCACCATCAATGCTCTCAACAGTGAGCCCCGCTTCGTTCACGACATCGTAATCCGAGCGGAGCAAAAAACGAACGTCATGACCGGCGGCGGCCAGACGACCGCCGTAGTAACTGCCCACCGCTCCCGCTCCGACAATCGCAAAACTCTTCATCGTTTCAATTCACGGGCCACTTTGGCTGCGGTTGCGATAGTATTGCGGTGAATCTTGGCAGTGTATTCCGGCTGTCGGTTGTATCCACCGCCATAAAGGATCGCGACCGGAATACGATTGCCCATGAAAGCCCGGAGGATGACCTCATCACGCCGCATGAAGTCCTTCAAATCCAGCAGCATCTGGCCCATGCGGTCGTTGCGATGGTTATCCGCTCCAGCAATCCAGATCACAAGATCCGGAGAAAAAACATCCAGTCCCGCCGCCAAGGTATTGAAGAGCTGCTTGAGATACATCTCCCCCTCCACGTATCTGACAGTTTCGACATCCATCGAACCTTTGACCTTACTGCTTGGAAAATTCTTCCCGACATGGATCGAGTATGTGAAGACATTGGGATCATCCGCCAGAATGCTATTGGTGCCGTTCCCCTGGTGGGCATCGGTATCAACGACCATGACCTTGATCCCGCGGCGATAAACCTGCAGGTCGCGAATCGCAATGGCGACATCATTGAAAACACAGTATCCCTCACCCCGGTTCTGGAAGGAGTGATGGGTTCCGCCGGCGAGAACGGCCGCAACTCCATCTTGAAGAGCTGCATGACACGCCTGACGGGTTGCCTCCACTTCGGTCGCACTGCGATGATAGAGCTTCGGAGTGACCGGCAAACCGAGAAGAATCTGTTCTTTCCGGTCCAACTGACCGTAATAGATCTTGGAAAGGTAGTCTTCATCGTGCACCCGCCTCAAGACATGACCATCGGCCTCGCCCACCTCGATGATATCCTCTCCCTTCACAATTCCACTGCCTACAAGCATGTCCTTGGAGACTTCGAACTTGTCCATCGGGAAAGGATGTCCGTTGGGCAATTCCAGGAAAAATTCTGATGAGTAAAAGCAGCGCATTTCGTTCTGGGGCTACCTTCACGCGCCTGCGCCCACCCTGCAAGCACAGACCACGGTTGACTCATCACTGGAAATATCAGGAGATGTCGCTAAGATTTCCCTGCTGTGACGATTAAAGTATCCATTTTTGCAGTTCTACTGGCGCTGCCGCTCTTCGGGCAGCGAGGCCCCAAAATCACCGTGGTGCCTGCTCCCAAGGACCCCTTCAAGCTCCAGCAAACCACCTCATACCCTTGGAAAAAGTCGATCACCGCGACCGTCTTCTGGATCGGTGAAAAGCCAACCCAAAACAACCCTACGCCAAATAACAAGTCATCGTGGGACGTGAACTGGCAAAAAAACTACGGTGGCTTCGACAATCCCGACCCAAAAGCCCGCCTCGGATACCTACCCCGTGGCTTCACCCCGGGGCAAAATCCTTTCTATGTCGCTCTGCCTTACAATGACTGCATGAACCACCGCATGCACAAGCGGGAAGCAGCCCGGGTCATTCCCTGGTGGAACCGGATCGAACGCGAACCTGGGGAATCCACCTGTAAAGGCCGTTGGGTGCAAATCTACTGCCCTAAAACCCGCAAAGTTTGTTACGCCCAATGGGAAGACTGTGGGCCTTTCGTGACCGATGACTGGGAGTATGTCTTTGGAAACAAGCGCCCCAAAAACAAGAGCAACCAGGGCGCGGGAATCGATATTTCTCCCGCCGTCCGAGACTATCTTGGCGTAGGCAACAAGGCCACCGTCCACTGGCGCTTCATTGAATTCACTCGAATTCCAAAAACTGGCCCTTGGACCAAGCATGGTCAAAACAACCCGTTTGTAAATCGGGAGGTCGACGATTCCCTGAAGGAGAGAGATCGTTACATGAGAATTCTCAGACAAGGATCCAAACGGGTTCTCAACAAAGAGTAACAAAAAATCACCACTCTCCGTGCGGAGGAACGCCTAATCGTTCTTCAGAAATCCTGACCCCCAAAGGCTCCGGCTAGAAACTGGTCATCGGGCCTTTCGACGCAAATTAAAGCCTCTCCCAAGCGGAGCTTTAAGGAATGGATGCTCGAATGATCCGGTAGAAGACCTTGCCACCGGCCGGAGGCTGGAAGGTCAGAGGATTATCACTCTCCAACTCAATCGCCCCAACGATGACCGAAGTGTTCCAGTCCAAAAGTCCGGTCGAAGACTGAAGAAGATAGAGCTGTCCCGCAGGAGCGTCCCATGTAACAGTAAAGTTGTCATTTTTCAGGTCAGGGACACTAATTGTAATTTTGATCGCTTGGGGGGACTGTGTCCGAAATTAAAAGCTGAAATTTTGAATACTGTGTTGAGTCGATATTGACTCCCAAGGGAGATCCAACACTGGTCACCAGAAACTTGTAGAAAGTGTAACTCACCGTGTTGTCAAAAAACACTTCAGGCGCCGCTGTGAATCTTTCAAAGGGAGTTTCGACCATCCCGGAACCCAGCAAAGACCAAGATTCATTGTGGCCGGTTCCGTTGTTCTCATTGAAAATTTCTACGTTTGTTCCAACGATTTCCCATGAAACCGGATCCTGCCCGTTAACATCGTTAGCCGTGGTCAAAATGAAAGAACCGGCTGCGGATGGACCAGATGAGGCAGTGATATCGAAGCCACTATTTTTACGTCCGAAATTCAGATATTTGGTGAAGGACGATGCATCTAAAAGATCCTCCGGCCCACAGAGCCCCGGGACCCCACTTTCCGGCGAAGCTTGGTGAATCGCCAGAACAGGATCATTTGGCCAAAGAATTGGCGAACCCTGCCCGCTACTGCCGTCCCAAAACTGAGCTTTGGCAATCTGCGTCGAATTATGGGCCGGTACCTTCATTGAAGGAAATGGCGAATTTATAGGAGGAAAACATCGCTTCGTTCCAAACATTCAAAACCGCCATAGGCTCAAATCGGAAATCGGGAAGATCCAGATCTAGCTCTGCAATTCTCGTCTATGACTCGCCCGCTCCGCCGGAATTATCGGTCAAGACACTCGCGGTG
>Ga0213866_10001699_pt1 | contig 16148 bp, 25 predicted proteins | sample PICome_11_FD_160079 | JGI IMG/M metagenome (GOLD analysis project Ga0213866, IMG submission 160079) | Coastal seawater microbial communities near Pivers Island, North Carolina, United States - PICO284 | ecosystem: Environmental > Aquatic > Marine > Coastal | place: USA: North Carolina...
GAAGGATTAAACCCCTCATTCTTTAACTCATAGTCCAGCGCAAGTGCTGCTGCAGTCATTACGTTGTCAGAACCAAACCAATCATTTTGTCCTGCCCACTCAACAGCCTTTGGATCATACTGTGGCTGTTGCTGCTGCTGCTGTCCCTTCTGCTGTTGAAACTGTTCAGCTTCTTGTATCTGCCGTTCAATCTCACTGTTATACTTTTCCCATGAACTCTTGCTGCTATTAACACCTGTCATCTCAGCATAAGCTTGGGACATTGCCTCTTGAGCTTCAAGCATCTCAGCAGAATTACCTTCATCTGCGGCGCGCTGATATGCTCGTTTGGCATATTCAATTTTATTCTGAAGCAACTGTTCGTTTGAATCAATGCTCTTCTTTAGTGAAGATGCAATATCCTTTTCTTGTTCACGTAGTTTCTTCTGCAGATCATCCTTTTCTTTTTGTAGCGCAGCAATCTGTTCTTCACGTTCCTTGCGCTGCTGGACTAGCTGCCTAATTCGTTTCTGTGCACCTTTAGTTTCAACGCCTTTAAGCTCTGAATCTGCTTGTGCTTCGGCTGGTTCAAAACCTTCTTCTGCATCTTGTGCAGGTTTAGCATCTGGTTTAGGCTCCGGCTCAATCTCAATTTGTACTGGCTCTGAAGCGACAGCCACTGGTTCATTATCTTCTTGACCTTCTACTTCAAACTCAACCTTTTCCTTTTGTGGTGGGGCACGGTTAAGATCAATTTCATTCCATTCTTCTGACATTTATTTTTTTCCTTTACGCAGTTGCGAAACTTACGATTACGCTAATAAGTTATATCTTAACTGATAAAACTTAATTTGACAAACTATAAGTTGGGTCTAACTCTGTGGGATCATTAACAGTCATCATTACCTGATCGTCAAACAGAAGCATTAGCTTGTGGCCCTTGTAATGAAACTTGGTTCCTGCATGTTTGCCATAACAAACATAATCACCAGCTTTGCACCAAGGACCATTTGCAAACTTTTCTTTGTCCTGATATGCCAAGTCTCCAACGGCAAGAACCTTGCCAACAGTTGTAAGATATGCCATATCTTCCTTTGTCGAGTCAGGTAGAATAATCCCACCCTTTGTTTCCTGCTTTACTGACACTGGCCGAATAAGCAGAAAGTAACCCGGAATACTTGGTAGTTCATCTCCAGTTAGATCAGGAACTTCACCGTTCGTAATCCACTGGTCATTCTTAATGGCCTTTGCCATTCCAGCCTGAATCATATCTACTCCTTTTATTGTTCTTCTTCGTAGATGCGTTTGTTTACTACATCCTTTAGTGTATCGGTACACCATTCAATAGCAGTGATCTGTCCGACCATTTGCCTGTACTCATGATATTCAGATGCTGCACCGTTCGCAAGAGAATTTTTCATTTCTTCTTGTTTTTCCTGAAACTTTTTCAGAATGTCATCCCATAGTGTCATTATTCAATCGTATCGTCTTTTGCCAAGTCAGCTACAATATCTGCAGCCTTAAGTATGCGATCATTAGTCAAGTTCTCTTCTTGCTGTAGTAGGTCAGCAAAGATTTCAACTGCCTTCATTGCTTTCTTCGCATTACGATCTTTTTCTTTTTCATCTGACTTAAGAATTTCACCTGCACCCTGAGTATAAGCATCAACTGAAAGTTTCATCTCCTTAAGCTGTAGCTCTCTATTCTTCAGTGCACCTTCAGCCTGTTCCTTGGCAATCTGTGCCTGAAGTTTCTGCTGCTCAATATTGAGACGCTGACCTTCAAGCTGTACCATCTGCTGTTCAGGTGTAATGTTCATACCCTGTTTAGCAAGGATCATGTTGGTCTGTGCAATCTGTTGTGCTGCCTGTGCCATAATCATTTCAGCAGTCTGCTCGTCAATTGACTGACCTGACATTGCAGCCTGTTGTTCAGCCTGTTCAGACATGCCACCAATCTGCTCCTGATACTTGAGGATCATGTGTTCCTGAATGTTTGCCTGTAGCACCGGAACAATTCTTTGCATTGCAGGATTAGCACCGTTCATTGGATCTTGGATATATGCCGTCTTCATTGCAACATGTGCGTCGTGGTTCTGTCCGACAAATGCCTGAATAGGCATCCCCTTGACTGCTGCCAGAATATCTGACATTGGATCAAGTGGAATAGGATCAGGCTTATCAGGCATAATCTTATCAAGGTTAGGAACATTTGCCGCTGACAAGATTGTACGGTTAAGCTCTTGCATGTTAAACATACCGGGAGGACTTGACTGTGCAAGATTAAGCGCAAGTTGTGCAAGTGCCATGCGATGTGCGTTGGAAGGAATATTAGGATCACTGACAGGAACCACATCAACACGTCCATCAAAGTCACGGCGATAGATTGTAATTGTGTCGTCGGGAATATTATATGCTTCTTCATCCGGCAAGTACTCATAGTTTAATCTTGCAAGAAGTTTAAACTCATCCTTCTGTGCCCTATGCAAACGCTTATGAATGGCACTAAAGAATTTTGAACTTGCTTCAAGCAATGCCATTGTTGTACCGACCGGCCCATAACTGGCAGCATCAGATACCATCTGCTCAGATGTGTCAGCAAACTTCTGACCTGTTTGTGAAATAAAGTTAAGCATATTGAACAGGGTTGCGCTTGGTTCCTTGTAAGGAAGCGGCACAATTGCCTGTTGCAGATTAATGCCCGTCGCTTCAACGTCCTTAAACTCACCGGGGCTGATAGGATTATTGTCACCGACAATCCGTACACCCTTCTGCTTGAAGCCGCCGGGAAGGTTGGCGAACTGACCTGCATCTACCAATGCTCTCATTGCAGCAGTGGCAGTCATGGTAAGGTTGCCAAGGAAGTGGATTAGTCCAAGACCATAGAACCCAAAGCCGGGAACGTAGCGGTAATGAGTGAAGAACATTTTCTTCTGCTTGGTAGGGTCGTTAGGATTGTAGTTCCTGCGAACTGACAAAACCTGTCGGGACTGCTCTTCAATCGTTACGATATAGGGTAGGGCGAGACCGTCATCCTCCTCAGTAAGTTCCGTTGGCAATTCTAAATAGCAGTGCTGTTCAAGAAGAACGTACTGCGGGTCATGCTGTGAAGAGGGGGAAAGACCTAGAATTGTATTCATTTTCTCAGCCATTGCGGTCTGAGAGGGAACTGCAGCCGTAGGTAGGTCGATCTCCGCATACATTCCTGCGTTAATGCAGCGTTGGAGTTCGATAGGACTGCGATAGATTAAGTGAGTATAACGGTCTGCCCGTCGCAGGTCCGTGGCGTAGTACGACACGAAGAACTGGTCAATAGGCACAAACTCAGAGACTGGCCTATTGAGCGTAGTATCAAAATAAATCTTTTTAAATGCTGAACCAATTAGCGGAAGATTAAACAGCATCCGCTCTGTTTCATCGAAGTACTCAGGAATCTGTTCAGTTAACTGGTAATTCATAAATGTCTTGACGCGCTGCGCCTGTTCTTCGCGCCGCTTATCTGACTTACCTAAAATTTGTGTCCTGACAGGACCAGCAGGAGGGAATAGCTCCTGAGTTGCCTTTGACTGGAACTTAACTGCTGACTCAATGATTAGGGGATGGACTGCAGTACAGGCACCTTCAAATGGTTCAGATGCTTCCTCAATCTTTAGACCAAGGAGATCAAAGCCACGCTCAAACATTGACTCCCACTCAGCCCGACTTTCTTTGTCAGCTTCATAGTTGTCAAGTACCTGATTTGCAATTTCCTCAAGAGTGTCCTCGTCTAGATCGTCAACAAGGTTCTTGAAGAAACCTTCTTCGTCGTCCATCGCATATTTAGGTATTTCATCTGGTCCTTCCTGATCTGAATTACCAAATTCAATAACCACACCACCGTCATCGTCAAACTCCATATTAACTGGACCTGTTTCGACTTCAGTGCTGTCAGGGCCAATACCAATCTCAATGATATTATCCTGCTCAATGCGATCAAACGGATTTCTTTCTACAGCCATTAAAACTTCCCCATAAATAATTCTTCACACTTAATACTTGAAAGTATATTACTAACTTCTCCAGTATGCAACCTTTTTCTGCCTACGTGGATTAACATCATCTTCCCATTCAGGGTCTTCAGGATGTGTTAGTCTCCAGCTTTCCTTGACATACTGGATTGCCATTGTCATTGCGTCCACTTGGTCATCGTGTTGCCCATAGGGAAATGACAATGCTTCACCTATCAAATCTTCAGCCCATGCCTTCTCTGCTGGTAGCCATACCCTACCTGACTCAAGCATAGGCGTTGAAGCATAGACCCTTGAGGTCTTGTCACGATCAGGCAGGTATTCCATAACTGGCAACCCTGACCGTCTCATATCCTGAATAAGTGATTGTCCACTTGCTTTCTTTTCAATCATACATACATCAGGCATAAACTTCATATACATTTCTTTTGCCAGTCTTCTCAACTCAGGATATTCAAACCTGCCCTTGATGTTTGACAGCAAGATTAGATTGGAGGCAAAGTCTTCAGTACCATCTTCATAGTCTTCCTGCATGGAGAAGATGCCCCATGTCTGGATAACACTATAGTCTGCCGTTGTCTTAGTTGAGAACGCAGTATCGTAAGTCTGGATTACAAAGTCACAGCTAGGCGGATCGCCATACGGCCAGTCCTGTAGCCACTTACGTTTAATTAGTCCACCCTCTTCAGGTGAAGGGTTCTGCATGTAAAGGCTTTCCCAGTACTTACCACCGTTACTGTTTCTAATTTCTTCTTCATCAATACGCAATAGCTCGTCCGGCTTCCACTGTGGAAAGTAAGAAGACCCCACAGGTAGGCCAAGCAGTTCACTTGCAGGTTCATCTAACCATGCAGGAATACTGACTACTTCCCACGGCAATGAATACTCCAAGTCATTTTCTAACTCTTGCTTTAGAAGCCAACCACAAAGGTCATCAAAATGGTATCGGGTGTTGATAATAATAATTGAACCGTTAGGCATGATACGGGTTCGTAGACCAGAGGGATACCAATCTTTAATATACTTTCTACCACTTTCAGAAAACGAGTCCTCTTCTGACATCACGTCATCTAGAATTGCAATATGTGCACCACGACCTGCAATCTGTGATCTTACACCTGCAGCATAGTATGAACCATTAAGATTTGTTTTCCACTTACCTGCTGCCCTAACGTCTGCCCTCAGTGTAACACCCTTAAAGATTTTTTGAAACTCTTCAGTGTTGACAATATCTCTGACAGTTCGTCCAAAGTCTGATGACAATTGGTCACTATGGGAAACTGACATAATCTCATGGTTAGGTGAATTACCTATGTACCATGCAGGGAAAAGCTTTGAGCATATAACTGACTTTGAACTACGTGGTGGTAGGAACACCATCAACCTTTTGATCTTGCCTTCATGCACGTCTTGCAACTTCTGAGAAAGAACTTCAATGTGCCTACCCATTTGCCAGTCAGATACCAGCGTAGGTGCAAACATTCTTACAAAGGTCAGGAAGTCATTCTTTGCATTTGCCATTGCCAACTGTTCAAGTGACGATGAAAGCTCTGAAAAGGTTCCGATCCTACCCAGTTCTTCATAGTCATCTGGAAAGTCACTTGTCATAAATTGTACCCCATATCATCATCACTACAATATACCCTACCCATGACAAAAGTGGAAGGTAAAAAGACCACCTCAAAATGACAAAAAAGATAGGCAAGGATGTTTTTATTCTTTTCATCATAAAAAATACAGTAACACACTTGCAGGTTCTTTCAAAGCATGATATGCTATGCGAGTCACTGAGGGGGTCTTATAAGATATATAGAGATATATATAAAGATTAAAAAAGATAACAATAATAATATACATAAGAGTCTTATAAGAGTCTAATTAGATAGGCGAGGCTCCGTCCCAAATCATCACGACATGATATCACCCCTGTTTTTTTGGTCTATATGTCACAGGGGTATATTATATATATACACGCCACGCGAGTTTTGGGGGTGGGTGTGTCTTTATAGACACACTAGATTCTGGAGGATTCTCTAAAGAATCCTTTTTGTCTGCAAAAACAACACAAGTGTTGCATAATGGCAACAACTCTGCCTCTAAAGAGGCAATGGAGAGACGATGTAGACCTAAAAGGTCTAGAAATTCACTCTCTTTGTCTCTTAAGTGTGGTATATATACCACTCTAGAGACAAGTAGGACACCCCCTAACCCATTGTATTTCATACAATAACTCCCCAAATCTCTCATGTGTTGCCTTTCAGCAACACTGATGAGATTCCTCGTAGCCTGATGAACCCGAAGGGTTGACAGTGATGAACCATTAGAGATACCACTATGGCTCTCATTTATGAGAGACATAGATGGTTCTCTTAACAACTCTGAAGGACGACGACGATGGTTGAGATGGTTTTGTATGGTCTGGCAGTAGCCAGTGTTCTGGTAGCAGCTTACAGCCTTTGGCTGTCCATCACTGCCACTTTGGGTCTTGCCGATGTTACCGAACAGCGTCGTCTCAACCGTTTGGTTGAGGTCAAGGCAAGGGAACAGCGTCGCCATCATCGGGCTATGGCAAGGGAACAGCGTCGCCATCGTCGGGCTATGATCCGCAGCCGCCGTCGCTAGGCAGCTTGACAACCCTTAGAGATACCACTATATCTCACATCCTGTGAGAGATATAGATGGTTCTCTTAACCACTGCATTGCAATCAACCACAAGGAAATCTACCAATGGCTAAAACAGCAAAGCTGACCTTCCGTGTTAATGCTCGTTCCCCGAAGTATGGCTATGGCTTCCATTCCATTAACAATGGATGGCGGCTTGACATCCCGTGGCACAGCCTTACCGTCTTTGACGGCGGCGCACATGGCAAGAAAACCATTCGGTCTAGCCGTTCAGGACTTCGCTGGATTGTTGAAAACAATCGGAAGCGGCGGGTTCGTGTCAGCCACAACGTAGCAGCATAAGGCGAAACAGGGAGTTAATCCCTGTCTGGCGGTGAAGCCGTCACTGATGAGCCTATCACTAAAAGGAAACAAACTATGTTTGTTCGTGATCAAAGAATGATCGAAGCCTTTGCAAAGCAAAGCCCCAAGAACACTGAAAGTGTAGCAGTGTTTGTCATTGCATCAATCCGTACCCAGCTTGTGACGCTTCCCCGCATCATGAAGACCTACCGGAAACGTGGCAAGAATGGATTAGCAGAGCTAATGCCGAAACAGCGTGAAGGTATTCTGTATGTCCGACAGAACCGTGACTGGCTCTACAATCTTGTAGAGAACTATCGCAATGGCGGTATCTCAACTGAGGAAGTTCTGTTAGAACTACAGCGCATCCCTTGCATTGGCTTGGTGAAGGCAGGGTTTATGCTTCAGTGCCTTACAGGCAAGGTTGGCTGTCTGGATTGCCATAATCTGAAAGAGTATGGTTACAAGGAAGGTTCGTTCAAGCTTTCCCACAACAAGCATACCGAAGGTAATCTCAGGAAAGTCCGCAACTACGTTGATACTTGTGAGAAAATTGGTGGCTCTGAGTTCCTATGGAACCAGTGGTGTGAGGGTATGGCGAACCGCTATCCCAAACACTTCAGCGATGCCGATGACGTTTCATTCCTTCACACCGATGCCATACTTGGCATCAACTAATTCGGAGACTGTCTCATGGACAACACAACCCACAATGGCTGGACAAACTACGCCACTTGGCGTGTCAATCTGGAATGGTTCGATGGCATGGATTCCTTTAAAGGAATGACTGCTACTGACTGTCAGGAATTGGTGACAGAACATATCGACGCTCAGTCCGAAGGACTGGCCCGTGATTATGCTATGGCCTTCCTTTCGGAAGTAAACTGGCATGAGATTGCTGAACATCTGAAAGATGAGGAGGAGTAAACGATGGCTGAGTTTAGCATACATAATGTCACAGACATTAAGGTGAGTGATCGTTCACATACTGATCCTAACATTGCCTTTGAACCCTTTAGGGTTTTTACGGTAACGGTAACGGATGGGAATGGTGTTGAACACGATGTAAAGTTTTTTACAAACAACCTTGATCTGGAGATTTTCCAATGACTGACAACAAGTGGCTTGGCTGGGATGACCTCACTACTGAGGCCCGTGGCACCTATGAGCAACGCTGGATCGAAGATTTCATGTATGAAATAGAATGTGACAAGTTTACGGCTGAACTTCAGTTTGAACAGTGGCTGAATACTTCAGCCCAGTATGAAATCAATTTCGCAGGGAAAGAACTCTGATGACTGATAGCTACATTTCCACCAATGCCGGAGGCACTAGCTTTGTTGGACCGGATGCCGTCCGACTCTATAGGGCCATGCAAGTCAGGGGAGCCTTGAAGATGTGGAAGGCAGGGCTTAAGGTGCATCGTGGTATCAGGCTCAAGGACTTGTTGGGCATGGCAGGTGAACACACTGGCAAGACCTACAAGAAATCTGATCTGGACACAGCTATTGCTGATCTGGTACAATGGATTGAAGCAATGAAGGCAGCACTTCCAGTGGAGGCAAAGTAAGAGCCACGGTTAGCCTCGCAACCCCTAGAGATACCACTTAGCCTCTCTTATATGAGAGACTAAGATGGTTCTCTTAGAAACCTCATGGAGGAGATGACGAATGACCACGAAGAACCCTTTCGGCAAGAGCCGTGACAAAGACAATCCGTATGCCATCTATGAAGCAGGAGACTTTGTGTTCCATGTCTGTAAGACATACCAGCGTCCCGATAAGGAAAGGGACAATGAATATGCAAGGTGGTTTGTGTGGGCAAAATCCCCAATGACCTATGGTTCATTTGAGGCTGGTGATATGTATATCAAAGAACTTGAAAACTTTGCACACCTTACCCATGCAGAACCTGAATGGCTTGAGGCGTACAAACTTGACATGCCTGTAGAGTTGATTTAAAATAGTAGGGTTCACTGGACGTGTCGTTCCACGTCCAGACCCTACCCCCCCGAAAGGAGAGTGATCCATGAGCAAATACAATTACCAAAGCTACAGCGAGATACCTTCCTCAGTAGAGGCATATATTCTCACAGTGGCTGACGCTGAGATGCTTTATGATGTTGCCTTGGGAGACATCAATGACTTCATGAATGGCTATGAGGAGTGGGAGAACGATCCTGCGTTACAATACTCTGCAACCACAAGCGGCTGGTAAGGACTAAACATTACATGGGTGACATGGTACTAGCACTTCCTGATAAGGAAGGCATTGGCATCTCGTTTAGGTTTGACGAAGATGACTTCAATCACATTACAATTACATACCAACACTTAGCGGAGGATTTTCTTGACAGTCTCATGTCACCCTTGAAGCAGACAGATAGCGGAGAGTTGGTGGTTGGCATCAAAACTGATGACGCTGAAGCAGCACAACAGGTGAAAGATGTTATCACCTCTTTCCGCTATCTTGCTGACTACCTTGAAGAAGAATACGGTAGGCAAGTTATAGGTTCCTATAACATAGAGAACGCTAAACTTTACTTAGGACACTAGCATCATGAATATCTTTGCCGATCCGGCAACGTGCCTTGCCCTCGCTATCTATTGGGAGGCAAGGAACCAGCCTACTGCTGGACAAGTAGCAGTGGCACATGTTGTCCTCAATCGTGTCAACGACGATGGCTTTCCCGATAACGTCTGTGACGTTGTGACTCAAGGCCCAACCTACAAGAGCAATCCCGATATACCTGTCAGACATATGTGTCAGTTCAGTTTCTACTGCGACGGCAAGTCAGATGATCCAAAGGATCATAAGTCTTGGGACAAAGCAAAGTATCTTTCATGGCGTGTTATGCACAACCAATCTGTTGACATATCAGATGGTGCGTTGTATTATCATGCAGATTACGTAGCTCCTAAATGGAGCATTACCAAAGAAAAGACAATAAGGATTAACAAGCATGTCTTCTACCGCTAACACAATCATTCGTGTTCGCTGTCCTGATTGTGACGGTGAAGGAAGTATTGAATCATATGTATATGAACCTTGGCGTGAAGGCCTAGTAAGCCAGTGCAGATGGTGTTGTGGCGACGGCTTTGTTGAGTACAAAGAAATGTATGACAGCATAGCTGATGCACGACTAGACTATCCCGATGCAACGGAGATACTCCCGGTAAAATAACATGGACGAAGAAGGCTCGGCGGTCTCCAAACGAAATGAAAAGTTCTTGGACATCCTTATGAAAGCTGCTGTTGATATTCCTGATCCTGTCAGGAATTACAGGCTCACGTCTGCTGTTGTTTATAAGAAAGAAATCATTTCATTTGGGGCCAACTCATACAAGACTGATCCCTTTCAGGCGAAGTGGGGCAAGAACGATCACGCTATCCACTTACACGCTGAAATCAATGCGATCAAGAACGCAATCAAGCGGAGTGGACTTGATACCCTGAGAAAAAGTACTCTTTACATTGCCAGAGTTCGCAACATAAACGACACTGGATATGAAAGAGCTATGGCAAAGCCGTGTATCGGTTGCCGCCGCTGCATAGCAGAGTTTGAAATCAAGAACGTAGTTTACACAACCAACGAAGGACATCGTTACCTGTAATGGAATATAAATTCAATCATCTCGTAACAGTCGAACTAATCGACCACATGGGCAGTGATCTTTCAGTGGTGAACGCAGCACGTGTGTCATTCAACAAACAATCTGACTGGGACTTGGACGACAAAAGTCGTAGCAAAACCAAGACGTTACGCAAGAAAGACGAGAAACTAATTGAGTATTTGGCACAGCACAATCACTGGTCGCCTTTCTCTCATGCCACCATGTCAGTGCGTATTGCAGCACCAATCTTTGTTGCAAGGCAACTAGCAAAGCATCAGGTGGGGTTGGCGTGGAATGAGATCAGCCGCCGTTACGTCACCTATGATCCTGACCTCTGGATACCTGAGACATGGCGTAAGCAAGACGAAAACCTGAAGCAAGGTTCAATGGACGAGGAGATAATATCTCCAAGCCTTGCTATCCACATATATGAAGACGCAACACGACATGCTATTGATGCCTACAACGGCCTGATTAACTTGGGTGCGTGTGCTGAACAAGCACGAGCCGTCCTACCACAAGGGATGTTTACCGAATGGTACTGGTCAGGAAGTTTGTATGCCTTCTCTCGTGTGTATAACTTACGCATGGAGGAGACAGCACAACGAGAGACAGGTGAGGTTGCCAAAGGCATTGGCTACTATGCTAACCGCCTGTTTCCCGTATCATGGAAGACACTAACTGGAGAGGACAATGGCTAAAACACTACGTGGCAACGAGAAACCACCTTCTGAACAACATCGACGAACATCTATCGGGCGGTCAGCTAACTCCCAACCAAAGAATAAACACAAGAGGCGATCATGGAAGAAGTACCGGGGTCAGGGCAGCTAATACCATTTGACTGGGCTGTTGAACGTATGTATTATCAGGGCAAGGTTGACTTCCACCGCCTTATCCGCATCGAAATGATGGTAATGGGTTACAACCCCAACGATCAAGACGACCTGACTGAGTTCTGGGAACTTATCTACGAGGAGTTTATTTAAGATGACGATGACCTCACAACCCCTAAACAACCTGACTAGTGAAGAGGACAACATGAACGAGAGTGAAATCACCTATCGTGTCGATCAGCTAATGGACCTTGGCAAAGCCAGTGCCCTTCGTGGTTGGTCAATGGAAGATATTCTGAAGATTATTCAGAATGAGTTTGGTCCTGAAGGCTACGAGATTGCACGTACATATATTGTCAAGGACATCTCCGGCATTGAAGACGAGGAGAAGTATATTGATACTGCAATCCAGAAGGTTCGGAAAGAAAAGGCGCTGGGCAATACATCTGAAAAGATGCTGGAAGAACTATGGAAAGATATCAGCGAGGAGTGATGAAGAACCTTTGGGTAAAAGACAGGAAGATTGTCTTTCGAGAACTGTATTCCACATACATTGAGGAAGGATACAGTAGCAAGGAAGCCAAGCGTCTTGCCAAGCAAGAGGCAGACGAGATTATGACTGAAGACCAAATGTTTGTGAATGACATAATGGATGAAGACGAATGAATATCTTTATGCTAGACATAGACCCAGTAAAAGCTGCACAGTATCACTGTGACAAGCACGTAGTGAAGATGATCCTTGAGACAGGTCAGCTACTGTCAACAGCATGGCGCATGATTGATGGCGACGACTTTGCTGACAAGCAAAGCATGTACAAATGCACACACAAGAACCATCCTTCAGCAGTGTGGGCAAGAGAAACCAACAACAACTACCGTTGGTTGTACGATCTGTTCCTTGAACTTGGCAAGGAGTATACCTATAGGTATGGCAAGGAACACCTGACCATCAAGAAACTCAAACGCCCACTTGATATGGCACCCTTCGGTATCAAGCAGGGCTTCATGACGGAGATGCCACAGTGTATGCCAGACGATGCTAAAAGACCTGATCCTGTTGACGGCTATCGCAATTACTATCGTGTGCATAAAGCACCTATCCTCAATTACACCAAGCGACCTACACCGGAGTGGCTCGTATGAAGTACGGAAAGATATGGGGGACAACACGCCCCCTACTCCAGACACCTTTCGTTGAGGTGCATCACATTGAAATCAGCAAGGGTGGGCAGTGTTCATATCACCAACACCTACATAAGTGGAATATGTTCTACGTAATTAAGGGCAACCTTGAGATACATGTAACCAAAAATAAATATGCACTTGAGGACATCACGTATCTAACGGATGGTGATTACACAACGGTCAGCCCGACTGAGAAGCACTACTTCAAGGCCGTCTCAGATGTAGAGGCTCTTGAAATCTACTATCCTGAGCCACTATCTGAAGACATCCTTCGTGAAAATGTTGGTCGTGTAACACAGGATAGTTATAAACTTGGACGAGCCAAATCTAGTCTTGAAGAAGCTTACATAAAGGAAATGAAGTAATGTTTTATGTTTGTGATGCAAAGGGAAAGAAAAGTGAAATGTTTAGTAGCAAGGAAGAGGCTACTGAACACCTGCGAAATCTTGAACGACTTGCGGATGCCTTGCGTTGCAAGTGGGAGTACTCGACTGAGACAGATTTGATTGTATCAGATGACGATCATGTACTGAACACGTTCTCAGTCTACGAAACTGCTTAGATATAACACCAAATACTTTCAGGTATGAAAGATTTGGATGTTTATCTTACATTGACAACCAGCATGAAAGGTGTGTAATGCTGCCGATGACTGATGATTTTCCTGAAACCAAAGAGGTAAAGCGTGGCCCCTGTCCTTCATGTACGTCAAGTGATGCGTACATTGAGTATGACGATGGGCATGGACATTGCTTTTCCTGCAACTATCACAAGCGAAAAGATAAGGACACCAATATGGAAGTGACCGCATATCAAAACAACAAGACACAGCCTTTGTCACAGGCATTTCGTGGCAACAACATGGCGTTGACAGATCGTAACGTCACGCAGAACACTGCCAACAAGTATGGTGTAACCGCAACTATTGGTAGCAACGGTATCGAGAAACACTTCTATCCGTACCACGATTCTGATGGCAACCTCCTTGCCTACAAGACACGCCTATGCGATAAGAAAGACTTCTACATTGAGGGCCAGTTCACGTCAGCCCGACTGTTTGGGCAGCAGCTATTCAGTGGTGGTGGTAAGTATATCACCGTGACTGAAGGAGAGATTGATGCGATGTCAGTCTTCCAGATGACGGGTAGCAAGTGGCCGTGTGTGTCAGTCAAGACTGGTGCACAAGGAGCAGTCAAGGACGTGAAGGCAAACTTTGACTTCCTCAATTCCTTTGAGACTGTCGTGCTTTGCTTTGACAATGACAAGCCCGGACGCGAGGCAGCATCAGCAGTTGCTGAGTTGTTTGAACCCAACAAGTGTAAGATTGCAAAGCTGACACTGAAGGATGCCAACGAGTATCTACAGCAGAACAAGACTGAAGAGTTCACTCGTGCATGGTGGAACGCACAGCCCTATACACCAGCAGGGATCATCAACCTTGCTGATATGTCAGAGACATTGTACGACGAGGACCAATCTCAAACTTGCATGTACCCGTTCGAGGGTCTGAACAATCTGCTGTACGGCATCCGTACTGGGGAGCTTGTCACACTTACAGCAGGTACTGGCACAGGTAAGTCCAGTGTTATGCGTGAACTGATGCACCATGTACTCAAGAGTACCAATGACAACATTGGTGTTATCTCTCTGGAAGAGAACACTCGCAGCACAGTCTTCCACCTCATGTCGGTCGAGGCTAACCAACGGCTGTACATTCGTGAGGTTCGTGACCAGTTTCCTGAAGACCAGCTACGAGCATGGGAGAAGGAGACAATCGGAACCCGTCGCTTCTATGCCTTCGATCACTTTGGTTCTCTTGGAACAACTGAAATCCTCAACCGTGTACGGTATATGGTCAAGATACTTGACTGCAAGTGGGTGTTCCTAGATCACCTGTCTATCCTTGTGTCAGGTCTTGAGGGTGAGGACGAGCGACGTAACATCGACCAGCTTATGACTAAACTACGATCACTGGTTGAGGAGACACGCTGCGCGTTGATACTTGTCAGCCACCTTCGACGGTCATCAGGATCAGACCGTGGACATGAGGATGGAAAAGCTGTAAGCTTGTCACATCTACGTGGCTCACAAGCAATCGCACAGCTATCGGATGCAGTGGTTGCAATGGAGCGTGACCAACAAGCAGAGGATGAAAATGCTGCAAACACAACTACCATTCGCGTACTCAAGAACAGATACGCTGGAGAAACAGGGGTTGCATGTCACCTGTACTTCAATCGTGAGACAGGCAGGTTGCACGAGGTCGAGAACCTTGGTGACAACCCAGATCAACCCAAGCAGATGGACATTACAGCGGAGACTATCTAAATGAAACACGTGGTGGACATTGAAGCTGACTCATTACAGCCGTCCACCATTCACTGCATCGTTGCAAAGAATGTCGAGACGGGAAAGGTTCACACCTTTAGAGAGGGTGAGTGCATTAACAACTGGCCCAGCTTTGCCAAGCAAAACATCACAAGCTACGTGATGCACAATGGTATCAGCTTTGATGCACCCGCCCTGAACCGTCTGACTGGCACACGTATATCAGTAGACCAGATCGAAGACACAATGATTATGTCGCAGATCACAAACCCAATGCGTGATAACGGTCACTCGCTTGACGCATGGGGCCAGACACTTGGCTTCCCTAAAACGGAGTTCAATGACTGGTCCCATTGCTCAGACGAGATGGTAAAGTATTGCATCAACGATGTGGAGTTGACGGCAAGAGTGTATGCCACACTCCAGAATGAGTTACGAAACTTCAGCGATGAGAGTGTCAGGATGGAACACACGATCAGGTTCCTGATTGACAGGCAACAGAAGAACGGCTTTACACTTGACATGCCCAAGGCAATGGCACTTATGTCACGCCTCTCTGACATGGCAGGTGAGATTGAGTTACAGGTACAGGAAGCCTTCTATCCTCTTCCCACCTTTATCAAAGAGGTTTCTCCCAAGATTAAGAAGGATGGATCACTATCCAAGATTGGGCTATCACATCTAGGTGATGACTGGCCGTGTGCTGGTGGTGAACATTCAGTGGTTGACTTCCCACAGTTTAACCTTGCTAGTAGGCAGCAGATTGTACGCCACCTACAGCATCGTGGCTGGAAGCCTACCAAGTTCACAGAGAAGGGACACCCTATCGTAGATGAAGGAGTTCTCAAGCATGTGGACATCCCTGAAGCACAGTTGATTGCACGTTACCTGCTACTGCAGAAGCGTGTGTCACAGATCAAGCAGTGGATCAACTACTATGATGACGATGGTAGGGTCCACGGTAGGGTGCTTACACTCAAGGCAGTCAGTGGGCGTATGGCACACCATGCACCTAACATGGCACAGGTTCCTGCCTCCTACTCTGAGTTTGGTAAGGAGTGTCGAGAGTGTTGGATTGCTTCAGCACCTGACAGAGTTCTGGTAGGTTGTGACGCGAGTTCGCTTGAGTTACGTGGACTTGCCCACTACCTGAATGACAAAGCGTTTATCAACGAGGTTGTCAACGGTGACATTCACACCGCCAACCAGAACGCCGCAGGGCTAGAGACACGTG
>Ga0213866_10001700_pt1 | contig 16145 bp, 23 predicted proteins | sample PICome_11_FD_160079 | JGI IMG/M metagenome (GOLD analysis project Ga0213866, IMG submission 160079) | Coastal seawater microbial communities near Pivers Island, North Carolina, United States - PICO284 | ecosystem: Environmental > Aquatic > Marine > Coastal | place: USA: North Carolina...
ATTCATGAAAGTCATCATAAGTAACATCATCTGTAACAAAAAAATTTAGAATACATTGTGAACCTTTAATTGGTGAATAAATGTTTTCATCACTCTCCCAAGATATTTCACATGGATCATCAGTACCTACAATGTCTAAAACAGTAGCACTATAATTGTTTTTTAAAATTTCAATTTTTTTCCCATTGCCTAAAACATCAGAAAATTCTAATCTATATTTAACACCATAAGCCATTATATAATTCTGTTTCTATTATTGTTTGCTCTTTGTAATGCTACTACTAAATCCTGACCTTTTAATGTAAATTGACCACCTACTTGCACTGATGAAGATCCTCTATCTCCAATCATAGCTTTTAATTTGTCTAGGGGAGCAATCACCTCAGGGTTAGATCTGGCTCCCGGGTACTCTCCGACTAGTCCAAGAGTTGGTGAGCTTACTATACCACCTTTGGCAAAACCAGTAATAGCACCAAATATGTCTTTAAACTTTGTTAAAGTACCACCAATTTTACCTATACCAATACCACCAAGCAATGTACTTAAAACCAATGCAGCAGCAGCAGCAGCTACTAACTTTTTAATTAATCCTAATATCATTCTCCCAAGAGCTTTTATAAAACTTTCACCTTGCATCATACTTTCAAAAGCAGCTGCAAACATATGAGGTATTTCCTGGCCAATAAAATGTAATGCATTCCCAAATTGTGTTGCTTTTTGTATTGGTGGCCCTAGAGCTTCTGTCATAGTAGTACCAATAATTTCAACACTTTTGCCAACTTCTGCTAAACCATTTACAGATTCTATTGCATTTACAGATACAACCTTAACTCTATTACCTAATTCTTCAGTTGGATTTAATAATTTATTTATTTGTTCAGCAAAATCTTCATAAGATGTAGTGAGTTTATCAACTTCATCTTTGTTGTCTTTTATAATAGGAGTACCATCTCTTAAAGTTTTGTTTATATAATTAACAGCAGCTCCCGGCCCAATTCCAGATGTTAAAACATTTTTAATCTTTTGCCATAATGTAGTTTGAACACCTAATGATTGTTCTAGTTTAGGTAATCCAACAGACAATGCTGCAACTGATCCTACTACTAAACTAATTGGGGATGCTAAAACAGTCATTGCAGCTCCCAATAATTTAAAACCAGCTATAATGCTAGGTAATACAGCAGCAATTGGAGGTAAAATAATACCTAAGCCACCAATAATAGCAATAAACTTTTTTGTTTCTGGCGACATTTCTGATAAACTTATTATAAAAGCATTTACTTTTAAAAGTATTTTAGTAAATGCCGGTAATAAAACCTGGCCAAAATTAGCAGCTAATTGTTTTAGAGCTTCTTGAAATATTCTCATTTGGTTAGCAGCTCCACCTCCAGTTCTAGCAAAATCTCCTTGAGCATTTGCTGTTTTTTCCATAATGAACTGATACCTTAAAGCAACCTTTTGTGATTGCGACATCTTTTTTATATTGGAATCTAAACCTTTTTCCATAGCAAACTGTTGTAAGTTTACCTCAGTCATTACAATTCCTAATCTTTTCAGTGATTCAGTTTCCCCAGTAAATACTCCAGCTAAAGCTGTAGTCGCTTGTTCTATATCAATATTTTTAAATGATGCTAAATCACCAGCTAAACCAACTAATTGTGTTGACATTCCGGCTGCTGAATCTTGTGCAAACCCCATAGAAGTGGCCATATCACCAAATAATGCAGCCATATCTAAAGCTGATCCTTCTGCTATACCAAATTGCTTTAAAGCTGTTTTTGCAAAATCTCTTACACCATCTTGTGATTCACCAAAAGCTACATCAACTTTATTTAATGATTCATTAAAATCACTAGCAAATTTAATTGCAGCTCCACCAGCAGCAAGTAATGGTAATGATACTCTTGTAGATAATTGTTTACCTATCTTACTTGCTTTTTTGCTAAAATTATCAAGTTTACTTGCAGCTTGTTTTAAGGATGCTTTTAATTTGGATGAATCACCAATAATATTTACTCTTAAATCGTTACTCATGGAATATTTTTTACAAAAATACTAAAAATCTAAGCATTATTTTTTTTGGATTCTTTAGCTTCTAGTCGTTTTTTAAACTTTAAATATTGTTCTTTTGTAGATCTAGGTTTACCTTTGGCCAAATAAACATCTTGAGGTAATGGAAATAATTTATCAGGTGTTATCATTTGCCCTTTCTTTTGGCAATTTACATTATATAGCATAGCAGCAATATATCTAGTTTGCTCCCATTCAAGATTAATTTTAATCATATGAGATTCACCTAGTAAATGATTTTCCTTCCAAGTATTTTTCCAAAAAGAATCTGGATTTATGCCAACCTGACCAATATAAAAATCCAATAGTGTATTCCAATCAAGTTGGCTAGTTACTTTCCCTCGTTAGTTGGCTTAGTAGTTTTTTTAATATTTCTAGCAACACCCATATTTAAATCATTACCAAGGATCCGAGATTCCATCATTGATTCAACAATATCATTCAGTTTATCAGAATCAAAATCTTCTAGCCACATTCCAACTGTGTATTGATTGTAATCAATTTCATTGCCTTGTTCTTGATCATTAGCAAGTAAACCAGAATATATTATACCAATAATTGCTTTTATTGATACACCACCAGAAAAAACATCTCCAATTTTATCTAATGGAACATTTAAGTATTCAGTAAAGTTTGACCAGAAATTCATTGAGAAATGCATGGTTCGCATCTTCCCACCTATTTTTAGGGTATAGTAACCTCTTTTTTTGTTTGCCATATATGTATATTTAAAAGGGATATAGTTATTCTTCACCCATATCCCTTGTATATTATATTAAGTATTACTATTATGATTTACTAATAGTACCAGTAGTTGTAATTGATCCACTATAAGTCATAGGTGATTCCATCTCAGCACTCATTTCGATAGAGCTAATAAAGCCAGTTCCAGAAAATACTGGATCTGCTGCATCAGCTGTAGCAAAACTCCATGTTACACTTCTTCTATTAAGTATAATATCACCAAAATCAACTGCATTTGCATCATCATCATATGCAACTAAACCTTCAAAACTTAACTCTCCACTAATAACACCAGCAATAACTTCCTGGAATCCACTTGAATCCTTAGTAGTTGCTTCTGGTAAGTCATTTGATAATGAAAGAGTACAAGATGTTGAGTGTCCTATTGCAGTTGCACTTGCTATTGAAGTACCATCATGAACTTTTAGAATTAGATCAGTTCCATTAAAAACTCCTGCTGTAGCCATATTTGTATTTTTTTAAATTATTAATCTTTAGCAAATATACAAATAAAATAATTATACATCTTCCCAGTTGTCGGCTATATCTTCCCAATGTTCAAAAACATTATCCCAAGTTTTACCTTCGCTAGGATCAGTAATTGTAAAGACACCAGTAAGATTAATTTCAATGTTAAAACTTGTTGCTGTTTCAAACTCAGCTGTTTCATCAACAGATTGAATAAAACCTTCACCTCTTACAGTAAATCTAGGATTAACATTGTCTTTAAAATAAAAAACTGCTTTCTCTTTAGTGATTACCATTTCAGATAATTCACTAAAGTTTAGGGAATCAGAATAATCAGTTAAGCATTCACAGCTTACAGATCCACTTTTAACACCAGCTATAACTTCTTGAAAGCCATTACTTTCTTTATTAGTAGCATCCGGAAGATCTACATTTACGTTAAAACTAGTGTTTCTTGAATGCCCTACAACTGTTGTATCTTTTAATAACAGAAAGCTAGTGGCATTTATAACTGCCATTTTATTCTTCTTCTAAAGGAGTGATTTCGCCAGTATCAATATTTAAAGAACCTTTGCCATATTTATCCTCGATCTCTTTAACTTTTTCTTGTTGCTCTTTGATTGATTCTTTGTGTAAATTAACAAGATCATCGATTGAATTATATGCAACTACTCTAGCACCTATTTCAATAAGAATTTGATTTGGTTTTGAAATTGTTTCTTTGAGTTCTTGTAACTCTTTTTCTTCTAGTTTGCTCATTATTTATTTATTTATTTAATTATTAATCCCAATCTGGGTGTAAATATTCATTTACTGGATTTATTTGTAAATTAATTTGTTTGTCTAATGATTCTTGTAAAATACTAACATCAATACCAGCTTCAAGCCACCCCACAACATCTTCTTTGGTCAAATCTTCGTAAGGAATAAATGTTGATTCTGGATTATATTCTACTGCTAGTGTGCTAACACTACTAGCTGTATATTCTCCAGTTGGATCGACTGCAATATAATTATAATGTATAACATAAATTACATTACTTAATTCGCCCTCTTGGATTTTAGCATCTAATTGAGATATTTTCCATGTGTATGTGTTAGCCATAGCTTATTTTTTTACAAATTTACTAATAATTTTTAACAATTACCCACTGATAATATTGAACCATTGTTCCCAATTTGTATCCATTTACCAGTTGCTGTTGGAATATTATCGTTACTGTAAATTGCATAATAACCATTAGCTGGGTGTGCTGATCCACTTATTGTTGTATATGCTGTATATGTCCCACCACCAGAATCAGGAACTAAATTATTGACATCTGTGTGAAAATATGGCCCTTCTGGTATAGCAGCATTACATGCACTACTTGAACTGCTATTATCATAAACATACATGAATGCTGTTCTAGTTACATTTTGATTGTATTCACTAAATTCCGAAAACTGTAAAGGATTTTCACCATCTGGTCGATTGTTTATTGGATTTAAAGTATTTACAGCTGGATATGAATTACCAGAACCACTTGAGTTTCCCCCACTTATTCTTTGTAAATCACTCATATAAATTGGTGATGTAATACTATAATTTGAATCATAACCAGCACCAGTTCTCTCTCTAGCTGTTTTTAACATTGTAATTTGATCAGTTGCTACATTAGGACATGCCATAATTTATTTTTTTAATTCTTTGATTTCTTGTTTTAAGCTATCAACTTCAGCTTTTAATTCTTTTATAGCTTCAATAAATACACCAGCCATATTACCATAAGCAACTGAGTACATACCCTCATCATCTTTACTTACAATCTCTGGCAACACCTCTAAAACTTCTTGTGCAATAACACCAACTTTAGTTGATTTATCATCTGTATCTTTTCTAGTATATGTAACACCTCTTAACTTAGTAACTTTATCTAAAGCACTATTAATAGTAATAATATTTTCTTTTACTCTTTTATCTGAAAAAGCAATAACATCACCTGATGCTCTTATAGTACCCTCAACATCTAAATGATAACTTGCATTATTACTGTTACCAATTTTTAAATAACCATTGTCGGCTCTAACATTTAAAACATATCCTACACTATTCATATTATTATATAAATAGAATATATTATTACGACCTACTAATTCCCATGTATTATTTGAACTTTGATCTTGAAATTGTATAATGTTTCCACTATTTGTAGATTGTTGTTTTAAATATAAAACCCTTGAACTACTATTTGAATGTACTGTTGCCGCATTTAAAACTGTTGCAGTTCCTTGTACATCAAAATTATTATATACTCTAACATCTGGCGATGAATCAGCTGCATTATCCCCTAAAATAGCCAATGCATTTGCTAAAGATGTTCCATTAACACTTTTTGAAAATGTTAAATCATAACCACCACCATGTATAGCATAATTTGCTCCAGCAATATCATTAATAGCAATAGCTCCAGCTCTCGATCCACTCCCAAATATTGTCCAATCCCTACTAGCTAAACCTGAGTATGTTGAATTAGGTGTTAAACAATTAATCATAATAGCACCAGCTCTAGCTATACTAAATCTATCAGCAGCATTATATTGTAAATCAACACCAGCATCCCAAAAACTACTTGCGGCTGGATTTGATGCAAACCTTATTTTAGCACCAGTTGTATTTCCAGTATGCCCATTAACACCATTTTGTAAACATGTAATATGAGGAAATGTGTACATAACCCATCTATCTGTATGTGAGCCATATACAGTAGGATAATCAGATGTATTGCCACCCCATGTAAAAGATGCTTGACCAATTAATAAATCATAGGTTGCATTACTATTTTTAAATGTGTTCATTACATTGGTTTGTCCAATTCCAATGTTTACCCTCTCCCCAGCACCAGCATAAATCTTAAACACATCACTAGTAAAATTGTATCTTATTCGACCTCTATAATCTGTTCCATTGGCATTACTAAAATCAATCCAACTACCACTTGCATTACTTGATGATAAATCAATAAAAGAATATTCGTTAATGTAAGTGCCTAAATTTACAGATGTTGTTGTTGGTGAATTAGTTTCTGAAATATCAGTTACATTATTGCCAAAAACTCTTAAAGCTGTTTTAACGTTAACATGACCATTGTCTTTTATTGCCATTTGCTCAGTTAAAGTGCCTGAGCTTGCCGTATGAAAATTTATTAAACCACTATTGACTGCTGAACCTTGTGTTGATGATATTCTTCCAACCTCAACCGCTGTTGATGTTTTGTTAAAGAATTGTATCATTGCATTTTGATTGCCAGAGTTTGCACTTCTATTCCCAACTAACTCTAAAATAGGACATACATCCCCACTGCTTGATGCTAAAGTTTGTGTTACAAATGTTGAGGGATAACCATTATATTTTGATGTCGCATTAATTAAAACATCACCAGTTCCATTATCAATTCTCATTCTCTCAACAAAATCTGCTGAACTTGCAGCTGTCGAATTATAACCAAAAACTAAATCATCACCACTAGTTGTAGTAGATAAAGCAATTCTTCCACCACTTAAAGCCATTAAACCACCCCTAGATTCTCCAGTATAATGAACTAATGCTTGGGCATCTGTGCCAAAAACCTCAAAATCATAATTTGATGTCGTATTTCCAATTACTAAATTTCCACCTTTTATCCAGCTAGTACCAGCTGAGTACATTCTAATTTGTTCAACAGTACCATCTTTTAGTTGTAATATAGAAACCTCACCAGCACCACTTGAGCCAGTTCCTAAATAAACAATTTGATTGCCAGAATTATTTTTTATTATTTCTAATGCAGCAAACTCATTGCTTCTGTCTATTGTCAAACCTCTGCCTGGAGTTTTTGTTCCAAATCCAACATTATCGTTGGTTGCTAAATAAATACCCTCTAAGCTAGCATCGGAATTGCCATTAGATTTTATATGTACTCCATGACTAGCAGCACCCCTTACAACTAAGGAATCTAAAGATGTATCGATAAAAATATCTCCTCTATTATCAGAACCTTCATAAAATTGTATATAAGGATCACTAGCTCTATATAATGCCAAACCACCAGTATCCCTAATTTGCATTCTTGTATTCCAAGTGATGCTAGAATCAGCAGTACCAGTATCAGCATTATCAAAATTTATAACATTATCATTAAACCATATTCTGCTAGCAGCATGAGCCGAAACTCTTTTTTCCTCATTCGCAGTATTAAAATAAAAGTTAGTTCCAATCCCACCATCTGGATTATTAGCATTTGCTCTACCAAACATTCTTAAACTACCAAAACCAAAATTTCGCCAAGTGCCAGTAGATGCTTTTACTGGTGAATTATAACCAACATTACCACCACCATCAAGAATATATCTAACAGCACCATTAGTGCTAATCTTCATTGCATCTTCACTATGAATATATGCTAATCGACCTCTATTAACTGCTGTTGAATCGCCAAAATGAATACCTACATCCGATGCATCACCACCACCCAAACCAATATAAGTATGCCCAGTTGATTCTACAACAAGTTTATTATTTGAATCTGTTGGATAACTGTTTGTGCCATCAGTTACATGCAAAAATGCTTTAGGTGCTGAGTTACCATTAATGCCTATAAAATTGTCTGTTGGATTTACATATAAACTGTATCTTGATAAGGAGTTATTGAATATATAAAATTGGTTGTTTCTACCTACAAGTTCCCAAACATAAGTGTCGGTATTATCCCTAAATTGTACAATATTCCCATTATCTGCTGCATGTTGATCTAAATATAAAACTCTAGAATTAGAAGAATCAGATGTAAAATGTCCAGTTCTTCCAACAATTAAGTCGCTCTGTATTGTAAAATCACCATTACCATCAACATTAGCTACAACCACACCACCACTAGCATCAGCATCGGCTTGTCTAACAATTCTTAATGTATCATTGTAATTATCTATTGCATACCTATAACTGCCATCAGTATCGGCTCTTAATGCAATATGACCACCCTCTGCTGTTGTAGTTGGAAAAAACTCAACTCCATTAGCACCATCAGTAATTTTCATTACAATATTTTCAGCATTAGAATTTCCAATTGCAAAAATAATTTCACTACTAGGTTTGTCAGCTCTAATAACAATACCGCCAGGAGATTGACTAGATGATACAATTAACAATGACTCAGCAATGTTAGTTCCAGCTGTTGTAAAATCAGAATGCAAATAATGTACTCGACCAAAATGTGTTGAATTTTCTTGTAACTCTAAAATATCAATATTACCAGTATCAGCAATAATAATATTTCCTTTAAAGGTTGAATCTTGTGCATTGCTTATTGAAACCGCCAGTGTAGTGTCAGTATAAAAATCAAGTACTCCAGCACCACCTCTTATTCTCTCATTGTAATCATTATCTGAATCAGTATTTGAAAAATCAATCCAACCTGATAATGCACCATTACTTACTATTTCTATTGCCGAATATCTATCACTTCCAGATTCTAAAACTCCAATATGAACTCCATAATCTTGTCCTGATGTATCTAAACCACCTTTACTAACATGAATAGGTGAATCTGCTACAACTGTTCCAATTCCTAAATTGCCAACAACATATAAATCATCTAAAAATTTAGATTCACCATCTATAAATAATTGACTAGCTGTTGAATCCCATTTTATACTAGCATCATTTGCTGTATCGTTACCAAAGTATAATTTAAGATTATCTACTATATGTGGTGATCTACCAAATGGTACTGTGTTTGTAGATCCATCAACTCTAAAATATTCAATAACACCACCAGATCCATTATCAGATTTAAATACTATGTCTTTGTCATTAGCTAAATTTTGTATAATTAAATCACCAGTTTGGTTTTGTAGGTATGAATCTACAGCATCATGGTATATTTTAAAATCAGTATCATCACCGAAACTAATCATAGTATCATCAATAAAATTCATATTCCTATCAACTCTATTAGGAACATCATTTGCCCTACCAGCACCAAATACTTTTATTAATCCATTATTTGCTGAAGATTTTATGACTACTGCTATTTTTTGAACTTGACTTGTATATGCAGTTGGTTTAGTTGCAGTAAATTCACCAGCAGTTTCAGATACATATAATTCATCACCTATACTAAAACTAGAGGTGTCAATCCCACTAACTGCTCCAAACATTACAGCTTCACCCTCTGCCTCATCTGCAATAGTTTCATTCAAAACTCCTATTGCTGGCATTTTAGCAGCATCATTTGCATCTGCTGCAATAACTTCAATAACATTGCCCTCTGGTGGATCGAGTGTTGGTGCTGCATGTACTACAACACCTTTTGCAAGTTCACCACCACTTACATTTTTAACAGTGACTTCTAATCTTTTTGCAACATCTGCTTCAAAATCAATCCAGTTAGTACCAGTACCAGTAGATGATAATAATTGACCACTTGTGCCTAAGTCACCATCACTATCTTTTATGCCACCAGATACAAACAAGTTCCCAGTTACATCAATACCAGTTGATATTACTGTTAATTTATTACTACCTTGATATTGTAAATCAATTCCTGAGTTTGATGTTATATCTAAAGCTCCAGCTATTGCATTAATTTGACTATTTGTGCCATCTGTAAAAACTCTTAAATCAAAATCATTTGAAAATGGTCCTTTAAGATCTATATAACCACCACTTGAACCTCCTAGCTCTATATAACCATAACCACTAGAATTTTCAATTTCTAAATGATCATCAATATAAACAGTATCTGAAAAATCACCACCAGTAGCTTCTAAGTTACCTATAACTAAATTTCCTTTAGTATATCCACTAGCTGATGTATTAACAGTTGTTCCTGGCTCAACAGTACTGCCTATAAATAGTTTAAATTTGTCATCACTAGCATCATTGAAAAATCCTTTGTATTTAGTGCCAGTTGCTACATATTTACCAAACAATCCAATGTCTAGTGTATTAGCTGTATTGTCTTTTGCTAATTTAATTAAAGGATCCTCGACTGCAAGATCAGTAACATTCAGATATGTGAGATCACCATTAACTGTTAAATCTCCAGAAATTATTACATCACCTCCAATTTTTGCATTTCCACTTGTATGAAATTGATAAGAAGGTGATATGCCAATTCCTAATCTTGTAGTAGATAAATAAATGGATGAATCATTTCCTAAACCATCACTCAGTAATTTTGCAGTACCAGTTAGGTTAGAATTATCACCTATTTTGATTATTGCATTATATGTATCTTGAACCCTTAAACCAGTATAGCTTGTACCCATAGAATATTTTTTACAAATTTAAGCAATTTGCACTATCTTCTTTTTCCCTGGCCAACAGATTTTTTCTTGTAAGCATTTTGACCTTTACTAGCATTTTTAGAATGTACTCCAGGTCGCTTCTTTTTTGTTTTTGCTCTATATATTTGAACTATATTTTTGGCCATTACTTTCCTTTAATTATACTGCTAGCTTTTTCAGTTGTTCTTCCACCAAAATAAGCTAATACAACAGCCATCATAACTTTCTCAAAAGTATCATTCCATGTAGTACCTATGTTAAAAGGAATCGAATCAACAGAATCCAATATACCAGCAAAACTAAAAACCACAATACACCACACAAGAACAAGAGGGCGAACATTTTTACTAAGCCATGAATCACTAGCTGCATCTGCTTTCCATCTTGTAGATATTTCTTCCATCTCTTTATTCTGTTGTTCATATATTAATGTTTGTAGTTTTATTTTATCTTCTGTTGGTATCTTTGCTTTTGTTATTTCTGCAATAGCATCTTTAGGTGATGTAACACCATTTAATACAGCTCCTAGTTGTGGATTTACAATTGATGCAGCTCCAAACAATAACTTGCCTACTGTAGTATCCTTAAATTTCTTTTTATCACTCATAACTATAAAATCTAAAATGCAATGCTATAATAAATAAGTAAATGTTTAATTCACTGAAATTAGTGTCATTATCGTAAGGATAGTATTCTATTCCTACTAGAACACCACTGGGTAATAATGCTAATCCAAAATCCATTATGCATTTGTTATATCAATATATTTTGTTTTGCCATTATCTCTAACAGCTTTCAATATTCTGTTTCTGTTTTTATCTTCATCTACATAACTAACATGAACCCAATCTGGATTTTCTTCAGATCCAAACTCCCAGATCATTTGATCAAATGATAAATTTTCTTTTATCCAATCAAACATTTCTTTATTTGTTTTGTGGCCATAAATGTCATCCAGGTCAAAAGCTCTACCCTGACAATGCTGAGATCGACTAGATCCACCAATTGCTGAATTTAAAGCAGTAGATCTATAGAATGAATTAATTTTAATTGGCCCTCCTACCCATTCTCTTAAAGGTTCAAAAACCTTTTCTGCTAAGAGTTTCATATTGTTTAGTGTATCACCATCAGGAGTGTTGTTTAAACCTAACCTAAGAGCTGTTATTGATTTTACAGCTTCTTTTTCTGAAATGTGTTTACTAATCATAATTTATTATTCAGTTGATGTTGCTCTCCTACTAGGAAACCTAATTTGATTTACAATGCCCTGGATTTCATTTAAAGGGGTTTTAATTCTAAGTGATATGTCAGCACTCCAAATATAAATAGGTCGATTAGAACGCATTAAAATGATTGTAGGAACTGCCTTTATACTTTCTTTAATTGCTGGTGATTGATCTTCTAAATAACCATATTGAAGTTTTACACCAGTAATTTCATCAAAGTATTTGTAATTATTTTTAGTATTCCATTTTGCATTGATGTGAATGAGTGTTAAATCTTGAGCATTAGTTATTGCACACACAAACAGCACAAAAAGGACATACATTAAATGTTTCATCTTTGTATAATTTCAAATAATTTTTCATCTATCTTATCAAGTTTATCAGAGTTTTCTTCTACTTGTTTTGCAGTGTTCTCTATAGTTTCTCTTATCAGCTGATCTTTTAAATCATATTCAGTTCTTGAGATAGCTGGAGCTGGTAACTCTTTAGCTTCTTCAATGTCGTTTTGAATCTGATACCAAAATCCTATAAGAACAGATATACCAATACCTATGCTTATCAATGTCTTTATTGATACATTAAAGTTTGTATCTTCATTTAGTTCCTTTGCCATATAACTTCTTTATTTTAAGTATTGTATATATTATTGTCAAAATTAATAAACTTATTCTTAATGTATCTGTAATGTTGTTTGATATTGAAACTGCTACAGCTCCAATGTTAAAAACATATAATTTTAAATCACTTAATCCCATTAGCTTACTTGTTCTATTTTATTACTTAATTCTAATATTGCTCTAAAATATGTATGATCCACTGTATCTTCTTGTAAATATGAAATGCCTTGATTTGTTGTAGAATAAACATTAAAGTTATCACTGCTTAAATCAAAAGCACTTGATGTTTTGCTTACTAACAGTTCTAACACATCATTCATAATATCATTCATTTGTAAATCCCCTCCAGAATCAGCAACAAATCTTGTTATAACTTCTATTCTTGTAATAATATCTGCATTATACTTAGATCTATTATCATCAATTTGTGATGTAGAAACACTGTAAACTCTTATATATGGAAAAGTAGCATCACTAGGTACTCTATTGTAAACAGAAACATTGGATCCATCATAACTTACATTTCCATTTAATGCAGTTATTATTTTAGCTCTTATGTACTTTGTAGCATCTTTCATACTAATTTCTTTAAACTTACCTCAATGTCATCTAACAACTTCTTTAAACCTTTTCTAACAGCCGGAAAAAAGAAGGGTTGAGGTTGTATATTTACTTTTCTTTTTCCTTTGCCTTTGTATAATCTTTTTATTTCTGCTGCTGGAATACCTATAGCTTGAGCTTCTTTTGTATCTACATATCTACCAGTTCCAAATTCTTGATAAGGTGCATATTTCTTTTTAGCAAATATCTGGGCATTAGATCCTATAACTTCTGATCCAATAGATTGCTTTAATCCACCTCCTAAATATTTATCTCCTTTATAAACTGGAGCATTTCTAACAGCAGTATTTTCAATATACTTAGCTGCATGAGCAATATTCTTACTTAATTCTGAAGGTATCTCTGACCTTAACTTATTTAGCTTTCTATTAAGTTTATCTAGATCTCCTGGATTAATTTTTAAATCTATGCTGCTCATGATGTCTTACTAGCAATTATTTTATCAAAATATTTATATTCTTGTTCAATAATATTATCAATTCTGTATTCATCAGATTCACCTTCTATTTGTAAATAATGAGTGTTTAAATTGACCGAATCAATTGCCTTTGTTCTACAAATCACTTCAATTTCTACTACTTGTGTTCTTCTTCCATTTTCTGTTGTTATGTTGCCGGACACTTCTTTTACATTGGCCCAAATTGTTTTTAATGTGCTAACACTATCAGTGAAACCACCAAATCCATCAGCTGTTTTATTAACTGATTTTATTAATACTCTTTTATCAAGTTTACCAGCATCCATTAAACAAACATACTTTTATATGAATTTAAAATACTTTTTACATCAGTAGGAATATCTGTTACAATAGTTCCTGTTTTAAAATCTGCTCTATTATCATAATATGTTGCAGCTAATTGTAAGATGGCTTGTTGTAACAATGAATCATCTAATCCAGAAGTTACATAAGTTACCTTAACCTTTTTAGCTGGGCCATCCATATCAATAGTTTCATTATCTAACCCTTCTGCTGTATAACTTGTGTAAGCATCACCATCCACTGTTATAGAAGAAATTGATGCTATTGGCCCAAAAGGTAAATCAATAATACCAGCTGTTTCATCCAAATAATAGGTTCTATTTTTAGCTACAATATCTCTTGAAATATAATTTTCACACCAGATTCTAGCTTGAGTTATTTGTCTTGCTATCAGATCATCATCTGCTGATGTATCTATTCTGGCATAATTTTTTACTTGAGTAGCTGTAACTATCTCAGATCCGGTTGTTGAATTAATCTTTATTTGTCGCATCTTTAGTTTCTTTAGAATCTATTTTTAATTCTTTAGTTTCTTTTTTTGGTTTAGCTTCTTTTTTAATTATCTCACCCCAACCATTAGAAACCCACTTGTTGACTTTATGATCTTCAATCTCTAAAATTTGTCCTTCTGAATAAATTTGACCACCTCTTTTTATTTGAGTTAATAGTTTAATTTTCATATTATAAATTTTATGTAAAGATAAAAAAAAAGCAGCACTCGTTTTAGAAGTGCTGCCTTACAATTAGATTGAATATTATAGAATCAATGCAAAGTTATTAAAATTATCTTTATACTTCCCATTAATATTAATCTTTAAGCTAGATTGTCCTTCATTTGGTATTATAAAAAAGCCATTATTAAATTCATCCCACAATGCAAAATAATCAACATATTTTTTTTCATAAGATGGTAATCCAGTTCTTCTTAATGTTATTTGCATACTATTCCCTCTCCTTAATCTGTCTTTGCCTAAATACTTAACTTGAATTTTAAACATCTTTCCATCCTTTTCTAGTATGCAGTCATAGTAGCTAGAATTCATTAATGGAGTGCAAACATTGTAACCTAAAGAGATAGCTGTAGCTGCAAAATGATATTCAGCAAAACATCCCTTCTGGTTGTGTGTCATTTAATTAAAATAAAAAAAACCAGCTGAATTAACAACTGGTTTCTCTTGCTAGTAAGTAGGAATTAACAAACAACTAACTAAAACAAAAAATCTTTCTTACTAGCTATCTCTTTAATTTCTGAAAACTTTTTCCATATTTGAATTTTCTTTGTTGGAGGTATCCTATCCCATATATCTGGATGAATACAGCTCATTATCATGTCATCTTCATTCATCATCATATCTAATATAATTTAATACTGAAAAACTTAATATAAGTAATGAGATCCCGGTTAAAAAATCTTGATAAATAATTGAAGATCTAAGTGCCAGGAACAATAAGTAAGTACCTAAACCTATTCTAATTATTTGATTTCTGCTTCGATTTTTCATTTAATTTTTCTTTTAATTTTCTTTGCTCTCTTGCCTTTTTAAAGTAATGCTCAAATCTTATTCTACTGCTCATAGATCTATCATTAACATTAAACAAATACCATATAATACTACATGGATTGCTATTAACCACTTCCAATTGTTTGGATCTTGTTTTAAAAATTTTCTATACATATCAATCATTGTTCTAATTCTTTAATTATTTTGAGTGTTTCTTCTTCGCTAACATCATTTAGCATTGAGTTGCTTAATATTGCTATTAACTGTTTCTTTCTATACTCTGGTATAGCTAAACATCTTTTTACTAAGTTTTTGAACCAATATCTATTAATCATAATTTTAAATTTATAAGGGGAGTTGTTACACTCCCCTAGATGTTTTAATATATATCTTTATATTCTTCGTTATAATTATCAAGAATTTCTTTTTTCATAAACTTACCAGTAGTTTGATAAACATCTTCAACATCATGGCCATAGTGATCTTTCACAATCTTATATCCAATAAGTTCCATACTAGTAATATAAGCATCAACATATTGACCTACTTGAAAATAAAAATCTTTAGGATTAAGTGAATATGTTAAATAAACTGTAGGTTTCTGACCTCTAGCTCTTACTAACCATATGTAGTTTTTTCTAGGGTTTTTTAAAGTGTAATTTTGATTACTCATAATTTTAATGTTTTGTTTATAATTATTTGTTATGTGGATAAAATTAAAGAATATTTTCAAATTAAAAAAATATTTTAATAAAATAATTAAAGAAAATTTTATGTTACCTCATATAAGGGCATAAAAAAAGGGGTGAATAAACACCCCTTAATCAAC
>Ga0213866_10001701_pt1 | contig 16139 bp, 13 predicted proteins | sample PICome_11_FD_160079 | JGI IMG/M metagenome (GOLD analysis project Ga0213866, IMG submission 160079) | Coastal seawater microbial communities near Pivers Island, North Carolina, United States - PICO284 | ecosystem: Environmental > Aquatic > Marine > Coastal | place: USA: North Carolina...
CCCGTATTCCACCGTATCCACATCCATAGTATAGCTGACTCGGATGCACTCTCTCGTGTGCTTCCAATCGGAACCCTCGGGCAGCCCGAAGAAAAAGTATTCGCTCGGCACCACCAGAACCCCGCGCTTTTTAAGGCGCTGGTAGAGTTCTTTCGCCGTGATGGGAAGATCCTCAAACCACAGCCAGAGGAATAATGCACCTTCACTCCGGTGAATAAAATACGGGACCGAATCATTAAGCTCCCCCGCAAAAAGGCTTTGCGCCATCCGGGAACGCTCTTCATAGAACGGCTTCACCACTTCTTTACTCAAGCGCAAAATCTCGCCGCTTTCAACGAGCGGACGGAAAATCTCTTGTCCGATATTCGCATTGGCCAATCCTACAATCGAAGTCATCGATGACACCTGACGGCACACTTCCTTGCTCGCCACCACAATCCCGGTGCGGGTGCCAGGCAAGCCGATCTTGGAAAGACTCAGTGTTAGAATCATTCCTTCATCCCAAACCGGCGTCACCTCGGAAAAAATGACATTTGGAAATGGCGCTCCATAGGCGTTGTCAATGATGAGCGGAATCCCTTTCGCGCGTGCGACCTCCCGAAGTCTCTCGATCTCATCATCAGTGAGAACATTACCGGACGGGTTCGTCGGTCGGGAAACACAGATGGCCGCAATGTCCTCAACGGGATTCACCGCATCGAAGTCGACCCTATATTTAAACTCGTGGGGCCCCGTTTTTTCAATACGAGCCGGCAGTGCCTCAAAGAAATCAGCGCCCACCGATTGATTCGCGTAGCCAATATATTCCGGCAGCAATGGCAAAAGGATCTTCTTTCTTGATCCGTCATCGAATCTTCCAGCGAGAGCATTGAACAAAAAGAAAAACGCAGTCTGCCCGCCCATCGTCACCGCAAAATTCTCATGCGTCACTTCCCAGCCAAATTCCTTCCTAAAAAATTTGGCCAGAGCCATTCGGAATGCCTCGTTCCCTGCCGGAACATCGTAGTTTCCGATCATTTTTTGCAGACTGCCCGGCTCCGCCATGATCTCTTCCATTCGCCGACGCCACACCGCATCCATCTCCGGCACATGGGCCGGCTGCCCGCCTCCCAACATCTTGACATCCCCGCCACCGGCGAGAGCCTCGCCCAAATCATCCATCAGTTCTCCGATACCACTCCCCTCACATAGGTTTTTCCCAAATTTTGAAAGCTCCCAGCTCATAAGGCGGATCATTCTCTCCTCCACCCGACTTGTCACTGAAATCCCTCTACTTTGGCGCAAAAATCACCACACTCACTCCGTAACAAAGCACGAAATGAAGATACCTATCCTCATCGCCCTTTTCACAACCTCCCTCCACGCCTCCGACTCCCTTTTTGTGGAAGCCGAAGCATTCACTGATCGCGGAGGTTGGGCCGTCGACTCCCAATTCATTCTAAACATGGGATCGGCCTACCTCATGGCGCATGGACTTGGCACTCCGGTCGCAGATGCAGCCACCGAAGTTACCTTCCCCTCCACCGGCACCTACCATCTCCATGTTCGAACCAAGGATTGGGTTGCGAAATGGGAGGCGCCCGGTGCCCCCGGAAAGTTCAATATTAGTATGAACGGCAAGCCGGCCACCACTACGTTTGGAACCGAAGGAGCCGAGTGGTATTGGCAGAACGGAGGCACGGTCGATATCACGACATCAAAGACCACCCTCAAACTTCACGACCTCACTGGGTTCAATGGTCGCTGCGACGCCCTATACTTCACCAAAGATCCCAAAGACATTCCGCCAAACGACGGTCAGGCTCTTTTCGAATTCCGAAGAAAGGCTCTCAAACTCCCAGCCACCCCTCCCGTCAAAGATGGCTATGATCTCGTGGTTGTCGGTGGAGGTTACTCCGGTCTCGGTGCCGCCATCTCCGCCGCCCGACACGGATTGAAAGTCGCTCTCATCCACGACCGCGCCGTTCTCGGTGGCAATGGTTCTTCCGAAGTCCAGGTCTGGGCCATGGGCGGAACCCAGCTCGGCAAGTTTCCCCACCTCGGCGAAATCGTGAATGAATTCTCGGACTTCTCGCGCGACTCTCCTGGATTGGTCCGCGAGTTTGTCGATGATTTGAAGGAGAAGGTCGTTCGCTCCGAAGACAACATCGATCTGTTCCTCAATCACTTCGCATTCCGGACAAACGCCAAGAACAACCAGATTGAATCTGTCGACGCTGTTGATACCACCACTGGGGCATTTACCCGCATCGCGGGCTCTCTCTTCTGCGACGCGACTGGTCACGGAACGATCGGAGCCCAAGCCGGAGCCGATTTCATGATCGCTGAAAAAGGTCACATGGGCATGTCCAACATGTGGTCTGTCAAAGATGCTGGGAAAAAAGTGGAATGGCCCGAAACCCCATGGGCTCTCCCACTTGGAAAGGGAGACTATCCGTCTCTGCATGAATCTCGCGGACCTTATGTGAAGTTCAAAAAAGCGGAATGGTTCTGGGAAGGTGGTTACGACAAGCACCCCATCAACGATCTCGAGGAAATTCGCGACTGGAACCTTCGCGCCAACTTCGGAGCCTTCACCCACATCAAGCAATCCGATGCCAATGGCAAGCTGATGTGGATGGCCTTTATTGGAGGCAACCGCGAGTCACGAAGACTCGAGGGCGACATCATTCTCACCGGAGATGACATCGCCGCCAAAAAGGTTTTTCCGGACGCCAGCGTTCCGACCACTTGGTCCATCGATCTTCACTACCCTAAAAAGGAATTTCACAAGGGGGTCGCCAAAGACAACCCTTTCATCTCAATCGCAGTCCACGATCGCAAGGTTAACCGTCAGACCGGATACAACATTCCATACCGTTGTTTTTACTCCAAGAATATCGACAACCTCTTCATGGCGGGTCGCTGTGTTTCTGTGGATCGTCGGGCTCTCGGCACCACCCGTGTCATGCGAACCTGCGGTATGATGGGCGAGGTGGTTGGTAAAGCAGCCTGGATTGTTACCACCCGCAACACTTCACCACGGGGAGTCTATCAAAATTACCTACCCATCTTAATCGACCTCATGGAAAAGCCGGGCCGCGCACGAAGGGAGACCCCAAATACCCCCCTTGTTGTTCCACCGATTCCCCAGGAAGGCCTCAGGGTCAAACCTCAGAAACAGAACATCATCAATCTCAAGGGACTTGTAATTGATGATGTGAAGGCAAAACTCAAGGGGTCGTGGAAACAGGGTGACGGCCTGAAACCAAACCAGGGGCTCGGTTATCAGTATGCTCCGCACCCGGCTTCGGCCACCTACAACATTCGGGTTAAGGACACCGGAAAATATGAAGTGCGGGTTCATTGGCTCAACCATGAAAATCGGACCACGGCGGCCGAGCTCAGCCTGACTCACGCCAAGGGAACAGAGACCATCACCTTGGATCAGACCAAGCCACCAGCTCAGAAAACCTACACTTCCCTCGGAATCTTTGAGTTTGTCGATGTCCTGCCGGCCAAACTGACAATCACCTCAAAATCAGCCGGTAATCTCCACATCGATGCCGTCCAGCTTCTCAAGTCAAAGTAATCGACTACGATGCCGGTAGGGACAGAGCTTTGGGTTCGCCTCTACCGGCTTCTGGTGGTTGCCGTGATCTCTTGGCTGATCCATGAAAAATCGAACTACAGTGAAGCTCTCAGCGACGGAGATTTCAAGCTTCTCTTTCCTGAGGCCGTCCGCATTGAAAACGAAGAAGTCTTCAATCAGAAAGGCCGTTCGCTCGGCTATTTTCTGACGACTTCACCTCAATGTGACCACCTTAGAGGATACTCCGGCCCCACGAATCTTGCCCTTGCACTTGATAGAACTGGGAGGCTCACCGAGGCCCGGATCATTGCATCCTCCGATACCCCCGATCACGTCCAATCGGTGGTGGGCGACACGGGTTTTTGGGAGGCACATCGTGGCCTCAGCCTCGGCTCCCCGGGCAACCCAAAGATTGATGCCGTTACCGGCTCCACCCTGACCAGCTCCGCAATCTCGAGGAGCATCATCGAACGGCTCGGAGGACTCACCACCTCCCGGCTCTTCCCAACCGATATCCTTGCCACCGAGCTCCCCGAAGCAGCTTCCATCGAGGAACACCCCGATTGGTCCGGCGTTTTCCGTATGTACGACAAAAATCGTAATATCGTAGGACACGCCCTTCGCACGGCACCCTCCCAGGAGTACCTCCACGGATACCAGGGCCCAACCGATGTCCTCATCGTCCTTGACAAGGAAGCAAAAAAGGTGACCCGGATTCGCTTCCGAAAAAGTTACGATAACGAGGACTACTACGAACGAATCCTCGACGACCCCGACTGGCTTGACCTATACGATAGCTTGTTGATCGAAGAAATCCTTGCCATCGACCAGTCGAAAATCGAAGGCGTCAGCGGAGCCACTCACACATCCTGGGCGATCGCCGATAGCGTCGCCAGGCGTCTCGCCCGATTTGAGTCCGATCGTGAACCCCAATCCCGGAAGATCCCGTGGCGCAACATTGCGCTCGTGGCGTTAACCGGCGGCGCCGCGATCTTTTCTTTTACCAGCTTACGGGGGAATCCAATGGCCCGGATCGTCTGGCAGGTGATTGTCGTGATCTCCCTAGGGATTATTCTCGGCGATCTTCTTTCCCAAGCCCTACTTCTCGGCTGGGCACGTCACGGACTTCCCTTCTCGGACTCCTGGGGCCTCCTATTCCTCGCTGCCGCAGCGCTCCTAACCCCCTGGGCCACAGGCAACCAACTCTATTGCCATCAACTCTGCCCCCACGGCTTCCTGCAACAATGGCTTGGAAAGCTCCCCGTAAAGCCGGTTAAAGTCCCACCAAAACTCAATAAATTCCTCTCGCGATTGCCCACTCTTCTCCTCGTCATTTTGATTGCCTCAACCATTGTCGGAGCTTCGTGGAATTTGGCCAACTGGGAGGGATTTGACGCCTGGCTCTGGCGCTCGGCAGGAATCGCCACAATCACGATCGCGATCGTTGGTCTTATTGCATCCATCTTCAGCCCTCTGGCTTATTGCAAATTTGGCTGTCCCACCGGGGCACTCTTCAAGTTCCTCCGCAAAGCTTCCGGAGCAAAACAGTTCAGCCTTCGCGACCTCATCGCCGGGATTCTTTGCCTTGCTGCATTCCTCGCCTGACCGATGTCCAAAAATCTCTATGATGATCTCGATCTTCTTTATCGCGGAATCTGGGGCCGCTCTCTTCACCATGGAGTCTGGATGACAGGCCACGAGTCGATTGCAGAAGCTCGCGAAAATCTGATCAAGCTCGCCCTTGGACAATTGGATCCGACGGGAACGATCGCCGACATCGGATGTGGCTACGGAATCCTCGCACGCAGACTCGTGGATCAATTCAACTGCGAGGTCATCGCCAACACCAACTCAGAGAGGCAGGCCGCACAGATTTTACCGGGTCCCGGCTTGGAAGTTCTTCAAGGTGATTGGCTTCAACAAAAACTTGAACCGGAATCTCTTGAGGGGGTCATTGCCGTCGAGAGCCTTTCGCACTTCGCTTCATTCGAGGAGTTTTTCAAGCACACTCTCCCCGCGCTCAAACCGGGTGGACGGATCGCGATCTGCGATTGGTTTTCCGAAACCGGCTCCCGTCTGTTTCTGCGTGAACTGGCAGCGACCGGAAACCTCCCACCCTGGCGTTCCATCTTGTCACTTTCCGAAAAAGCCAGAGCGCTAAATCTACAAGTGCACCATTCACAAAATCTTTCAAGAGAGGTCGCTCCGACCTGGTCCGCCCTTCTTTTGCGATCGATCCTGCTTCCCTTTCGGAGACCGGATCTGCTGTCCGCCTTATTGAGAAAAATTATCACCCGCCCTTCGCTTCTCCTCGCATTTCCATTGATTCAGCTGGCCTACGAGACCGGTGATCTCGAATATCATATTATCTGTTTTGAAAAGTAGTTTGTTCTTTGCTCTCGCGATTTGATTCGTAATCCCGTATCTTCATCGCAGGCCATGAAGAAAGCACGTTTCCCCCGCTCCATTATCCTCGTGGTCGCCTTCTACCTGGTCGCGGCCATCAGCGCAGCAGTAACCCAGCAGAATTGGGAATTCCTCAAGGTCTACATCCCTTTCTTCATCATTATTGCCGGAGTTGTTGCCCTGATGCACGCGCGGGTCAACTTCTCAATCTTTCTTCTTTGGTGCCTCACTCTCTGGGGAGCAATGCACCTTGCGGGCGGACTGATCCGCCTTCCCGATGGCTGGGCATATAACGGCGAACACCAGGTTCTCTACTCATGGTGGGTTGCCGGACAGTGGCTCAAGTATGATCACATCGTTCATACCTTTGGCTTTGGGACCTGCACCTGGCTCACCTGGGAAGCGCTTCGAGCAAGTGTCCAACAGAGACTGGGAAGAAAGCTCTTTCCTTCCATGGGCATGATCGCCCTCTGCGTCTTCACAGGGATGGGTCTTGGGGCCTTGAACGAAATAATTGAATTCATAGCTGTTCTAGTGATCCCCGAGACGAACGTGGGAGGTTACATTAATACCGGCTGGGACCTTGTTGCAAACCTAGCAGGCTGCCTCTTTGCCGGAATCCTCATTCTCTTCCGCGGCTAAGAATTTTTCCTTTATGATGACTCTTGAGGTGTCAGATGGAGACAGCCAACGACTTGACGCTTTTTTAGCTTCGGAGCTGCCGGACCTGTCCCGTTCACGTATTCAAAGCTTGATCAAGGAAGGCCACATTCTCCTGAACGACACCAAGGTTAAAGCACGGGCCTCGCTAAAATCGGGCGATACCATTTCAATTCAGATTCCGAAAGAAAAGCCAACTGCGCCCCAACCACAGGATATTCCTCTCTCGGTTCTTCACGAAGACGACGCCATCATCATCATCAATAAGGCAACCGGAATGGTGGTCCACCCCGCTGCCGGCAACGAAGACGGAACCCTCGTGAACGCGCTGCTTCATCACTGCTCGGGCCATCTTGCCTCGGAAGGTGGAAACGGCCGGCCGGGAGTCGTTCACCGGCTGGACAAGGACACTTCTGGATGCCTCGTTGCCGCTAAAACCAACTCCGCGCTCAAGCACTTGGTCCACCAATTTTCCGAGCGCCAAACCTCCAAGCTCTACCTTTGCGTTGCACAATCGCCTCCGAAGGAAGCCCACCAAACCGTTTTCAATAACATTGCGAGGCATCCCGTTCATCGTCAGAGAATGGACGTCTGTAATCCTGGATCTGGAAAGCCCGCGATCACTGACTTACACCTGCTCCACACCGCGGCTGATGGAACCTCACTCATTCTATGCGCCTTGCATACCGGTCGGACCCACCAAATCCGGGTCCACAACCGCTTTCTTGGACATCCCCTGCTTGGCGATCCGATCTATAGCAAACCCGCCCGCCAAGTATTCAAGACATCACGCCTCATGCTCCACGCATGGCGCCTGGGAGTCACCCACCCAAAATCCGGCGAGTGGATCCAGAACGAAGCTCCCATCCCGGAAGAATTTGGGCCTTGGTGCGATGAAGTAACAGGGCGCCTTGACCAAATTCGTTTGATTAAAGACAGTCGAGATCTCGACGCGCTCTGGTAAACCTTTCGCTCGACTCACACTTCGGAAAGTTGTTCCTCATCATTCATGACCTCTGGACTGAAACGTCGCTATCTGCGGATTGTTCGGAAAGCCTACCGCTTTCTGCGAAGTCCGGGTATGCGGCGACGAGTCTGGCTCCAGAAAACAATTTCGCCCATGTTCGAGAGAGGCCTCTGGCATCCGTGCCGCGATTCCGTGGCAAGCGGACTCGCGGTTGGCCTCTTTGTCTCCATGCTTCCCATCCCTGGACAAATGCTTTTAGCCGGAATTTGGGCCGTCCCTTTTCGAGCAAATATTCCGATCGCCTTGGCCGCTTGCTGGGTCACCAATCCCATCACCCAGATTCCCATCGTGCTCTTTCAGGAGAAATTCGGAGACTTCCTCAGAGAATCTCTGCACATTCCAATCCATCCCCTCCTTCAGAAAATTCAGATTCCACTGGGTCTTTTCCCGGGAATGGAAGGGGAATCTCTTAATGGTGGCAGCTTCATTCTGGGATTTCTCTCCCTTGGCTTCCTCCTTTTTATTCTAGCCTATCCAACGGTCTATCTTCTCTCGGCTTCAATGCCCAAACTTCTCCCTAAGACCCGCTATCAAAGAGCCAAGGCCAAAGTCATCGCCCGCCAGCGCAAGCAGCAACGCCGCTCCGAAAGCAACTAACTTTCGGACAACTCATCGTTCTTAACTGTCTCCTCTTCCGGACTGAAGGCGGAGAGAAAGAGCAAGATAGCCGCGACCGAAATACAGGAATCGGCGACATTGAAGGTCGGAAAGAAACCTTGGCTTCTCGGGGCAATTTTTTCGTACCCGGGTAACTTCACACGGATAAAATCAACGACATATCCCTTGGATAGGCGCGTTACAAAGGACTTCTCCTCGTGCTGCTCCAGCCAAAAGCCCTGTAGCAAACGGTCGGTCAAATTTCCAAGAACGCCCGCAACCAAAAGAGCGGCGGCAAGTCGGGCAGGCAGATTTGCAAAGGCTCCTTTCCTCCAAAAAACGGTGATGAGCACTAATGCAAGAATGAGAACCAGAAGAAAGACGAAGGGAGCCCAGGTGGTCCCATTGCCCAATCCAAAGGCAACCCCCTGGTTATGGATGCGCCACCACCAGAGAAAGCCATCAATGACTTCAACCGGAGCATCAGGGGTATGGAAGTCAGTCGAGATTGGCTCGCTAAAGCGAAACACCACCCACCATTTCGTAATTTGATCCAGCACGAAAAGCGGAAGGCTGAGAACAAGGAATATAATCGGAAGGCGCTTCATGATCTTCTTGGGCTGCTATCAGAAACTCGCATGCGATCAAGCGCCGCGCATCAAGGAAATTTCAGCCAAACTGATAAAGGAATTGACCAGATCCTCCCTGCTTGCCTCTTTCAAGACAGCCACCGGGACAGCCCGCTCCAAGGTGAATTTGCCGGAACGGGTTCGTCTGAGCGAACTCAAATGCGCTCCGCACCCCAGATCCTGCCCGATGTCATGGGCGTAGGTCCGGACATAGAACCCTTTCGAACAATCCACCGCGAAACCAACCTCGGGAAGATCAACCTTGGTAATTTGATAGCCCTTGACATAGACCGCACGCGGCTTCCGCTCGACCACTTGCCCCTTTCGCGCCAATTTGTAGAGCGGAACACCATCTTTTTTGATCGCCGATACCATCGGCGGGATCTGCTCAAAGTCACCCGTGTATTTATCGAAAGCGATAGCGAGTTGTTCGACCGTAAAATCAGGGACTGCTTTCTCCTCCTCAATCTCTCCTTCCTTGTCCTGCGTCGAGGTCGTGGCCCCAAGAGTCAGAGTTCCCGTGTAGGTTTTATCCTCACTCATCAAAAGGTCTTGAATCTTTGTCGCACGATTGATCACCAACATGAGCAGACCGGTGGCCATCGGATCAAGCGTTCCGCAGTGACCGATCTTTTTCATATTGAGCTGTCGACGGGCGATCGCCACCACATCGTGGGAAGTCATTCCGGGAGCCTTGTCGATCAAGAGCACGCCGCTTGGCAGGTCATTGGGATTTTGCATTAAGTCAGTCACTAAGAGATTCCGGCACGCTTTACCGATTCGCGGATTACCGCCAAGACTTTCTCCCTGGCCTCCTCCAAAGGTCCCGGCATCCGAATTCCGGCCGCAAGCGCATGTCCCCCACCACCGAAAACTCCGCAAATTTCGCTGGCATTCACACGGGCATCTTTTGAGCGCATCGAAACGCGCACCTTCCCCCCATCGAGGTCCTCAAAGAAAACCGCAACCACAACCCCGTGCACGGAACGGATGAAATCGATCAACCCCTCGGAATCATCGTCCAACAATTCCAATTCATTTTTAGTGGCCATCGGGAGATCCCACCAGACAATAAGGCCGTCATCACTCCGATCGAGAGTGTTTAAGAGAGCCCTCATCAACTCGACCCTGCGATAAGGTTGATTATCGTAGATCAGTTGATTAATTTTCCCAACATTCAATCCCCGCCCCACCAAATCAGCCGCCATTTCGTATGTTCGTTGAGTCGTGCCGGGATACTGAAATGATCCGGTATCGGTGGAGACCGCCACATAGATTGAGTCCCGGGAAATTCTGGAAACCGGAAGACCCAAGGAGATCAGGAGTTCGTAAATGATCTGTCCGGTTGCCGGACTATTCGGATCGACATAACTCAAATCTCCATAGCCGGGATTCGAAATATGGTGATCGATATTTATCAAAAGCTTCGCGTTCTTGATAGCCTCGAGGCTCCCTTCGCCAATCCGCATAGGTGCAGCGGTATCCAGGGTAATGGCAACCTCGACCTCAAGAACACCAACCTCTCCGGAAATCTCCACTTTCTCCGAACCCGGCAGAAATTCCAAGCTCTTCGGACATCCGTCGTTATTCAGATAACGAACCGATTTCCCGAGTTGCTCCAAGGCATGCCCGAGCGCCAAAACAGATCCGATGGCATCCCCGTCCGGACGCACATGACTCACCACCGCGAACGAATTGTGATCTGCGATGGCTTTTCCGATCTCGGAAAATGTGGCGTTGTTTGGCATGATTGCGAGCGCGCAAGTTTCCCCACATCGCCCTTTGGATCAAGTATTGATCGAAAGAATCGCCGCCCGTAGGACTTACTTCCTTTTCTTGGAAAAGAGCCACTTCCAAACCTCGGGATTACGATAAGTGGCCGACCATGAATCGTGTCCCACGCCGGGATACTCCTTAAACTTCACCTCGGCTCCCGCATCCTTTAAGGCGTCCACCATGACGGCAGATGCTCTCAGCGGAACAACCCGATCGGCAGCCCCGTGAAAAACCCAAAACGGCACACCTTTCATGGCCTTGGCTGTCGATGGATCACCACCACCACAGACGGGTATCGCCGCCGCGAAGAAATCGGGCCGACGGGCCACTGCTCCGAATGATCCAAACCCGCCCATCGATAGTCCGGTCACATAAATCCGCTTGGGGTCAACCTTGTGAGCCTTCGCCAATTGATCCACGATTTCAAACACCATCGTCATCATTGCGGAAGGCTTATCCGCCAAACTACCACCTTTTGGAGAGCGAAAATCGCCCTTGAGATCTGCCCACCAAACGCCAAGATTACACTGTGGCGCAACAACCACCGCACTTTGATCATTAGATTTCAGCCATGTCAGCAGATCGGGAATCCCATGCGTAAGCTGCGCTTTATTATCATCGCCTCGTTCGCCCGCACCATGCAGAAACAAAATCAAGGCAGGCTGCTCTGCTTTCCCGACTTTTGTCCATCGATACGGGAGTGACTTTTCACCCTTCTTGTGAATTTTCGCTTTCATCTCATCAACAGGACCTGCCCAAGCCAAACAGACAGATGTCGCCACTAGTAGGAATATCTTCATCTTATTCCTCAATCTAAACATAACGAATCCAACTGACAAGCAGGCAGGTGAACCCTGTGAAACAAGAGCTCCACCGTTTAATTCTAATCGATTGGGTTCGCTTTCAGCGTTTGGGTTGTTTGGTAAGGAAGCTATGGGACCCTGTTATTCAAAAAGCTGAAGACGCTATAAAAACAGCCGGTCTACTGCTCGATGACGGAATGAAGTTCTTCCGCTCCAAGCTCGGAACACTTCCTCTTTTGTCCTCCGAAACTGCCTTCGTAGGTGACGTCCACGACAGGACCCACTAGTTCCTCGTGCCGACTTTCTAGGAACAAGGCAATTACGCCCTATACCGCATCCGTTCGCTTCCAAACGGCGTGGGGCCGGAAAACGATCTCCCGAAAGCCCGCATTTTTCAGTTACCGGCCAGCGGAACCGAGAACCACCTCATAAATCTGCTGACCAAAGAACTTACGGACGAGCAACTCAAGGGGATCGATCCCGATTCACCTCTTGCAGACCACCTCGAAAAAAATCGCTGATGAGATTGATTATAAGAGCAACCTCGTTTCCGGCGGACTACTCATTATCGGCGGAGCGATCGCAATTACCAACCCGCTGCTTCGAATGGGCGGCGCAGCGAACAGCCTGCTTCCTAGTTTGGGAGCAAAATTGACGCCCTACTGAGTGAAACATGCATCGGACTGGCTCAGAGAATTGCGCAAAAAAGCGGCGGAAACAAAAGGTCAAACCGCCGCGCGGAAGGAAGCCACCGCCGGAGCGCCCGAGATCCGTCAACACCCTCTTCTCTCCATCCTCAAAAAACGATTCACGACCGTAATGGTGACTTTGACCTCATGATGGAACCCCAGATTCTTTGGGACGACCCCACCCAGTTGACCAATCTGAGGCTTGGAATTCAGGCTATCGGAGTTGTTAACGAAAACCGAAAGGCGCTCTTGCCCACCGTCCACAACTGGATGAAACATCCTCGAAGAAATAGACTTCGCCTTGGAATAATACAAAATACCGTTTGAAAGCCGGCAGCGTTTTCAGTTTGACCATTTTGGATCAGCCTGCGCTCCGCAGAGGTTGGCGGTTCGGGCACTTTTGCCGGCAGGTTCATTGTCAGCAAGTCGAAAAGGAAGCATCAACCTAATTTTATCTGGGCCTTCGAACACGATTCCTCCAGCCATTCGACCGGTTTCAATTACTCATTACCAAAAAATCCCGCGGGCCGAAGGCGACTCGCAGGATCTTTAAAGTGAAACCGCAGAGTTTGGAGAATTGCTATTCAGCCATCGCAGCCTTCACTTTCTCTTCGATTTCAGCGTAAAGAGCTTCATCTTCTTTAAGAGCAACCTTTGTCGCATCGCGCCCCTGCCCCAGCTGTGAACCATCATAGCTAAACCAACTTCCGCGCTTTTGGATAATATCAAATTCCTGGGCCAGATCGATCAATGATCCAACCGAGGAAATTCCCTCGTTATACATAATGTCAAATTCCGCATCGGTAAATGGAGGAGCGACCTTATTTTTCACAATCTTAATCTTGGTCCGGCTCCCCATGACCGTACCGTCCGTTGCCTTGATTTGGCCAATTCGGCGAATATCGACGCGAACGGATGAGAAAAATTTCAGCGCCCGACCACCGGGAGTGGTCTCCGGACTACCGAACATCACCCCGATCTTCTCTCGGATCTGGTTGGTGAAAATACAAGTGGTCCGAGCCTTCGAGATAAAGCTTGTCAGCTTCCGCATCGCCGCGCTCATGAGCCGCGCCTGTGTGCCCACGGTGGAATCCCCAATCTCGCCGGAAAGTTCCTGCTTGGTGACCAAGGCCGCCACCGAGTCCAATACCACCACGTCAATGGCATTGGAGCGGACCAAAGTCTCTACAATCTGGAGTGCTTCCTCACCCGAAGAAGGTTGGGAGACCAAAAGGTCATCTACATTCACTCCAAGCTTGCGGGCATACCTTGGGTCGAGAGCGTGCTCAACATCGATGAAGGCAGCCAAACCGCCGGCTTTCTGTGCCTGCGCGATCGCAGTTAAGGTCAAGGTGGTTTTACCGGACGATTCCGGTCCGAAAATTTCAACAATCCGGCCCCGCGGAAAACCACCCACTCCGAGAGCGCGGTCGATGACGAGGTTCCCCGTGGGAATGGCCTCCACGTCCATCCGGCGATCATCGCCCAAACGCATAATGGCAGCCTCGCCAAAATCCTTCTGGATCTGGGTGATTGCAAGATCCAAGTTTTTCTTACGAGCGGCTGCTAGCTTATCATCTCCTTTGGCGGCCGCAGCGGCGGGAGCTTTCTCTTTCTTTTCAGACATGGCGGTATTTTTAGTGGTAGTAGAACTCATGACAACGTTAGGTGTAAGTTAAGTTAACGGAGGTAATCACAAGAACAGTGTTCATAAAAGCAAAATTTTGCGAGAATCGAAAATAATTGATCTCCCAAACAGGCCCATTCTTCCCAATCAAAGAGAATCGTTGCCCGCAGCTCTTATTCCTTGTTCATTCGAGGCACGTCTATGTCATTCCGGATAGCCGTCCGATGACAAGCAAGAACACAACGCTACGAGACCCTTGCTTAAAGATGGCTACGAAGAATTGGCAGCGACACAAAGCAGGCTGATCGACAAGCTCGCAGCCGAAATTGCAGCCAAACTATGAAATTACTCTTACCAGTCATTGCCCATCTCCTATTGATTTCCTGCTCGCAGTCTCTCCCACCGCTTCAAACGGTGCGGGACCTCGATCTCAATCGATACGATGGTGAATGGCATGAAGTGGCGAGACTCCGAAACCTTTTTGAGAAGGACCTCATCGCAGCAAAAGCAACCTATGGAGTGGGGCTGGAGGGACCGGTTCGGATTTTGAGCGAAGGCCTGAAATCAACAGGTGAAACCACGAGAATTACGGGCTCGGCAAAGCTTGTCGGCAAAGGAAAGCTCGAAGTTCTCTTCGACCCTTTCCCGGCAAACCTATTCACCGGAAATTACTGGGTTCTCTGGATCAATGAAAGCTACGAACGGGCCATCGTGGGAACACCCGATCGCAAGCATTTATGGCTTCTCTCCAAGGACCCAAAAGATATGCTGAGGGATTTCACCGAACCTCTTCAGATGATCCAGGCCCAGGGATTTGAAATTGAAAAGCTTTTCGAAAATCCAAAGCGCCTGGCCCCGAATACGCGCACCAGGTTATTCGTGGTCCGATGAGAATTACTCTTCCCAGCCAAGGAAGTCAAGAATGTCCTTGACGTTCGCAGAGTAAATCCCGTCAGAATCAGAGGTATTATGTGGTTAAGATGTATTATCAACTTAAACCGCACAACCTTCTCAATTATCCGCATGGTGGTAATTGTTCTATCCCCTTCGGCGGGGGCGGTCGACTTATAGGTGGAAGGCTTTGAAGCCGGTGATGGCGGCTTCCCCGTCACCAACGAAAATAATCATGATGATCCATGGGCCTACGACGCCGATGCCGGAACTTGATCGACAGACAACTCGCCAAATGGAGCTCCCAACGAGTACAAACGACTGACGAGTTCAGAAATCGCGATCACTACGACCGGAGATTATCTCGTGAATTTTGATCATCGCTACGACACTGAAGGAGGCGATTGGGACGGAGGAGCGCTATATATAAGGGCCAATAGGGGACCGTTCACCTGTGTCGAAGGGGAAAGGTTCACTGAGAACGGTTGCAACACCGAAAACCTCATCGGCGCACACGCCTTCCCGGGATTGACCGCCTTTGGTAGAATCTCTCGCGGCCACCCTGCGGGAACCCATATCACATCCACGGGCGGTCCGTTTACCTTAGGAGTCGGTGACACCGTTCAGTTTCAGTTCCTGATGGCTAACCATCAAGGTTTAGTCGGCACAATAAGCCCAAACTTGGAAATCGACAGTATCAGTGCTGTTTCTGTCCCCGACGGTGATGGCGACGGCATGCCTGACGACTATGAAGACGCCAACGGGCTCGACAAGGCGGCAAACGACTCCGCAGGAGACTCTGATTTGGATGATTCAAGCAATCTTCATGAATTCCTCACCGAAACCAATCCCCAGAACGATGACAGTGATGATGATAGCATCTTAGACGGTTCGGAAACCAATACCGGAATTTTCGTCAGTGCCACCTATACCGGAACCAATCCTTTGAGTGAAGATTCGGACAGCGATGGACTGACCGACGCTGTTGAAACCAACACCCAAATTTTTGTGGACGCAAATAATACCGGGAGTAACCCGAATCTCGCTGACACCGACAATAAAGGTTTCAGCGATGGCTTCGAAATCAATTCAGCAGTCGATCCTAACGACGACGCCTGCGTTCCGGCGGTCTGGTCAGTTCGCAATGCTACTTCAAGTGTCCCACTAAATTCAATCGTCGATACCCGGGCTCTTTTTGAATCTCCGGCGAATATCATCGCCGAGATCCACACTTTCGAGATTAACATCAATTGCCGGGAAAACGCCCAAGGACCATTCCCGGATTCGCGCACCTTCCCTGTTCTTCCAGGACAGGACACGGACACCAACGACTATGGTCTGCTCGCTACCAGCACGATCTTTATTGGTGACCCCGGGGTTTGCACCTTCGGCTTCAACAAGGATGACGGTGGCGGTTTGTTTATCGATGGAGAAGTCGCCATGATTGATGGTCGCAACCGTGG
>Ga0213866_10001703_pt1 | contig 16136 bp, 14 predicted proteins | sample PICome_11_FD_160079 | JGI IMG/M metagenome (GOLD analysis project Ga0213866, IMG submission 160079) | Coastal seawater microbial communities near Pivers Island, North Carolina, United States - PICO284 | ecosystem: Environmental > Aquatic > Marine > Coastal | place: USA: North Carolina...
GGGAGCGGGGCAGATCGAAGGGCAGGGCAGCCAGCAATTTTTGCCGCAAATCGCCCGTGCCGGGCAATTGGCGGCCGGGTTGCGCGCGCCGGTCTCGCCGCACCAGTGCCAGCACTAATTGATGCGCAAGCAATTCGTCATAGGCCAGCCGCGCCCGCGCCGGAGACAATGGCGACAGCGCATCAGTGCTGTCGGGTCGATGGGCAGCGATGACGGCTTCCTGCCAGTTCGGCCAATTGTTTTTTTCAAGCCATTTGGGGTCTTGCCATTCGGGCAGTTGTGGCAGGTCGGGCAGGGCGGCTTGAATGGCTTTCATCAAGGGGCGCGCGGCCAGTCCGGCGGTAAGCGGGTAAACCGGCTCCATTGGCGGCAATTTGGCGAATTCTTCTTCCGGCAGCATATGGTCGGGATGGGCAATTTGAAGCTGGTTACGAAATCGCTCCACCCGCCCCGATACAATGCGTCGGCTGCCAATTGGTAAAGCGCGGGTCAGCCAATCGCCTTGGGCGCGGAAAAATATCAATGTCAGAAAGCCGGTTTCATTCTGGCAAACCACCCGATAGGGCAGATTGCGGCGCGGCGGGCGGTCATGTTTGATAATTTCAACGCTGAAACTGGCGATTCGGCCTTCTTCGGCATCGTTAATGGCCGGGCGATAATTGCGGTCAACCAGATTGGCGGGCAGGTGAAACATGAGGTCAATCACCCGATTGCCGGTGAATCCGGCCAGAACACGGCTCATTTTCGGGCCGATACCGGGTAGTTTCTCAACCTGTGCAAACAGGCTATCTAGGGCTGATGGACGCATGTATATAGTTTAGCACAATTTTGCGTCTATATCGGCTATAGCACCGCCAATAGGTTCGCCAGAGAAAAGAGGCCAGAAAGATGAGTGATACGGATAATTTTGACTCCCACAAGCTGGATGCGCGCCGTCGCAAACTCTATTTTCGCTCCTGCCATCGCGGCATTAAGGAAATGGATATTATTTTCAGTCGGTTTGCCCGCGCCGTGCTTGCTGAGTTGGACGAGGCGGCGCTTGATGACTATGAGCGCATGCTGGAATTGCCGGATGATATGCTGTTTGCTTGGGCAACCGGGCGCGAGCAAGTGCCGGAAGAATTAAACTCGCCTTTGCTGGTGCGACTGCTTGACAGTGCCATGCAGGCTTAAGGCTGGCGGATTTGCCGGACAGAGAATTCATGACCGATGCGTTGCATGATAAGCTGATTGACGCGCCCTCGCTCACATTGGGGCGCGTGCCGGATGGCTATCAGGCCATGATGCTGTCGCAATTATGCCGGATGGAAGGCGGCAGGCTGGTGTTTATCGCCCGCGATGGCAGCCGTATTGCAACGCTGAAGCGCAGTCTTGCCTTTTTTGCACCGGATATAACGCTGATTGACCTGCCGGCATGGGATTGCCTGCCCTATGACCGACTGTCGCCGCAAGTTGCGGTCAGTGCGGCACGTATGGCGGCTTTGTCGGCATTGGCGGGGATGGGCGACAAGCCGCATATTGTGTTGACCACCATTTCGGCCGCCTGCCAGAAAATGCCGCCACGGGCGCATATTGCGCGCCTGAGTTTTCATTGTCGCCCCGGGCAAGTGCTGGATGTTGATGGCTTGACGGCATTTCTGGCCGAAAATGGCTATGCACGCTGTTCAACCGTTTTGGAGCCGGGCGATTATGCCCTGCGCGGCGGCATTATCGACCTGTTTGCGCCCGGCGCGGATGCGCCGGTGCGGCTCGATTTATTTGGCGACACGCTGGAAAGTATTCGCTCATTCGATGCCGAAACCCAGCGCACGACCGGACAATTGCAGGCGCTGACCCTGACCGGCGCCGGAGAGGTTTTGTTGGACAGCGATGCAGTGCAGCGTTTTCGGCGCGGCTATGTCGCCGCCTTTGGTACGGTGATGGATGCTGACCCGCTTTACGAGGCGATTAGCGGCGGCGCGCGCTATCCCGGCATGGAACATTGGTTGCCGCTTTTTTATGACGGGCTTGAAACCTTGTTCGACCATTGCGGCGATGCGCTTTTTGTAGCCGATGCCCAAATGGACACAGCCTATCAGGAGCGCATGGCGCAAATATCGGATTATTATCAGGCGCGCGCCGATGCGTTGGAAGCGACAGGACAGGACGCGCAGAAAATTGGCCGGATGGCGTCATCAACGCGCATCATCAAACCGCTTGCACCGGAACAACTTTATATTTTAGCCGATAATTGGGCGGCAGAATGTGGCAAGGTGCGGATGCGGCGGCTCGACCCGTTCACCCTGCCGGAAGCGGAGCAAGTGGTTAATCTCGACGGCGAGGAAGGGTATCGCTTCGCTGCCGAACGCGCGCAGCAGGATGTCAATCTTTTTGCCGCAGTGGTTGACCATATTGGGACCCATAAACAGGCCGGGCGGCGCATTGTGTTGACGGGCTGGAGTGACGGTTCAACCGAGCGACTGACCGGTCTGTTGCGCGATCATGGGCTGGATGTCGCACAGCAAATTGCAAGTTGGCAGGATGTTCAAACGCTGCCGCCAGCCAGTTGCACCATAGCAACAGTTGGGCTTGAGCATGGGTTTGTAACGCAAAATCTGGCCATCATCACCGAGCAGGATATTCTTGGCGACCGCATGGTGCGTCCGCGCAACCGTAAACGGGCGGAAAACTTCCTGACCGAAGCCTCCAGCCTCAGCCAGGGCGACCATGTGGTGCATGTCGAACATGGCATTGGCCGGTTTGAGGGCTTGCAGACGATTGATGTGGGCGGCGCGCCGCATGATTGTCTGAAACTTGTTTATCACGGTGATGCGCGCCTGTTTTTGCCGGTTGAAAACATTGACTTGCTGAGCCGCTTTGGCGGCGATGATGTGGCGGTCGCGCTCGACCGGCTGGGTGGCACGGCTTGGCAAATGCGTAAAAGCCGGCTGAAAGAAAAGCTGAAACTGATTGCCGAGCAATTGATTAAAACCGCGGCGGCGCGCGCCATGCGAAAGGGCGAGAAAATGCTGGCGGAGCCGGCCATTTATGATGGGTTTTGCAGCCGCTTTCCTTACGAGGAAACCGACGACCAGCTTGATGCCATTGCGGCGGTAATGGATGATTTGTCGAGCGGCAGGCCAATGGACAGGCTGATTTGCGGCGATGTCGGTTTCGGCAAAACCGAAGTCGCCTTGCGTGCTGCCTTTATTGCCGCCATGTCGGGTAAGCAAGTGGCGGTGGTTGCCCCGACAACCTTGTTGGCACGACAGCACGGCCAAACCTTCAAAGACCGCTTTGCCGGTCTGCCAGTGCAGATTGGCGAATTGTCCCGCCTTGTCGGTAGCAAAGAGGCAGCCGATACCAAAGTCGGTCTGGCCGATGGGCAGGTCGATATTGTGATTGGCACACATGCGCTTTTGTCGAAGAATATCGCCTTTGACCGGCTTGGTTTGGTGGTGATTGACGAGGAGCAACATTTCGGCGTTGCCCATAAGGAACGGCTGAAAGAATTGCGCGCTGAAGTGCATGTGCTGACCCTGACGGCGACGCCGATACCGCGCACATTGCAAATGGCATTAAGCGGGGTGCGCGATTTATCGCTTATCGCAACCCCGCCGGTTGACCGACTGGCCGTGCGTACCTATGTCACGCCGTTTGATGCAGTGGGCATACGCGAAGCCCTGCTGCGCGAGAAATTCCGTAATGGTCAGAGTTTCATCATTGTGCCGCGCATTTCCGATATTGAGGAAATGGTCAGCTTCCTGAATGACAGCGTGCCGGAAGTGCGGTTTATCACGGCGCATGGTCAAATGAGTGGCGGCGATTTGGAAAGCAGGATGACGGCGTTTTATGAGGCGCGCTATGATGTGCTGGTCTCGACTTCCATCATTGAAAGCGGGTTGGATATTCCGACCGCCAATACGATTGTGATTCACCGCGCCGATATGTTTGGTCTTGCTCAATTATACCAGATGCGCGGGCGTGTCGGGCGCTCTAAAACGCGCGCCTTTGCTTATTTAACCTATAATGAAAACAAACCATTAACAGAAAATGCCGAGAAAAGACTGAAAGTTATGCAATCGCTTGACAGTTTGGGGGCGGGCTTCAATCTGGCCAGCTATGATTTGGATTTGCGCGGTGCCGGCAATCTGGTCGGAGAGGAGCAATCCGGCCATGTGAAGGAAGTCGGCTATGAATTATACCAGTCTATGCTTGAGGAAGCCGTCGCCCAGCAACAAGGGGTGGAGACGGAGGAAAGCTGGTCGCCGCAGATCAATGCCGGTATTTCGGTTCTTATCCCCGACAGCTATATCCCCGATTTGGATGTCCGCATGGGGCTTTATCGGCGCTTGTCGAGCCTTGGCGACAGTCTGGCAATTGACGCGCTGGCGGCAGAAATAATTGACCGGTTCGGGGCCTTGCCGGAAGAGGTGCGCCATTTGCTGGCAGTGCTGGAGATTAAACTCGATTGCCTTGCGGCGGGTATTGAAAAAATGGATGCTGGCCCAAAGGGCGTGGCAGTGTTTTTCCGCAATCTGCAATTCGCCAACCCTGAAAAGCTGATTGCCTATGTGGCTGAGCATCAGACGCAGATAAAAATCCGGCCTGACCAGAGCCTTGTTTTTCGAGTGGCGGCCGATACGGATGATGCGCGCTTACAGGCTGCGCGGCGGGTAGCACGTCAGTTGGCAGCGCTGGCCGCTGCCTGATTTTGCTGCGCCAGCTTGCTTTGGGCTTTTTGGAAAAACCGCGCCAGCGTCTCCGGCTCCTGCGCGCCGACCACCAGCATTTTACCGCCGACCAGAAAACCCGGCACGCCGGTAACGCCCAAATCGCGCGCGGCGGCATCATCATTGCGGGTTTGTTCAATATCCGCATCGGAGGCAAGGAGGCGGGCAATCAGCGCCGTGTCCATATCATGCGCGGCGGCAATATCAAGCAACACCTCGGTTTCGCCAATATCTTGTCCCTGTTCGAAATAGCGCGAGAACAGCGTCTCCGCGACCTGATGCTGACGGCCAGTGGTGGCCGCCCAACGAATAAGCCGGTGAGCGTTCATGGTGTTGGGTGTTCGGGTGATTTTGTCAAAGGCGAAGTTGATGCCGGTTCCTTCAGCCACCGCCATGATGTTTTTCATAATATGTTTGCCACCATCGGCGCCAAATTTGGCGCGCATCTGTTTTTCGCGGTCATAGCCTTGTGGCGGTGTTGCCGGGTCAAGCTGGAAGGGACGCCACATCAGATTGACCGGCACATCGCCCAGACTTGCAAGCGCGGCGTCAAGCTTGCGCTTGCCAATAAAGCACCAAGGGCAAATCACATCGGAGATGATGTCGAGTTGCAGGACGGGGTTTTCGCCCGCTTTGTTTGTTTTGTCTGCATTGTCCGTATCGCTGGCAGTGGTCATCTGTTTCTCCCTGACGCTGTGCAATAACTGTGGCAAAAATCGGTCGGGCATGTCAACTTACGCGCCGATTCATTTATGAGTTTGAACAAAGGGGAGAAAATCGTGGAAAATACTGATATTTTGCTGGCGCATGGATTGGAAAGGAAAACGGCTTTAGTGACCGGAGCGAGTTCGGGTCTGGGCGCGCGCTTTGCTCATGTGCTGGCGGCGGCTCGTGCGCGGGTGGTCATTGTGGCGCGACGGCTTGAACGGCTTGAGGAATTGCAAAAACAGATAGAAAATACCGGTGCTGAAGTTATCGCTCAAGAGTTTGATGTTAATAATATCAGTGAGATAGAGGCATTTTATCAGAATCTGGAGAAGCAGGGTTGGATGCCGGATATTCTGGTCAATAATGCCGGTATGAATGTCGTCGGCACAGCGCTGGATTTGTCGGTTGAGGATTATCAGACAATTATTTCGACCAATATGTCAGCTCCGTTCTTTTTGGCGCGCGAATTTGCCCGTCATCATATCGCGGCAGGCAATCCGGCTCGGATTATCAACATTGCCTCGGTGGGCGCGCGCGAAGTGCTGCCCGGCATCACCCCTTATTGCATGTCAAAATCGGGCATTTTGATGATGACGCGGGGGCTGGCACGCGAATGGGCGCGCCATGAAATTAACGTCAATGCGATATGTCCCGGTTATATTGAAACGGAAATCAATGATTTTTGGTGGCAGACGGAAGGTGGCAAAAAGCAGATAAGTGGCTTCCCGCGTCGTCGGCTGGCCGGACAGGAAGATTTGGACGGCGCACTGTTATTATTGTCCGGCGTGCAGGGCAAGGGCATGACCGGCACATCCATTACGGTTGATGATGGGCAATACATCTGATAGCAGTTAGTCATGCTTGTTGACAGCCATTGCCATTTGGATTTTCCCGATTTCGACCCTGACCGGTCGGAGGTTTTGGCGCGGGCGCGGGCGGCAGGTGTTGGCTACTTGCTGACCATATCAACCAAAATTACCGAAGCCGAGAAAATTATCGCGCTGGCCGAGTCGATTCCCGATGCCGGTTGCTCAATTGGTATTCATCCGCATGAGGCCGGGCGCGAGCCGGTAACCGACAGCGCCCGACTTGTTGCCATTGCCGCGCATGAACGGGTGATTGGTATTGGTGAGACCGGCCTTGATTATTTTTATGAACACAGCCCCCGCAATGCCCAGCAGCGCAATTTCCGCGCCCATATTGATGCGGCGCGCATTTCCGGCCTGCCCTTGATTGTCCATGCCCGTGACGCGGATGAAGATACGGCGGATATTATGGAAGATGAAATGGCCAAGGGCGCTTATCCGGGGCTGATTCACTGTTTCACTGCCGGGCCGGAACTGGCGCGTCGGGCGCTGGATTTGGGCATGTATATTTCCATATCCGGTATTGCCACTTTCAAAAATGCCCGCGATTTGCGCGATGTGATAAAGACCATTCCGCTTGATCGGCTTCTGGTGGAAACCGATTCTCCTTTTCTGGCGCCAGTGCCGCATCGCGGCAGGCGCAATGAACCGGCCTTTGTCGCTGACACAGCTTCTGCGCTGGCCGAATTGTTTGATATATCGCCGGAAACGCTGGCGGCGCAGACAACTGATAATTTTTTTCGCCTTTTCAGTAAAGCGAAACGGCCAATGCAGGCGGACGCTTGATGGGTTTGAGCTTTCGTTTGCTCGGCTGCGGCTCATCCGGTGGTGTGCCGCGCATTCATGGCGACTGGGGCGATTGCGACCCTGAGAATCCAAAAAATCGTCGGACACGCTGTTCCTTGCTGGTATCCCGTCAAGGTCAGGGCGGCCAGACCAATGTGTTGATTGATACCTCGCCCGATATGCACCGGCAATTGGTCGATGCCGGCACGGGTTGGCTTGATGCAGTCTTATATACGCATGACCATGCCGACCAGACGCATGGCATTGATGATTTGCGCGCTATGGTCTATGCGGCGCGCCGCCGGATTGATGTGTGGATGGATGCGGCCACGGCCAAAACGCTGACCAATCGTTTCGCTTATTGTTTTGAAAAATTGCAAGGTTCCGATTACCCCTCAATTTTGAACGATAACCGGATTGAAAAGCCCTATCAGCCGATTGATATTGAGGGGCAGGGCGGGCGTATTTCTGCGCTGCCCTTTCGCCAGATACATGGCAGAATTGACTCGCTTGGCTTTCGCATTGGGCAAATGGCCTATTCCAGCGATGTCAGCGATGTGCCGGAAGAAAGCCATGATGCATTGACCGGGCTTGATTTATGGATTGTTGATGCGCTGCGCCGCGACCCGCATCCGACCCATTTTCATCTCGATAAAACGCTTCAAATGATTGAAAAGTTTCAACCAAAACAAGCGGTTTTGACGAATTTGCATATTGATATGGATTACGAAACATTGTGCCGCGAATTGCCACCCCATATCCGGCCGGGTTTTGACGGAATGAGTGTTGGCGCGGCTGATTGAGGCTGGCTTAAGCGGCAAACTGTTGCCGGAATATATCGCAAGGTGCAAAAATGAATTTGCCTCACTTATATTTGTTTGAAGTTATTGGGTGGTTTATCTAATCTGTATTGGGTTTTAGTGGGGTTTATTTTATGCGTGCCGGGTTTTCACTCATCGAATTATTGGTTGTTGTCGCCATAATCGGCATTCTGGCAGCCGTCGGGGTGGTTGGCTATCAGGGCTATATTGATGCAACGAAAAAAGAAGCCTCGTTGGCCAATGGCCGTCAGGTTGCCCGCGCGATTGAGCAGGATTGGTTGTCACTGGCAAATGGCATTAACGGCACAACAGAATTGGGCAATAAGCTGACCATTGCCGGTGTTGAATTAACCACCCAGGTCAAGGGCGACAGCAGTTGCTATAAATATAGCGAGAATATCCGCCAATATCTCAATGAAACTTGGAAAAACGCCTATGACAGTGATGTTGATTATGCGGTCAATCTGCATACGGAACACGCCAATTCGCTGGCCAGTCCCAAGACAAGCATAAAGCCCGGCCAGTTTGCTTTGCAATGCGCCAATATCTGCGAGCCGACCGGCGGCAATTTTTATCTGCACACATGCAGTTGCACCGGCAGTGAAGATTGCACGCTGTTTAATTTCTCCAAAGCCGATTACGAAACATTTATTGCCGATTCCGATTGCTATCCGACATTGACCGCCAGCTGCGCCTATGATGAGGGCGACGCGCCGCGCGATGCTTATGATTATTATCAATTTGCCGAGACGCAGGCTCTGGTTTCACAAGGCATTGAGGTCTGGACTGGCACGGCCAGTGACGCAGATGCTTCGCGCTATGTTTCAGTTGGCACTCACATGCCGGATTGGTTGTGTCCGCAACCGGTTGTGAATATGGCCTCATCGGCTGTTGGGTGCGCGTGTGACAATCCGGGTGATGCTTCTTACCCGTGTCAGTAGTTTTTTGTACCCGGACATAAACTGTCGTTCGGTGTTGTTAGGGAGTGGTTCATGGTCGCTGTTAAAAAGCTGAGCTTTATTTTGGTCGCCATTATTTTGGTGGTGTCGGTTGCCGAAGCGCGGCGCGGTTTCAGTTCATCGGGAAGCGGGAAGGGGCGTTATTCCTCGGACAGCTCAACTTCATCTTGGAATGTCAACAGCACGCTGGATGCCGATTGTCAGGCGCAATACGGTCAGCCATGTGCTGAATTGACAACCGGCCAATATGAGATTGTTCAGCAAAAATACACCCAAGCCACCAATGCCGGTTACGACTCCAACACAGATTACGTCACAGCCTCGGCCATTGGCTATGGGCTGACTTCGTCTGATGGGTCTTTGTGGTCATCAGCCAAATCATGGGCGGGAAATTCAGCGCAAAACGCTGATTGTAACTCTGCTTATTCCGGTGCGTGCAACGCTATCAGCAAAGCCAATTTCAATGACATTTATGATGGCCGACAAGATGCCATAGACAATGGCTTTACCGGCTATAGCGACTGGCTGGACGCGCAAGCTTTGGGGTATTCGCAAGACAACACATCTGATGACCCGGATTTGGGCGACGATACGAGCGACGCCGAATTATGGGCTGAAGCGAAGGGCAATTCCATTCAGACTGCCTGTCAGGCAGAGGATTCGACCATCACTAATTGTAATGAGTTGACCCGCACGCAATATAAGGATGCCAAACAAGGCAATGCGCTTATCGCCGCCAAGAAAACCATTGTGACCAATGGCAATTTAGCCGCGTCTGACATGTCAGAATTGCTCGGCTCAGATTGGGCAAGCAGCTCGGCTCTGACATCCAGCCCCTCGGCTTGGCAGTTGGATTATTTGGAGACTGTTCTTGGAACCGGCGCCAATATCACCAAATCTGATTGGCAGACGACTATTGATAATTATAACGCGGCCACGGCAAGCGCTTGGTATATTTGGAAAATCGCGGCATCGTCTGACAGTTCCGGCACTTATGCGGCCAGCAATGCAACAACCACATTGTTTAACAATGCCGGTGTTTCAGCCGCGGTGACGGCCTTGGGCGTGACCAATAGCCAAATTGCCACCGACATTAGGTCATCCGGCTTTTCAGCTTCACCGACCGCCACACAGATGAATGATTTCCTGACCGAGGCGCGCGGCTTTGCTGACGGCACGACCTATGCGTCGGTCACAACAGCGACGGGGAATAGCTGGACAGTCGCCAATTATGTGACTGCGACATCAAATAGCGGCTGGACATCATCATCTGCTGACAAGGCAACATTTGACTCCTGTTTAAGCTCGTCTGACGATGCGACCGGCGGCAGTTCAACTTGTTCCGTGTCCAAATCCGGCTGGGAAACAGTGGATGCCATTGCCAGCGTCGCGGACGGCGATGCCAATCTGACAGCATCCAATGTGACCAGCATTTTGTCAGCGACCGGCGCGACCGCTAATTCTTCGGTCAATACTTCGGACAGCAAGCATATGGATTATCTGCAATCCTGCGCGTCAGGTGACGATGCGGCGCAAGCCGTGTCGGATTGCGCTTCATCCAGTTCCTTCCTTGCCAATGCAACCAGTTTTGAAATCGGCAAAGCGGTTGCGGATAATTCAGGTTCCTACACAATCGCCAGCGTGATAACCACCACCACATTGGGCGATGCGGGTATTGCGTCAAACAGCACCAATGTTATTGGCGGCAATTATTGTGGTGCTGCTGCTGGCGATAGTTCTTGTCTTGCCGCGCTGAAAACGGCCTTGGCCTCCAGTGGTCTGTCGGCCTCTTCCACGGCCTCGCAAGTCACCGCCAAAATAAATGAGCTGATGCGCGCCCAAATGGTGACAGCGGTTTCTGCGGCTGCCATTCCGTCAGCATCACCGGCAGGGGGGTGCAGTTCATCGGTCAATCTTTCCATTCCCGCCCAATGCGGTCACCCGCAATGGACATGCACATTGCAGTCCGGCCCAAGCGGTTGGACATTGTCCGGCGGTAATCTGGTCGTGCCGGCCAATGCCACAGCCGGCAATAACCAGTCAGCCACGGTTCGGATGAGCCTTGGGATTTATACACCGGCCTACACAAAGGATGTGACGCAAAGCTACAATGTGAAAGCCGCTGTCGCCGGCGCCACAAATGGCAAGAAACGCTATAATAATGGCTCAAGTGAAAATATCCTGACCGCGCAAACCGCTTGCCGAAATCTCGGTGGTCGATTGGCGACCCATAGCGAACATAATTCCTTGGGCAATACTTCTTATGAATTGTTCCATTGGTCCACCAGTGACCCGGATATGGCCTACACAATCAATGATGGCAATGCGCGTCGCGTGGCCGGTAAGTCGTGTCATTTCGGTTCCGGGTCGAAATATTCGCGCAAAAGAAAGCATGATGGTTGGCATAATTGCGGTGGAACCGGCGTGAACGCAACGATTTATTATACTTGTGCAGATCTTCCCAGTTGTTAATTGGCTCATTTTGTTTGGAGTAACCCATGATTATTAAACCAAGCCGCATTTTAACCGTTTTGCTGATGTCCGCCAGTTTTGCGAATGCCGCGAACACGCTGTCGATTACATCTTGTTCATCATCCAATGTCGCTTTTTCGTGGAGCGTCGATACGCTGGATGATTCAGTCAGCATTGAAGGGAAAGATTCGAGCGAGAATGAAAATGCGTTTGAATATATTCCGGAATCTGCAAGCGGCACTGCGACATTCGATTTTGCCGCTAATTGGGGTGGAACGGATAATTCCAGCCTGGATTTAAGTCTTTTTCAAAGTGACGAGGACACTGTAACGGCCAGCTGTCCATAGCCATTATATTTGTCATAATATTTATTATGCGAAAATAGGAGGTCGGCTGAGCAGGCGTTTTTTCTTTGTAAAAACTGCTCTACCCGACCTCTTTTTATTTTAAAAACAATCGCTTACCGGATTTTCCTAGCGGCTATTGTCGCGGAAAGCGAAATCACGGATTGAAATCACATTGCGTAACAGGCCTTGCGCGTCAATCACCGGCAAATGCCGGAAATGACCCTTTTGCATCAACATCAGCCCGTCAATCAGCAAATCGGTCAGCTTGACGGTTTGCGGACGGCTCATAAATTGGGTAATCGGCGCTGATGACCAGCCTTGCGGCTCATTGGCGACCAGCCGCGATAAATCACGCTCGGTGAAAATGCCAACCGGCGCCCCTGCCTCGACAATACAGGCCGAGCCAACGCGCATATCATTCATCTGGCGGCATACTTCTTTGACTGTGACATCCGGCTGAATCCGCAAGCCCGGTGAGACCGGATGGCGTTGCAGGAAATCATCAATCGTGTCATTGGGCGAAATCAATTGCGGCAAGGCCACAACACGATAACACATCATCGCATCATCAACCGTGGCTTGCGCCTTGGCGCGCCATATTTTCTCGGCCGCATCAAAATTGTCATAGACCCCTATCAGGTCAAGTTCGGCCATGTTTTCAAATTCAACACCGCCAATGGTTGCCAGCTTACCGCCAAGCACCAGAAACATGCTATTTCTGTCATACATATAAATAATTCCTGATTAATGTCGTCGTGGGAAGAATCGCAACATTATGTTTCAGGTATAGAGGAAAAAGCGATGGCTGTGCAAGCAATAGAAAGACTGAAATCCATTATGGCGGCCTTGCGGACGCCGGAGACCGGCTGCCCGTGGGATTTGCAGCAGGATTTCAAGTCTATCGTGCCATATACGCTGGAAGAGGCTTATGAGGTTGTTGATGCGGTTGAGCGCGGCGATATGGGCGATTTGCGCGATGAATTGGGTGATTTACTGCTGCAAGTGTTGTTTCACGCGCGCATGGCCGAAGAGCAAAGCGCGTTTGATTTTGACGATGTGGCGACCGCCATATCCGACAAAATGGAACGCAGGCATCCGCATGTTTTCGGCGACACTGAAGCGGCAACAACATCTGATGTGCGGCGCAATTGGGAGGATATAAAAGACGCTGAGCGTGCCGCCAAGGGTGCGCCGGTGGATAGCAGCTTGATGGCTGATGTGCCGCTTGCCCTGCCCGGTCTCAATCGTGCGGTGAAGCTACAAAAGCGGGCAGCGCGTTGCGGCTTTGATTGGTCAGAAGCCGCCCCGATATTTGACAAGCTGGCAGAAGAAATTGGTGAATTGCAAACCGAAATGGCGGTTGAAACCCCGTCGCTTGACCGGCTGGAAGACGAGCTGGGCGATATATTATTCGTCGCGGCCAATCTGGCGCGACATTTGAATGTAAATCCTGAAGCGGCGCTGCGGCGGACAAATGCCAAGTTTGAACGCCGTTTCCGTTGGATGGAAAACCACCAAAATGAAAGCGCAGAGAGCCTGTCGGCTCTTAATCTCGATGAAATGGAGATGCTTTGGCAGCAGGCAAAAAAGCACACTGGTTAAGCGGCTCGATTTCCTGCCAGCCCCTATTCTATCGCTATTTCGACCGGATTATTCGGCATGATTGTTGAAATCGCATGCTTGTAAACAAGCTGTGAGTGACCGTCGCGGCTCAACAACATGGAATTGTCATCGACCCAGGTCACACTGCCCTGCAATTTCACACCATTGACCAGAAAAATCGTCAATGGCAAGGCCTGCGTGCAAACATGGTCAAGAAATGCATCCTCAAGGCTTTTTTCGTTTTCGCTCATGGGTATGGCCCCACTCTTCTTGGCTATGGGGAATTATTAGCCTGTTACTGTCTCCGCAATGTTCCCCTTGCATTGCGTCTTTACTCAATACCTACAACTATTGCTACATTTTTAAGATAATTTCAACTAATACGAGAATTCTTTTTTAATCAGTTTATCACTGCGGCTGTTTTGCAAGCGCATCATAGCGCTCAGCCAGTGCCGAAGCGACCGGCCCCGGCTTGCCCTCACCAATGACGCAACCATCTATCGATACAACCGGAAAAACAGCCAATGTCGAAGCTGTTGAAAAACATTCTTGCGCGTCTTTCGCCTCTTCAAGCGTGAACGCTACTTCTTTCATTTCGTAGTTTAGCTGATATGCGATATCAATCAAGACCTGTCGCACAATACCGTTCAATATGCCGTTATCGGCCAAGCGCGTCCGCAAGCAGTCTTCCCTGTCAACGATAAAGGCATTTGTCGCCGCCCCTTCGGTCACAAAGCCTGCCGCATCAACCTGCCATGCCTCGCCCGCGCCGGATGTATAGGCGCTTTGGCGCGCCAGCACATTTGGCAGCAGTGAAATCGATTTAATATCGCAGCGCGCCCATCGCTGATCCGGCACGCTGATAACGCTAATCCCCTCGCGGCGCACTTTGGCGCGTGCGGCCGGATTGGTGGCGGTTACCGTCATCACCAGAACAGGCCGCAGCCTTGTGCGATATATATGCTCGCGCCGCGCCACACCGCGCGTCACCTGCAAATACAGAACACCCTCGCGCACCCGATTGCGCCGCATCAATTCGCGCATGACCAGTTTCATTGACGCCATGCTGGCCGGTTCGGGAATGTCCATTTCAGCCAATGAGTTTTGCAGGCGTGCCAAATGCAAATCTTCATCCAGCAAATGCCCTTGACGAATGGCAAAAACCTCATAAACGCCATCGGCGAATTGATAGCCCCTATCCTCAACCATAATGGCCGGGTCACCGGCTGGTTGATATTGTCCGTCAATATAGGCAATGCGTGCCATGGGTCTTTGCCTCGGTTTCTATCGCACCAGCCGCCAGAAGGAGCCAGTGAACAAAATCAATATGACCAGAAATTCAATTCGTCCTGCAATCATTAGCAGGGAAAGCATGATTTTCAAAGAATCGTTGAGACCGGCAAAGTCGGTATAAAGGCCAAGATTGCCGACAATCGATAGGCTGTTGCCTGCTGCCCCCAATACCAGCGGCCAAGCCTGTTCCAACGCCACGCCGAACAGGCCGGTCAATAATATCGATAAAGTGACAAACAGCAAATAGACGGCGAAAAATGACCAGGCGGCAGAAAAATCCCGATGGGCAAGGCGGCGGCCATTCAATGTCATTGGATGAACCGATGAGGGATAGGCCAACCGCCCCAATTCGCTGCCAATATCCTTGGCGAGAATAATCGCCCGCATCACTTTAATGCCACCTGCTGTGGACAGCGCCATGCCGCCAATCAGGGATGGAACCATAATCCAGACCATTGGCCAGCCCGCCAGTTCGGCACTGTCGAGAAAGGCAAAACCGGCTGTCGTTGACAGGCTGATAGCTTGTAACAGGCTCGCCAACAACCCGCTTGGCAGCACTAGCCATGAGACCAAGGCAAAGCCGATTATCAGCAGAATAAAGACTCGCAACTCGACTTCCGCATTGAGCTGTTTATAGCGCCCGCGCGTGAGTGACATGACCAATGGCAGGCTCAATGCGCCGGTCAGCGTCAGCAGGCTTATCACGGTTTGCGATGTCATATTCATGCTGGCCGGGCTTGCTGTGCTGTCATTGATAAAGCCGGTTGTCGAAAGCGATGACATGGTCAGGGTCAGCGCGTCAAACGCGCCCTGCCCGCCGACCAGCATGGCCAGCACGCCAATGCCGGTAAGCGACACATAGACCGGCAGAATGATAAAAAGCGGCCGACCCAAACGCGACGCCAACGGCGCATTCTCGTCATGCTGCAAAAGGGGGTTGCCGCTTAATGCCAGTCCGCCAATCGCATAAGGAGCCAAAACACCGACGCCGAAAACCAGCGTCCACAAACCACCCAGCCAAGCCAGCAAAGCCCGCCAGAGCAGAATTGATTGCGCCTCCTGTTCGGGATATTGCATTTGCGTGCCGCCTGATGTGGTCAGCGCTGAAACCGCTTCAAAATAAGCTCCGATTGGCGAGTTTACTTGCGCCGCGCCCATAAATGGAATCGCCGCCAAAACCGGAAGCACCAACCAAAACAAAATCATGAGAACCAGCAATTCGATATTCTGGGCGCGCAGGCGGCGCGCTTGAAATCCGGCCATAAGCAAAGCGCCGGAAACAAAAACACTGAGCAATAAGCCAATAACAAAGCCTTGTCCTTGCTGCATATTGCCGTTCCAAAAGCTCAAACCCAATGGCAAAGCCATCAAAATAGACAGCATGGCGCCGCCATAACCAAGAACATAAAGAAAAGCAGATAAATGCATATAAACTATGCGCTTTCTGTCTCGCCGCTAAACAGTTTTTCGGCGTCTTCAAGAATATCGGCCATCACAAAGGCGACCGCAATATCGCCGCTGCGTAAATCCGTGCCGCCGCGCGGCATAATGAGTTTGCGCCCGCGCATAA
>Ga0213866_10001704_pt1 | contig 16133 bp, 15 predicted proteins | sample PICome_11_FD_160079 | JGI IMG/M metagenome (GOLD analysis project Ga0213866, IMG submission 160079) | Coastal seawater microbial communities near Pivers Island, North Carolina, United States - PICO284 | ecosystem: Environmental > Aquatic > Marine > Coastal | place: USA: North Carolina...
AGTAATCGTAGGGTCTTGAGTAAATCCTGCCCCCGCAACCAAATATTATAACTATATATCATATACTTAGCCGTCTCACAATTGAGGCGGCTTTTTTGCGTTCTGAATTATTGTCGCGTTCATTGCTGCGTTTTAAGTTTGCTTGATTAGCCTTATTTGTGAACAGGAAAGAACAAATTTATTTTGATCGTAGTCCCAAAGCGTTCTGCCTGCGGTATGGAGCGTTTCTACCAGTATGGAGCTTAGCTAACTAATTCCTGAAGCAAAAGATGTGAGACGACTGTTCGCCAGCTTTTTACTGGGTTGCCAGCAAATTCTGGTGTTCCGAAAATTCATGCTGTATCACGAATTTTTAAATCAAACCCAAGGTCATTAATCTTACTAATGCCGGTCTCACCTCTTATCAAACGAAGGGCTATCTCTGCAGCTTTGAGACCAATACGCTGCCAAGGAACTGAAATAGTTGTAAGCGCTGGCTTGTGAATTTCGCCTATGGAGGTGTTATCAAACCCAGCCAATGCGATGTCTTGCGGTATTTTGAGATCATTACGCTGGCATTCCATAAGCGCCCCAAAGGCCAGTATATCAGATGACGCAAAGACGCAATCAAGATTGTGGCTCTTGGTCAATAAGCTTTGCATCGCTGCCGCGCCGCTGGCAAATTCATATGCAGACTCGCGCATTATTGATGGATCTACTGACCAGCCATAATTTTCAATTGCGTCCCGATAGCCACGCATGCGGTCTTGAGACCTATCATTATTTTCTAAAATCCCGCCAATATACCCTATATTCTTGTAGCCTCTGGAAATTAGGAATGATGTCATCTCAAACGCTGCTTGATAATTCGACATGCCTACACAAATATGCTTGCTTTTGTCTGATATATTCCAGATCTCAACTGTCGGTATCATGTATTGCGCAATGAGTTCTTCTGAGGTTTGGCTATGTGTATGACCAGTTAGGATCAGCGCATCGGCACGGTGCGAAATAAATGTACGGATAATGTCTTCTTCACGTTGCACGCAGTATTCATTGCTACCGACCAACGCTTGGAAACCCTCAGGCATCAGGCTGCTGGTGATCGATTGGATCGTATCGGCAAAAATTGAATTGGATAGTGTTGGCACGATGATGCCGACCATGTTGCTGCGGCGGTTTGATAAGCTGCCAGCAGCGACATTACCAATAAAGTTCAGTTCAGCAGCTGCAGCTTCGACTTTTTTTCGTGTGGCAGCTTTGACCAAATGCGACTTGCTTAGTGCGCGGGAAGCGGTGATCGGCGAAACGCCTGCAATTCTTGCCACATCACGAATAGTAACTGGTTTGTGATCAATGTTTGATGACATAATTGTCTTCGCCTTTTTTAATAAAAGGTTTTTGAACTACAGATATCACCAGCCTATGAACCTATCAAATGCTACTCATCCATCATTGTGATGCATACCTTCATTTACGGGAAAACTATCATAGCTGGCGGTGATGGGAAGCCCTCATAAGCATTACAACAAGCTTGACGGCGAAGACGGAGTTCAAAAAAACTATTGCAATTGGTGTTGCAAAATGTGGTAGGCGGCCTTTTCACCAATCATCAAGGATGGTGCATTTGTGTTGGCCGATGTGATCTTTGGCATCACTGAGGCATCGGCAACGTATAACCCCTCAACGCCATTGACGCGTAATTCAGGATCAACAACTGCGCTGGAATCCGCCCCCATACGGCATGTGCCTACAGGATGGAAAACTGTACCACCGTTGTTTCGAATGCAGTCCAGTATTGCCTCATCACTATCAACACCGCTACCAGGTACAATTTCAGTATCCCATAAATCTCTGAAAGCAGCCATGTGATAAATTTCCCGCATCATTTTGACACCTTCAACCATAACTTTTTGATCATATTCGTCAGAAATGTAGTTTGGTTGTATTTTGGGGTCTGCTTCTGGATCGGTTGAGCGGATTTCGACGGAACCTCTGGACTTTGGATGACATTGCCAGACAGTTGCAGTGAAGCCGGGATATTCGTGCAATGGCTCACCAGGTTTGTCGACAGACAGTGGCATCACAAGAAGTTGCACATCTGGGCGACCATCTTCTGCATATTTTGTGCAGGCTCCTGCGCCAACCTGGCCTGCGCCAACTGACAATATGCCAGATCCGTCCTTGATCCATTTTAGACCTTGAATCGCCATTTTTAGAGGATTGCGGCTGTCGATATTAAGCGACATCCCGTTTCGCATCTGGACAATTGTGCGCATTTGATAGTGATCCTGGAGATTCTGACCTACCTCATCTGACCGATGAATAACTGGGATATTATGTTTTTTTAACAATGTCGCCGGGCCTATGCCTGATAATTGTAGAATTTGCGGTGATTGCAACGCGCCTGCACTTACAACAATTTTCTTTGCTTGATAGGTCTCCTGAACGCCGTTGCGCCTCGCAACAATACCGGTTGCGTTTTTCCCCGAAAAAGTGATTCTTTCTACAAGCGCACCTGAAATAACCGTCAGGTTATCGCGATGTGAAATAGGGTGCAGGAACGCCCGCGCAGAGCTTGAGCGCCATCGTCCATCAAGCGTGAGTTGATACCTGCTAGCACCAAATGATTCGCTACCATTAAAATCGTCAATGGCTGGTAATCCCCATTCTATCGCCGCCTTTAGCCACGCTTCACAGGCAGGATGTCGCAAGCGAAGATCATCAACCTTGAGTTCACCAAAGCTGCCGCGGAATTGGCTTTCGCCCCCCTTGTACCCCTCAAGCTTTCTAAAAAAGGGCAGTACAGTTTGAAAATCCCAACCTGTCGCACCAAGGCTCTGCCAATCATCAAAGTCCTCTTTTTGGCCGCGTATAAAAATCAACCCATTGATGCTACTTGACCCGCCAATAATCCGTCCGCGCGGCCATTTTATTGCGCGACCACCGCTGCCTTCACATGGCTCAGTATCAAATACGCGTGAAAATGTTTTATTATATATGGTCTTGTAATAGCCAATGGGAATGCGTGACCAAAACCGACGATCTGAACTACCGGCCTCTACTAAAAGGACTTTGTGGGCAGGGTTTTCTGATAATCTGTTGGCAAGCAGGCATCCTGCAGAACCAGCGCCTGCAATGATAAAATCGTAATTCTTTTCCATATTCTGCAACTCTGAATTCATTAATCTCAACGTTGACTTTTAAAAAATACGTTGAAATGATACCGATGTCATTAATTTTGTGAGATAACATTTCAAACATGAAGCCAGCTGCACAAACTGTTAAGCAAGGTGGCGCATTGGACGCTGCGGAGCAACGTTTAGCCGGGCAGATTTATGAAATAAGGCATATTGAAGCCATCATTCTTCGCGCCAAAATCGATGTGCCAGTAAAAACGTCATTTGGAACAATGTATGACCGACCGGCCTTGCTTGTTCAAATCACCGACGCTGATGGTTGTGTGGGGTATGGTGAAGTATGGTGTAACTTTCCTTCGGGTGGTGCCGAATATAAAGCTGGTCTCTTGGTTAATGAATTTGCGTACTGGCTCAAAGGTCGCCGCTTTAGCTCACCAGCAGAGATATTTGACGGATTAACCGCTGCGTTTCAGGTGCTTGGCCTTCAAACTGCTGACCCTGGGACATTGTTACAAGTGATTGCCGGCGTGGATCAAGCGTTGTGGGATCTGGTGGCGCGTCAGCAGGGGGAAAAACTTTGTGATTTGTTTGGTGTACACGGAAATTCGGTGAAAGCATATGCCAGCGGTATTCATCCAAAAGAGGTGCGCGAGCGTGTTCAAATCGCGCAAGATCGTGGGTTTTTATCTTTCAAGGTAAAAGTGGGATTTGGCCCGGAAATCGATAAAGCGGGACTGATTGCTGCCCGTGAACTGGTTGAAGGCCAGCAGCAATTAATGATTGATGCCAATCAAGCTTGGAAATCGCCACAAGAAGCGGCTTATAACATCAACGCCTTAAATGGGTTTGATTTGACCTGGATTGAAGAGCCGCTGTGGGCAAGTGCTGCACAAGAAGACTGGCAGATTTTACAAAGCATGATAAATGTGCCTCTCGCAGCTGGCGAAAATTTGCCAACGTTGGATGCTGTTGGTTCTTTTTGGAAAAAAGGTCTCTTTTCCTTCATGCAACCAGATATCGGAAAAATTGGTGGCTTCACAGGGCTGCTTCGTATTTTTGCGAGTTTTAACACGGCTGGCCCGACGAAAAAGCGTGTGTATTGTCCACACTGGTTGGGTGGTATGGTCGGGTTGGCAGCATCCGCACATCTGTTGACTATAGTTGGTGATGCTGGTTTTCTGGAGGTTGATGTAAATGAAAACCCGATCAGGGAAAGTTTGGCGGATTGGAATCTGAAGCCATGCGGGGAGGGGCGAATAAATCTTCCCTCGGGTGATGGCATTGGAATTGTTCCGGATATAGCACTGATGAAGGAACATGGTGTGGACGTCACGATAATGTCGGGATAAGGATTAGGTAGGGGGGTACACAGTCATGACTATGGCGATTAGGCTTCTGTCAGTAATCAACGCGATACAACTTGGCGCATTCCGCTGGGGCGCGATGTTTCTTGTGCTAGCGATTGCTGCCATTGTTGCGGCTGGTGTGTTCTTTCGATACGTTCTAAATGACAGCCTGTCTTGGTCAGAAGAGCTTGCCAAATACGCAATGCTGTGGCTGGTGTTCCTTGGCGCACCGATAGCGCTTCGTCTCGGCGTTCACCCAAACATCGAAGTGTTCATTTCGAGATTGCCATCGAGGATGACCAAGGTCGTGCTGGCAATCATGCATTTGGCAGTGTGTCTGTTTTGTGCTTTCCTTGCCATTAAAAGCCATGATTTCGCGTGGAATGGACGAACGCAGGTTGCAATTTCGGTAGGTGATGTCTCTATGTATTGGTTTTTCGTTTCAATACCTTTGGGGATGGCTAGTATGGCACTTGTATCTCTTCAGCAATTTTTGGAAGACGCATACTCATTATTCACTAATAATCTTATAGAACGGGATGCTTTTGTGGCTAAACACAAGCCAGTTCTTGAAGAGTTCTAAGTAACGAAATTATGAGGACGCTGAAATGATCCCTGTTACTTTTATATGGATTTTGCTTGGACTGATTAGCGTCGGAATGCCAATTGTATTTGCTCTTGGAGCTGCACCTATGTTGGGCTTGGTTTTAGCTGACAAAGGTGCTTTTCTCGCGATTATAGCGCAGAAATTATATATTGGTATTAACCAATTTCCTCTCCTTGCGATACCAATGTTTATCCTCGCTGGAGAGATCATGAATGTTGGTGGCATTACAGAACGACTAGTTTATTTTGCCAAAGTTCTGGTTGGACATCTACGCGGTGGTCTGGCGCATGTAAATATAATCTCTTCAATTTTCTTTGCGGGTTTGAGTGGGTCTGCAGTCGCAGACACTTCGGCGCTTGGCTCTATGCTTATTCCTGCAATGGAAAAACAAGGCTATTCACGCAAGTTTTCTGCAGCGGTGACTGCTGCATCGTCAGTGATTGGGCCTATCATCCCACCAAGCATTATCATGGTTGTTTATGCGTATATCATGGAAATATCAGTCGCTGCTCTATTCCTGGCAGGTATTGTTCCGGGACTGCTCACTGGTGTTGGCTTGATGACAGTTGTTTCAATCATTGCGCGGCGACGGAATTATCCTGTTTCTGATAAATTTCCTGGAATGCGTGTTGCAGCGCGTGCGGGCCTCGATGCATTTTGGCCTCTGTTAACACCAATTATCATTATGGGTGGAATTCTCTCTGGGGTCTTTACGCCGACGGAGGCGGCGGGAGCCGCTGTTGTTTATGCATTAATATTATGCGTGGCCATGAAAAGCCTACCCTTGACGCGAGTGAAAAACATGCTGTTTCGTACTGCAGTCTCGTCCAGTGTGATCTTATTGGCAGTTGGCATGGCCAGTGTTTTTGCGTGGATTGCGACGCTCTCAGGCGTGCCGAAACTTTTGACCGCCTTTTTGTTCGAATATACAGACAATAAATATCTCGTGCTGCTTTTGATTAATCTGTTGCTGATTGTCATAGGCATGTTTCTTGATGCTGGCCCGGCTATTTTGATCCTTGGGCCAATCTTAACGCCGACTGCGCTGGCTGTTGGGGTTGACCCTTTGCACTTTGCTATCATCATGTGTGTTAACCTCACAATTGGTCTTGCCACACCTCCAATGGGACTTATTCTGTTTGTAGCGTCAGCCGTCAGCCGCGAGAGGATTGAATCCGTGGTATCGGAAATGTTGCCTTTTTACATCGTCCATATCGTTATTATCGTTCTCGTCACTTATGTGCCTGCGATTTCGATGACGGTGCCAAAGTTGCTGGGTTTTGGTTAGCGTGAGGTTACATTTATGAAAGTTATTTACAACATATGATACCGGTGTCATTATTTGTAAAACAATCGAAAGGGAGGAATTGAAATGAAGTCTCTTATTCGCAAGATAATCGTGGCAGGGGTCGTGGCCACGTGTCTGCCAGCAGTCTCATTTGCGGCTGAATTCACGTTAAAATACGGCCACGTTGGTCCAGTAACATCAGATGACCAGGTGCCTGGTGAATTTTTGAAGTCATTCCTAGAGAGCCGTTCTAATGGGCGTATTGCTGTTGAAATCTACCCAGGCGCACAGCTTGGTAACTTTCGCGATATGATTGAACAGGTACAATTGAACACACTGGAGCTTACCCATACAACGGTTGGTGGTATTGCCAGCTTCTGGCCTGAACTGCAGGTAACAGATATTCCTTATATGATGAATGGTGACTCAATTGCTGAGCGTATTTCTCAGAGTTCATTCTTTGATGAAGTTCGTGAGGAAATTTTGAAAACAACTGGTAATGTGCGTCTCGTTGCTGTCGGTAATACAGGCCGTTGGCGCAATTTCTTTACCACTAATAAGTTGATTAAGTCTGCCGCCGACATGAAGGGCGTTAAAATGAGAACAATCAACTCACCATTGCAGATTGAGTTTATAAAGGCGCTTGGTGGCAATCCAACGCCAGTCGCATGGGGCGAACTTTATACGTCTTTGCAAACAGGTGTTGTTGAAGGCACAAAGAATGCGGCAACTGATATTATTCCAACAAAGATGTACGAGGCTGTGAAACATGTAACGCTTGATGAACATGCCTATCTCTTTGCCTTTTGGTGGATGTCAGATTCCTGGCTCCAAAGCTTGCCCGCTGACCTGCAAGATCTGGTTATTGACGGCGTTCAGCAGGCGTCAATGATTCAGTCTGACTGGAACAAAGAATATGATGCTCGGGCGCTCAAGGAGTTTGCTGGTTTTGGTGGTGAAATATATGTGCCAACTCCGGAGGAAAAAGCAACTTTTGTGGCGGCGCGTGACAAAATGAAAGTTTGGTTTGCCGACAAGTACGGTGATACATGGCTGAAAAAATTCGAGAAAGCTGTAGCTGAGGCTGAAGCTGATGTTGCCGACAGGAATAAGCGTGTTATCGGCCGTTAATTTTCTAAAAGAGTCATGACTCTGGATCTTTGGCGGGCCCGTAGAACTATGGGCCCGCCTTTTATTTAAGGTAACGTGTAGCTGAAAAAAAACCTATTGATGGCGACTTTGTATGTTTGAAGGAAAAACAATAATTGTGACAGGGGCATCGGGCGGTATCGGTGTTCCTCTTGTTAGTCGTCTATGTGGGCTTGGCGCTAGAGTAATCGCTATAGATATCAACCCACATGGGGCGGAGATTTTGCAATCTGAAATATCCGATGCTAGTCGCCTTGTTTATTTCTGCTCCTCTCTAGAAGATGAACAAACATGTCGCGCAATTTTGGGCAAGGAGACGCATATATATGGGCTTGTCCATCTTGCCGGTATTTTTGTGCCTGATGATATGACAGCTGGTGATACTGAGGCAGTTTATGATCCGGTCATGTTAGCAAATGTCCGAAATGTATATGGACTGTATGCCAGTATCCGTGAGTCGTTGTTGAGAGAGGTTCATGCCCGAGTTGTACTTGTCAGTTCTTTAGCCTTTCGCCGGGGTGCACCTGGTCATACTGCCTACAGTGCAGCAAAGGGAGCTCTGGTTGGGATGGCGCGCTCACTGGCCAGAAAGGAAGCGCCAAATATTCTGATTAATGTTGTTGCGCCCGGCTTCATCGATACCACGATGCCACAGAAAATTATTGCCAAGCGGGGAATAGACGCGGTGCTTGGGGAGATACCCATGAAGCGTCTTGGTTCTGCCGATGAAGTGGCAAGCGTGATTCAGTTCCTGTTAGGTCCTGACTCGGCATATATCACTGGTCAGGTGATCAATGTGGATGGGGGTATTATATGCAGTTAGACGTGGGGGGTGGCAGGCGGTTTTTGGTGCTGGACCCGTCTGACAATGTGGCAACCTTGCTGGACGAGGAAACCGAATTAGATCGGCTCAGCGATGGTATGCGTATCGCCGAGCATGTGCCCTTTGGTCATAAGGTGAGTTTGCGTCCAATTGCGTCTGGCGAGGCAATTGTCAAATATGGCGTGGAGATCGGTTATGCCACACAGGCTATCGAACAGGGCGAGCATGTACATGTCCACAACTGCCAATAGTTCCGATCTTCTTGATTATGCCAGCAGTCTGGAGTGGCGCGGATATTCCCGCGCTGATGGCAGAGTGGGCATTCGTAATCACAGGATCGTGCTGTCTACCGTGGCATTGACAGATAGGCTTGCAGCCAGCATCGCGTCCATGGATCGGGATTCTCTTTGCGTCACGGGAGCATTTTCCCGCGGTTTGCAGAAAACCGATGAGCATATGGTTGAGAGGTTCATCCAGAGCGTGCTGACCCATCCCAATGTGGGCGCGGCTTTGGTGATCACGCATGATGGGGCATCGGCAGATCATCTTGCCGAAATTGTCAAGGCGACAATCCCTGTTGAATATATGGCATTCATGGAGTGCGAGGGCCGTGAAAAGGCTGTTGCCGCTGGCTGTGAGAAATTGCAGATGTTGGCTGACCGACAAGATGCACTGGAACAGAAAAGGACTGTAGTTGGTCCCCGCGCTGTCTCGATGGCACTTGAATGCGGTGGCAGCGATATTTCCAGCAGCATCTGCAGCAATCCAGTCATTGGTGATATATGCGATTTCGTTGTTGCCGCCGGTGGGTTGGCAGTGGTTTCGGAGACCACGGAATTTATCGGTGCCGAGGCTGTTTTTGATGATCGATGCCCCAATCCGGTGACAAGAAAAGCGACGTTGGATTTCATCGGCTATCGCGCAATTTTGATGGAGCAAGACAGCGGCAAGGACTATCGTGGCACCAACCCTACACAAGAAAATATTGCCGGTGGCCTGACGACGCTCATTGAGAAATCAATGGGAGCTGTGAGTAAAACGGGTACAACGGACTTCATTTCCGCACTTGAGTTTGGAATGTCAGCAAACGCACCCGGTCTGCATTTCATGGACACCCCCTTCTTCAGCCCCGTTTCGCTTACCGGCATGATGATGGCTGGCTGTAACCTTGGACTATTTGCAATGGGTGTGTTCAACCCCTCTGGAAACCCGTTGTGCCCCATAATTAAAATTTGTGGCAATCCACAAACATTGCGTAATTGGGGTGATGATATTGACGTTGAATTGGATGGCTATTTCACCGGCGAACTTGACCGTGTTGGCGCACAAATAGCGGTACTTTCGAAGATGAATATGGTTTTCAACGGAGCTGAGACAGCGTCAGAGGCGATTGGCGAAGGGCAATTCATGTTACCTAGATTGAAGGATGCACTATGATAAAAGACAATCTTCTTGTTGTTACAGGTGGCAATAGGGGTATCGGTGGACAAATTGCCCTGTCCGCTGTGGATGCCGGGTGGCGGGTTGCCATAAGTTTTGGCCGAAACCGACAATTGGCGGACGAGATGGTTGCCGGTTCAAATGGCAAAATAAGGGCTTTTGCGCTGGATGTTGCCAACCCCGACAGCGTCACGAAGTTTTTCGCCAGCATTGAGGCCGAAATGGGCTTGCCGCGTGCACTGGTCACGGCCGCCGGCATTGATAAAGGCCCGCGGTCCATTGCCGAGTTTGATCATGACTTTGTCCACTCGACAATGACGGTAAATGTCGTTGGCTTGATTCTTTGTTGTCGGGAATTTGCCGCCCGCGCGATAAAGCAAAGCGAGGGTGGGGTCGTTGTCAATATATCATCAATGGCAGCCACCGTCGGTGGCCGGGCACATAAAACTGTATATGCGGCCAGCAAGGGAGCAGTAGATGTATTCACCATCGGTGCTGCAAAGGAACTTGCACCATATGGCATTTCGGTGTTTTCGGTGCGCCCGGGTGTAACCCGTACCGACATGACCGGTGATGCTCTTGCTGATCCGGCAACAAAGGCAGCAATTGAGGCATCAATTGCCTGTGGCAAGGTGGCTGAACCAGTGGATATTGCTGCGCCAGTGATCGAACTGATATCTGGAAAATTCAACTATGCAAGTGGATCACTACTGAATTTCGGTGGCGGCGGTTTTGTGATTTGAATGGCGGGGTGAAGTGATGAGTGAGATTGATCAGCGTGACTGGCTCGTGATTGGTGCAAGCCGAGACGGCATTGGTGCTGCCATTGCCAGAGCCGCGGCCGCGCAGGGTGACCGGGTGGTGATCACAGGCGCTGAAGCTGAACCACTTTCTATGCCGGAAGGGGTCTCTGAATATCACCAGCTTGATGTATGTGACGCATCGGCAATTGCCTCGCTTGCAAGTCAGTTTTCCCGTCTTGATGTGCTTGTTAATTGTGCAGCAATTTCAAGGCGGGACCTTGAAGACGATCTTGAGGTGTTTCGCCAAGTTATAGACGTCAACCTCATCGGCAATTTTGACGTGGTGAGGAAATTTGAAACAGCGCTGATTGCAGCTAAAGGTACGATTATCAATATCGCGTCCATGTACAGTTTTTTTGGCAGTCCAAAAGTGCCTGCTTATGGGGCAAGCAAAGCTGCGATCCACCAGCTGACGAGATCTCTGGCGCTTAAATATGCACTACAAGGGGTAAGGGTTAACGCGATTGCCCCAGGGTTTGTTGTTACCGAACAAACTGAACGAGGCCGCGCCGACACCCTGCATTATGAAGCGGTAATCGCCCGCACACCATTTGCCCGCTGGGGGAAACCAGATGACATTGCCGGCCCGGCCCTGTTTCTGGCCAGTCAGCAGGCGGCGTTCGTTACCGGGCAAACCCTTGTTGTTGATGGAGGGTATTCCATTGGTTAAAAAGAAGTTTTTAGGATTTGGGACATTGGTTAAATTATTGGCAAGCATTGAAAGTTAGTGCTGTGAGAGCGTCAGTTGGTTTGATAAAAATATTGAATGCTTGGGGGGTGAAAACAATTTTTGCCCTGTCTGGAAATCAGATTATGCCAATTTTTGATGCCTGTCTTGATGAGGGCATCCGCGTTATCCACGTACGCCATGAAGCCGCAGCGGTCTATATGGCTGAAGCACATGCTCGTATTACGGGTGGCATTGGAGTCGCCATGGTTACCGCCGGCGCTGGCCTTTGCAATGCCATTGCACCTTTGTTCACCGCGTCCCAGTCACAAACACCAGTTCTTTTGCTCAGCGGTGATTCTGAGGCAAATCTCGACAACATGGGTAGTTTTCAAGAAATGAACCAAGCCCAGATCACCTGTGCAGTGACAAAATTGTCCAAGCGGATTTGTCAAACATCTGAACTTGAAGGCGCAATAAATACTGCAATAACGGTGGCAACAACAGGCACTCCGGGGCCTGTTCATCTCGCACTTGCGGCAGATATGCTGACAAGTGAACTTGAAAATTCACCTAATATTGAAAAGCAGGTTCTCTCAAAAAATGCTGAATCAATTGAAGCTTCGGCAGGTTTTATGGAGACTTTGAAATCATCTCAAAGACCATTGATTATAGCTGGCCCGTCGCTTTGCATGCCTAATCATGTGGATGTGTTGCACTCGCTTGAAACGAGATTGGGTGTGCCTGTGGTGCCAATGGACAGCCCACGGGGTTTGAACGATCCCCGGCTTGGAAATTTCAAGGCAATAGCGCGCCTTGCTGATTTGATCATACCAGTCGGTAAGCCTGTGGATTTTTCGATGGCCTATGGTGCTGTCGGACCATTTCATGCTGATGCCAAATGGTTTGCCTTCCTCGGAGAAGAACAGCTTGTTTCACAGGCACGCAGAAACCTCGGTGATCGTTTGCATGATGGGGTTGTGATATCGCCTGTGGAGGCTATCGCCATGCTCACAAAATTGTCACCTGTAAGCGCTGATTCGACTTGGGCTGACTCGGTGCAGAGTGCCATTACCAGCCGTGATTTTTCTGCTTTTGATAGAAACCGTGATGTTGATGAATTGAACTCTCTGTCGTTCAGCACTGCTGTAAGTGATGTTTTGGACTTGCATGATAATGTTGTCGCCGTATCTGACGGTGGTGAAATTGGTCAGTGGATTCAGTCTGTTCTGACTCGTTATCTGGTGATGATAAACGGCGTGTCGGGTGCGATTGGCGGCAGCTTAAGTTATGCTATGGCAATCAAACAGGCGTTACCCAATAAACATGTGTTGGCCTTCATGGGTGATGGAACCGTTGGCTTTCATTTGGCTGAATTCGAGACAGCGGTGCGCGAAAACCTGCCTGTTGTTGCAGTCATTGGCAATGACATGCAGTGGAACGCAGAGGTGAAAATACAGGAACGTGACTATGGGCCGGACCGCGTGTTTGCCTGTGGTTTGAGTGATGCCCGGTATGATCAAGTGGCAGCCGCTCTTGGTGGACATGGCGAATTTGTGACAAATCTGACAGAGATTGGCCCAGCGTTCGAGCGTGCCCTTGCAAGCGGCAAACCGGCTTGTATTAATGTCAGGATCCATGGGTTTGGTGCCCCGACTTTCGCAAATGGGTGAGTTGTCAAAAATAATCGTGGCTGGTCGAGCCACTGTTGATTTGATTATGGAAATTGACCAATTCTCTGTGCGAGGTGAAAAAATGCATGCGCATGACTCACGTTTCGTGGTTGGTGGCCCCGGGGCAAATGCAAGCATCGCCATCGCACGTTTTGGTGGTCAGCCCGCACTCGTGAGCTACATTGGCGATGATATGATGGGGCAATTCATCTATCAGACACTCATCGATGAGTCGGTTGACATGTCAATGAGTCCGCCAACTGCAGATGCGCGTTCATCGGTTTCGGCGGCATTTGTCAACAAAGAGGGTGAGCGCCAGACAATAAACTTTGCCGGGCAGGGGTTTGAGCCGCTATCTCCGGCCGTTGCAACCGCTGATGCCCCATGTGCTGTTCTGGCCGACAATCGCCATCCAGAATTGACAGGTTGGGCGATTGACCTTGGACACCTTTATGGCGTTCCAACTGTGATTGATGCCGAAGCGCCGTTTGCCGCAGACCATGCTCGCGGCGCAACTCATCTTGCATTTTCAAGACAGGGACTTGAGTCCTTTTTGCCGGGGCAAAGCATTGAGTCTGGTTTAAGGCAGGCGCGTGAAGAAACCGGATGCTGGGTGTGTGTGACCGATGGCGAGAACGGTGTCTGGTATTTGCAGGGTAAAGCCATAGAAAATATCCCGGCCTTCAAAGTTGATGCGATAGATACCATTGGGGCCGGTGATGTCTGGCACGGTATTTTCACGCTATGTCTTGGGGAAGGGCAGGTTGAAATTGACGCGATCAAATCGGCGAATGCCGCGGCGGCGATGAAGTGCAGACAATTTGGTGGAATAACGGCATCTCCTGACAGGAAAAGTTGTGATGCCTTCATGGAGGAACAGTCGATATGCAATTAACTCCCGGAAAGCTTATGGGCATGCGCCGGATGGCTGATGAAAACGGATTGTTTAAAATGGTCGCTGCCGACCAGCGGCCACCGATCAAGGATCCGATTGCCAAAAAGCTTGGCCTGCCAGAGGCCCCCTGGTCGGAAGTGGCCAGATTTAAAATGGAAATTGTTCGTCAGCTTCAGGGGCCAAGCTCGGCTGTTTTGTTGGATCCGCATTACGGAATTCCGGCTGCTTTTGATGTTCTTGGCGGGAACAAGGGGCTTGTCGTGACGCTTGAGGACTCAGTCGTTAAGGAAAGTGATGAGGGGCGCTTTTCAGCGAATATTGATGAATGGTCAGTCGGCAAAATCAAGCGGCTCGGCGGTGATGCTGTTAAGGTTCTTGCATGGTATCGACCAGACGCATCACCTAAAAATGTTGCTTTTCAAAAGGACTATGTAAAACGGATCGGCGATGAATGCGCCTGCTTTGACATTCCGTTTCTTCTCGAATTGTTGCTCTATCCTTTGGCTGGCGAAAAGGCCTCATCTCGTGGCTATATAGAGATGAGGGCAAAAGCAAGTGATCAGGTGTTGGCCTCTGTTGAGGAATTTGCTCGTCCTGAATACGGCGTGGATATGTTCAAGTTGGAAAGCCCATTGAATGCCGATGCGATTGATGGCTCATCCAATGTGCAGGCATTATTCGATGAGATGGGCCGGCTTGCTGGACGACCCTGGGTCATGTTGTCTGCGGGCGCTGGAAAAGATTCTTTCCTTGATATTCTCTCACATGCCTTCAAGGCCGGTGCCTCGGGTTTTCTCGCTGGTCGTGCGATATGGCAGGATGCTTTTGCGGCTTATCCTGATTGGAATCAAGTCGTCGAGGGCTTGCTAACGGGGGTCTCGGTTATCTCGAGAAAATTTCGAAGCTGGCGGATGCAACTGCTCACCCATGGCATCGCCACAGCTGTTATGGTTCAGATGGTGCCCTCTTTCATCCTGCTGATGAAAGTTTTCGTTTCGGCTATGAAGATGTATAATTCTGAGAGGCAAAGGGACTTTGGTCGACACCTGTCGTCCAAAGTCCAAGAGAAGATCAGGTGTTTTTTGCAGCGAAGACTCGCCTGCGAACATCAAGCCATCATCCGGGCTCATTTTGTCATCAGATAACCAACAGATGGACGTGCCGGTACCAAGACAGCATAAAGCCGTGCTGGTCATGGTTTTTGCGCTTTGTCTGGCGGCTTTGAGTGCGGCCTTTATGAAGCTTCTGGCAGATACCATGTCGCCGCCGCTCATCAGCTTTTTTCGCTTTGCCGGTTATTTTCTGCTGTTGCTGCCGCTTGCCTTTATTCGGCATGGATGGCGAGTGCTCAGACCGCAGCGGCCCGTTGTTCAGATTATTCGAGGGCTGACTCTGGCCTTGGGAAACATGGCATTTATGTATGGCGTTCAGCATGTTGATTACGCCAACGCCGTTGCCATTGTTTATGTCTATCCCTTCATCATGATTATCTTGTCAATCTGGGTCTTGAATGAATCCGTATCACCAAAGGCCTGGCTTGGGGTTTTTGGTGGATTTTGCGGCGTTGTTCTTGTGATGCGGCCGGATGTTCCCGGGATTGATTTGAACGGCCTGTTTATCGTTTTTACTGGTTTGATGGTTGCCATACAGATGCTTCTGAATCGAAAGCTGGGCGTCATCATGGACCCTATCATGGTCGCTGTATGGGGGTCTTTGACGGCTACTGTCTTGTCGGGCTTTACACTTCCTTTTTTCTGGGACATGCCAACACATTCAGAGATGATGCTGATCGCCGGTCTTGCGGTGATGACCGCCGTTAGCCAGACATTGATGATTGTGGCGATGTCATTGGCGCCAGCAGAAAGAATTGCTCCCTTCACCTATTTTGAAATTGTTGCGGCGGTCATCATTGGCTTGGTCTTGTTTGGCACTGTGCCGGACACCATTTCTTGGATGGGTATGGGTCTGATTGTTGCCAGCGGTATTCTGGTGACAAGCATGCCGGGCGCGCTGCGCCTTCGCCGTGGTGAAAAGATCTGAGATAGCGGTTGAAACGATAATTTGCGCCCGAAGACTTTGCCGTTTTGGTTCAATCTAAAAAATGTAGCCTGTGCTTGGAGCGTTTTTGCCCCATCCGAAAAAACATACCCCTAAATGCTGATTGCAGGTCTTCAGGAAATGTTATTTTGCAGTTAACAAGTCCTCATATCATTGCATAATCAAGGTGCAGGTAACGGCGGTTGCGTGCCCCCGCAACCATTGTTATTTGCGCCCCCTTGCTTTCGGCCAGGGGGTATTTGTTTTTGCCAACTTTACTGGAAAA
>Ga0213866_10001705_pt1 | contig 16122 bp, 16 predicted proteins | sample PICome_11_FD_160079 | JGI IMG/M metagenome (GOLD analysis project Ga0213866, IMG submission 160079) | Coastal seawater microbial communities near Pivers Island, North Carolina, United States - PICO284 | ecosystem: Environmental > Aquatic > Marine > Coastal | place: USA: North Carolina...
TACTCAATCGCGCCACCATTACCGTAACCGAAGTGCGTATCAGCCCGGATTTGCGCCATGCGACCGCCTATATATTGCCATTGGGCGGCACCGATATGGGTAAAATCGCGGATTTGCTGAATGAGGATGTGGCGCGGCTGAAAAAGCTGGCTTTGTCCGATTTGCATTTGAAATACACGCCCGACATTGCGTTCAAACCCGATACAAGTTTTGACGAGGGCGCGGCGATGGATGCGCTCTTGGCCAGTGATGCGGTGCGCCGCGATACGGATAGTGGCACGCACTGATGGGACGGCGCAAAACCGGCCGGGCAGTTTCCGGCTGGGTCAATCTCGACAAGCCCCTCAATCTTGGCTCAACCCCTGCCGTGTCGCGTGTGCGCCGATTGTTTCAGGCGCAAAAGGCCGGTCATGCCGGCACGCTTGACCCTTTGGCCAGCGGCATCTTGCCGATTGCACTGGGGGAGGCCACAAAAATCATTCATTTCATGCAGGACGCGCAAAAGATTTACGACATAAAAACCGTGTTCGGCCATGAAACAACGACCGATGACCTTGAAGGGCGCATTACCGAAAGCTCTGATTTGCGCCCTGATGCCGCCGCGCTAAGCCAAGCCTTGCCGCATTTCACCGGTCTGGTGACACAAGTGCCGCCGCAATTTTCAGCGATAAAACAAGATGGTGCGCGCGCCTATGCGCTGGCGCGCGCCGGAGAAACAGTCGATTTGGCGCCGCGGCAGGTGCGTATTGATGCGATTGAGCTGCTGGGGCAGGACGAAAATGGCGCGTTTGACCTGCGCGTCACTTGCGGCAAAGGCGTTTATATGCGGGCGCTGGCGCGCGATTTGGGGCGGCATTTGGGCGGGCGCGCCCATATTGGCGGCTTGCGCCGCGTCGCGGTTGGGCCATTTCACGAAAAAAATGCAATAGGGCTGGAAAAACTTTCCGCTTTGGGTCATATTGCCGACGATTTGGCTGCCTTGGACGCATGTCTGCTGCCGCTTTCGACCGCGCTGGACGACATCCCGGCATTGGCCGTTACGGCAGAGCAGGCTTCCCGCATAAAGCAGGGGCAGGCCATTTCCCTGCACAGCCTCGACTTTGTATATGAGCAAAGCGGGCCATGCCTTGCCACATTGGACAACCAGCCGGTTGCCATTTGTGAAACAGGGCAAGACCGGCTAAGGGTTGTGCGGGTTTTCAACCTCTGAAAAAGGAGAGTTAGATGTCGATAACAGCCGAGCGCAAAGACGCGCTTATCAAGGAATATGCAACCGGTGAGGGGGACACAGGGTCACCCGAAGTGCAGGTTGCCATTCTCAGTGAACGCATTTCCAATCTGACCGAGCATTTCAAAACCCACGCCAAGGATAATCATTCGCGGCGCGGCCTGTTGAAGCTGGTCAGCCAGCGGCGTCGCCTGCTTGATTATGTTAAGTCACGCGATGAGCAACGCTATCAGAGCCTGATTAAGCGGCTCGGATTGCGCCGTTAGGAAACCGGACAGGGGGTCGGTTCAATACCGGCTCCCGTCCTTTTGCGCCTTTACGCATTGCCATTTCGAGCCAAATGGCACAGTGCCGTAACATGGGGTTGCGGCGATTTGGAATAGAGAACCGGCTCTTATGAACATGATTAAGGGTTCTCTTGCATGGCCGGGTGAGACCGGCACGAGGCCGCGCTGCAGGGGCAGTCGGCCGATGATAGGAAAATGAATGTTTGATATTACTCGTGAAGAATTTGATTGGGGCGGAAGGCCGCTGATTCTTGAAACCGGGCGCATTGCGCGCCAAGCCGACGGAGCCGTGCTGGCGACTTATGGCGAAACTAGCGTGCTGGCAACGATTGTGGCCGACCGCGCACCCAAGCCGGGATTGGATTTTTTCCCGCTGACTGTGAATTATCAGGAAAAAGCCTATGCCGCCGGTAAAGTGCCGGGCGGTTATTTCAAGCGCGAAGGGCGTCCGAGCGAAAAAGAGACTTTGGTCTCGCGGCTGATTGACCGGCCTATTCGCCCGCTTTTTGTGAAAGGCTTCAAAAATGAAACCCAGGTCATTGCCACAGTGATGAGCCATGATCTTGAAAATGACCCCGATATTGTTGCCATGGTAGCGGTGTCGGCGGCGCTGACCATTTCCGGCGTGCCGTTTCAGGGGCCGATTGGCGGCGCCCGCGTCGGCTATATTGACGGCGAATATGTGCTGAACCCGACCATTGACCAAATGGAAGACAGCGCGCTTGACCTTGTGGTTGCCGGCACATCTGATGCCGTTTTGATGGTGGAATCGGAAGCCGATGAATTGACCGAGGATGTCATGCTCGGCGCGGTGATGTTTGGTCACAAATCTTTTCAACCGGTGATTGACGCCTGCATTCGCATGGCCGAAAAAGCCGCCAAAGAGCCGCGTGATGTGCCTGAAAATGACGATAGCGCGCTGAAAGCGCAAGTCGCTGATATGGCCAAAGCCGGGCTGGAAGCGGCCTATCAGAAAGCCGACAAGCAAGAGCGTCAATCGGCGATTGCCGAATTGCGCGACACGGTAAACGGGTCGCTGGTGGCCGAAGACGCCACGCCGGATGAGAAAATCGCTGTCTCCGGTGCGTTCAAATCGCTGGAAAGCGACATTGTGCGCGGCGGTATTCTGGACACGGAAAAACGCATTGACGGGCGCGGCCTGGCCGATGTGCGCCAAATTGTTTCCGAAGTCGGCATTTTGCCGCGCACGCATGGCTCGGCGCTGTTCACCCGTGGTGAGACGCAAGCGCTGGTGGTAGCCACGCTTGGCACGGGCGATGATGAGCAATTTGTCGATGCGCTGGAAGGCACTTATCGTGAAAACTTCATGCTGCATTATAATTTCCCACCCTATTCGGTCGGTGAAACCGGGCGGGTCGGCTTTACCGGTCGGCGTGAAATCGGTCATGGCAAGCTGGCTTGGCGGGCGCTGAAAGCGATGTTGCCAAGCAAAGATGAGTTCCCTTACACGCTGCGGCTGGTATCGGAAATTACCGAGTCCAATGGCTCGTCATCCATGGCGACTGTCTGCGGCTCGTCGCTGGCCATGATGGATGCCGGTGTGCCGCTGAAAAAGCCGGTGGCCGGTATTGCCATGGGGCTGATTAAAGAGGGCGACCGTTTTGCCGTCTTGTCCGACATTCTCGGCGATGAAGACCATCTCGGCGATATGGATTTCAAAGTGGCCGGCACGGATGAGGGCATTACCTCGCTGCAAATGGACATTAAAATCACCGGCATCACCGAGGAAATCATGCAAGTCGCGCTTGACCAAGCCAAGGGTGGCCGCACGCATATTCTTGGCGAAATGGCCAAGGCGCTGACCGAAGCGCGCACCGAAATGGGCGAATATGCGCCGAAAATCGAGACGATTCAGGTGCCGCAAGACAAAATCCGCGAAGTGATTGGCACGGGCGGCAAAGTGGTGCGCGAGATTGTTGAGACCACGGGCGCGAAAATCGATATTGGCGATGACGGGCTTATCAAAGTGGCCTCAAGCGATGGCGATGCGATTAAGGCGGCGGTTGACTGGATTAAGTCTATCGTGGCCGAGCCGGAAGTCGGCGTGATTTATGACGGCACTGTGGTCAAGACCATGGATTTCGGGGCGTTTGTCAATTTCTTCGGCAAGCGCGACGGGCTGGTGCATATTTCGCAATTGGCCGACCGGCGGGTTGAAAACACCACGGATATTGTCAAAGAGGGCGATGCGGTGAAAGTCAAGCTGATGGGCTTTGACGATCGCGGCAAAGTGCGCTTGTCGATGAAGGTGGTTGACCAGGAAACCGGCCAAGACCTTGAGGCGCAAGCCGCCGAGGCCGGCGCGGAAGACTGACCGACCCATTGAGACGCGCGCGTCTGTCCGGCTGCAAGGCGGGCAGATGCGCCGGAAAATAATTTGTCAGAACACGGAAAGGGCGGGTCTCACCCGCCCTTTTTGTTTAGTTATTGTCCCTCAATGTGGTGAGTATTTCGGCCGCGCGACTGGATGGGTTGCCCGCGCGCTTGGCAAAGCCAGTTTCTTGCGGTGCATATATAGCCTCGGCGGCTGTCAGCGTCAGTGCATCCTTAACATCCTGCGTCAGTGTTGCTCCGGTCATGGTCTCAAAAGTGTTGAGCGCATTGGCGCGGTGCTGGTTGACCACAGCATTATGCCGCTCGGCGCGGTAAAGGCCGACCAGCACAAAGTCCAAAAACACAAGCAATCCGAGAATGGAAAATTTTGGAATAAAATGGTTCCACGCCATTCCGTAGCTTTTCGGTGGCTTGTCATAGAAATAAAAATATCCGGCGATCACCAAAAGGATGGCTGAAATAATGGCGATTCCAATTAGCCAAAGAAAGGCACTGTCTTTGTGTGTTCTTGCTTCTTCTGCGAAATGCCGTGCCTCAGCAGCGACGCCGCTTTTGCCTGCTTGCTCGGATATGCTTTTTGCGCCTTGAGATTCTCAATTTGGTCTGCGCCTGCTTTCGCTTTTACCAGAAGTTGTTCGAGGACGCTTTCAGTTTCACCGCGTCCCGCTATGCCGACGTTGACTGACAAGGCCGGATTTAATTGATTACAGGCAGTATAAATTTGTTGATATGCGTCCCCCACTGCATGAAGAATCTCTTGCCGCTTTTGTCTGGGGTTCTGCTCCATGTCAAGGGCTTCAATTTCCTTCATTTGTCCAATAAAATTATCAAAGGAAGAAAAAAGTGTGTTTTGGGCTTGATGGGGGGTTGATGAGAAATCAGCCGATTCATAATCATCTCGCCTTCGGCAATACCGCGATAAGACGCCGTCCAAAGCGCCAACAAGGCTGGCTCAGGAAATCAGGGATGCTGGCTTGTGGCGTTTTCGAATAAACCAGAAAATAAGGATTCTCGGCTATATGTCTGAGAACCATTTTTACATTTGCTGGATTGACTGGAACCACAAAACTTGAAGCCAACCCCTAAACCCGTTTAAAGACTAGCGTGCCATTCGTGCCGCCAAAGCCGAAACTGTTCGACATGGCGCAATTGATACCGGCATTGTCTTTGCGCTCGCGGATGATGGGCATATCGGCGAAATCCGGGTCGAGGGTTTCAATATGCGCCGAGGCGGCGACAAAATCGCCCTGCATCATCAGCAAAGTGTAAATCGCTTCCTGCACACCGGCCGCGCCGAGCGAATGGCCGGTCAGCGATTTGGTGGCCGAGATGGCCGGGCAGTCAGCGCCGAACACGGCGCGCAGGGCTTCGATTTCCTTAATGTCGCCAATCGGCGTGGAAGTGGCATGCGGGTTGATATAATCGACCGCGCAGTCAAGGTCTTTCATGGCCATTTCCATGCAGCGCACCGCGCCTTCGCCGGAAGGCTGCACCATGTCATGCCCGTCCGAAGTCGCGCCATAACCGCTAATTTCGGCATAGATTTTGGCGCCGCGTTTTTGCGCGCGTTCCATTTCTTCCAGCACCAGCACACCGGCTCCGCCGGCAATCACAAAGCCGTCGCGGCTTTCATCATAGGCGCGGCTGGCCGTCGCCGGCGTGTCATTATATTTGCTCGACATCGCACCCATAGCGTCAAACAGTGCCGACAGCGCCCAGTCCAGCTCCTCGCCGCCACCGGCAAACATCACATCCTGCTTGCCCCATTGAATCATTTCCGCCGCATTGCCAATGCAATGGGTGGAAGTGGCGCAGGCCGAGGATATGGAATAGTTGATGCCTTTAATGCCAAAGGGTGTGGCCAGTGTCGCGGAATTGGTGGACGACATGCATTTCGGCACGGCAAACGGGCCGACGCGCTTGGGGCCGCTGTCGCGCGTTGTATCGGCGGCGGCAATCAGCGCCTTGGTGGATGGCCCGCCCGACCCCATAATCAGGCCGGTCATCGGGTGCGAAATCACATCTTGCTCAAGTCCGGCATCGGCAATCGCCTGCTCCATAGCGACATAATTCCACGCCGCGCCATCGCCCATGAAACGGCGCACGCGCTTGTCCACTGCTTCTGTTACATCAAGCGTCGGGCGACCGGCAATCTGGCTGCGAAAACCTTTTTCCACCTGCTCGGTTTCGGTGCGAATGCCTGACCGCCCCTCGACCAGGCTGGCCGATACTTCTTGGGCATTATTGCCAATGCTTGAAACAATACCGAGACCGGTAACGGCGACACGACGCATGAAAAACCCCTATACTTACATTTGCTCCGGACGGAACAGGCCAACCCGCAACCCCTCGGCCTCATAAATCATTTTCTCATCGGCATAAAGGCGCGCATCGCCAATGCCCATGACCAGCTTACCGGCCAGAACCCGCTTCATGTCAATCTCATAGCGCACCAGCTTGACATCGGGCATGACTTGACCGGTGAACTTAATCGTGCCGCCCAGCGCCCGTCCGCGCCCCGGATGACCAAGCCAACCAAGATAAAAGCCAATAAGCTGCCACATGGCATCAAGGCCGAGACAACCCGGCATGACCGGGTCGGTTTTGAAATGGCAGTCGAAAAACCACAGGCCGGGATGAATATCCAGCTCGGCTTCCATATGACCCTTGTCATGAGCGCCGCCCGTATCGAAAACTTTGGTGATGCGGTCAAACATCAGCATTGGCGGGGCCGGCAGGCGGGCATTGCCATCGCCAAACACTTCACCATTGCCGCAGGCAATAAGTTCTTCATAATTATAGCTGTTTTGGCGTGACATGCGTTTCCCTTCCACCTGACTTGACCCGAACCTAACATGCCCGCCAGACGGGTGAAAGCCTTTAACATGCTTGACATGGTGGGTTTGCTAAATTATTTCTTGGAATGATTACAGTTTTCAGGAGAGGTCGGCGCCCGCGCCCAGCCACTTCATTATGCGTGACGCTCAACATATTGGTGGCATTGGCCTGACACAGGCGCAAGAAAGCGCGCTGGGTAATCGGTTGCGTGCGGCCGGGTTACGCACCACGCGTCCGCGTCTTGTTTTGGCGCATTTGCTGTTCGCCAATGGCAATCGCCATGTGACGGCGGAAAAACTGTTTGAGGAGGCGCGCGCCGTCGGCGTTTCAGTGTCGCTGGCAACGGTTTACAATACGCTGAACCAGTTTTGCGATGCCGGTCTGTTGCGCGAGGTGATTGTTGACCATGCGCGCAATTATTTTGACACTAATCTGCATGACCATCATCATTTCTATATTGAAAATGAGGCGCGGCTGATTGATATTGACGCTGATGCGGTGGATGTGGCGCGCCTTCCGCAAAGTCCGGATGGCTATGATGTTGATATGGTGGAAGTCATTATCCGGCTGAACAAGGCGACTGAGTAAACACCCTTCGCCAGCACCGCAAGGCGCGACAAAAAGCCCACAGAATTACAGTCAAATTAAATTAGAATAATTCTAATTCTATTGACACGCGCCTGCTGTTTTTTATACTTCGGCATGGCGTAATTTTGCCAATTTAAGAACTTTAAGGAGAGGTAGCGAGAAATGGACGTTTCAAAATGCCCTGTCATGCATGGTGCGCTGACGCGCAATCAGGAGACAGGAACTTCTAATCAGGACTGGTGGCCGAACCAGCTCAATCTGGGCATTTTGCGCCAGCACGACAAAAAATCCAATCCGATGGGCGATGATTTCGACTATCGTGAGGCTTTCAAGAAAATTGACTATGCCGCGCTGAAGCAGGATTTGACCGCGCTGATGACCGACAGCCAGGAATGGTGGCCGGCCGATTATGGGCATTATGGCCCGTTTTTCATCCGCATGACATGGCACGCAGCCGGCACATATCGCACCGGCGATGGCCGTGGCGGCGGCGGCACGGGCGCGCAGCGTTTTGCGCCGCTTAACAGCTGGCCGGATAATGGCAATCTCGACAAGGCGCGGCGTCTGCTGTGGCCGGTCAAACAGAAATATGGCAATGCGATTAGCTGGGCTGACCTGCTGATTCTGGCCGGTAATGTGGCGATTGAATCTATGGGCGGCAAGACATTCGGCTTTGGCGGCGGTCGCCCTGATATCTGGCATCCGGAAGAAGATATTTATTGGGGTGCAGAAGATGAGTGGCTGGGCGACAATCGCTATGCTGAAACCCGTCAGTCTTTGGAGAACCCGCTTGCCGCTGTGCAAATGGGTCTGATTTATGTCAATCCGGAAGGCCCGAACGCCAATCCCGACCCGCTTTTGAGCGCACAGGATATTCGTGAAACATTTGCCCGCATGGCGATGAATGACGAAGAAACCGTGGCGCTGGTCGCCGGTGGTCACACATTTGGTAAAATGCATGGCGCGGGCGATGCCGCCCATGTCGGTGCCGAGCCGGAAGGCTCTCCCATTCAGGCGATGGGCTTTGGTTGGGAATCCACCCATAAATCGGGCAAGGGCGTTGATACCATCACTTCCGGTCTGGAAGGCCCGTGGACGGCCAATCCGACCCAATGGGATAATGGCTATTTCGACCTGTTGTTCAAATATGAGTGGGCATTGACCAAATCACCGGCGGGCGCAAATATCTGGCAGCCGGTCGATGTGGCCGAGGAAGATATGGCACCGCAGGTTGACGGTTCCGGCGAGAAGGTGACGCCGGCCATGAGCACGGCTGATATCGCCATGATTAAAGACCCGGAATATCGCAAGATTTCCGAGAAATTCCACCAAGACAATGACTATTTCGCCGATGCGTTTGCGCGCGCCTGGTTCAAGCTTCTGCACCGGGATATGGGGCCGAAATGCCGTTATCTCGGCCCAGAAGTGCCGGGCGAAGAGCTTATCTGGCAAGACCCTGTGCCGGCCGGTAATGCGTCTTATGATGTGGATGCGGTCAAAGCAGCCATTAAAAACAGCGGCTTGAGCATTCAGGAAATGGTCGAGACCGCTTGGGCGTCAGCCTCAACTTATCGCGGCTCGGACATGCGCGGTGGTGCCAATGGCGCGCGTATTCGCCTTGCGCCGCAGAAAAACTGGGCGGCCAACAAGCCGGAACAGCTTGAAAAAGTCTTGAGCGTGCTTGAGACAATCGCGGTAGAAAACAATGCCAGCATGGCCGATGTGATTGTTTTGGCCGGTGGCGTTGGCATTGAAATGGCCAGTGGTGCGAGCGTGCCGTTCGCGCCGGGGCGCGGCGATGCCTCGGACGCGCAAACAGATGCAGAAAGCTTCTCTGTGCTGGAGCCTGCCGCCGATGGGTTCCGCAATTTCCAGCGCGCGGCTTTTGCCGTCTCGCCGGAAGAAATGCTGCTCGACAAGGCGCAATTGCTTGGCCTGACCGCTGCTGAAATGACCGTTTTGGTCGGCGGCTTGCGGGCGCTGGGCATCTCGACAGACGGCCATGGCGTCTGGACAGATGGCCAGACATTGAGCAATGACTGGTTTGTCAAACTGCTCGATATGGGAACAGTCTGGTCGCAAACAGATGAAAATCTGTTTGAGGGCAAAGACCGCAGCTCCGGCGACACTGTCGGCACGGCGACCCGTATTGATTTGGTGTTTGGCTCCAATTCGGAATTGCGGGCGATTGCCGAAGTCTATGCCCAAAGCGATAATGGCGAGAAATTCGTCGCCGACTTTATCGCCGCTTGGACTAAGGTGATGAATGCCGACCGGTTTGACCTGGCTGCCTGATACAGCATAAAGCCTTAAACGAAAGGGGGGAGCCTTGGCTCTCCCCTTTTTTGTGGCGTTTTATCTCGTTGCTCAGGCCAAGCGCCTAGTCAAATTGTTCGAAATTATAAATGCCCCACAGCATGTCGCGCGGCAGCCAACCCGTATAGCCGCCCAGCTCAACTTCGCACCAATTGGCCTGACATTCCTGCAAAGCTCCGATTGTGCCGGACTGCACCAGCGCGACAGTTCCGGCACCGGCACGCGGCGCGCGGCGCAATTGCAGCGCATTGGCCGCTTCGCGCACAACAATCGTGCGTTTGCCGCGCAACAGCCGCGAATGAATCCAGCCCTCGCCGCCTTCATGGTCACGGATTTGCCGCCATTGGCCGTATTCGGCGACAATTTCAAGCGGCAGGCCGCGCTTTTGATATTGCCAGAGCAGCGGGTAATCGCCGCCGGGCCCGCGCCGCACATTGGCCTCGCTTTTGCTGATGGAGACAAAACGCGGCAAAGGCAGGCCGCTTTCACCCAGCGGACGCCGGTCGCGCCCATCTTGCGCGGAAATTGAAAACGGCACAAGGCTGGCTACAAATACCAGCAGCAAAAAAGCCAAACCAACACGGAGAATCACGACCCGATCCATATCTCTTTGATACTCCGCCACGCCCTATTCCGCAAGCCGACAGACAGGCAAGTTGGCTGACCGGTGCGCGGCTGTGCTTTTTCTGGCAGAGCCAAAACGGCTTTGCTATAGTCTGATGCATTATTGTTGAGGTCTGAATGTCCGATAACGCCACAAAGGTTGCCATCACACGCCGCTTGCCAGCCGATATTGAAACCCGTATGGGCGAATTATTCGACGCGCAATTCAATGCTGATGACGCCGCGCCCGACCGCGCAGCCCTGTCGGCCATGATGGCAAATAATGATGTGCTGGTGCCAACCGTTACCGACCGGATTGATGCCGCGCTTATCAACGGGGCGGGCGACAGGCTGAAGCTGATTGCCAATTTCGGCAATGGCACGGATAATATCGATATTGATGCGGCTTATGAAAAGGGCATTACTGTCACCAATACACCCAGCGTGCTGACCGAAGACACGGCCGATATGGCGATGGCACTTATTCTGGCTTTGCCGCGCCGCATGGTGGAGGGCGATAGGATTATGCGCCAAGCTGGTGCGTTTACCGGTTGGTCGCCCAATTGGATGCTGGGGCGCAGGCTGGCCGGCAAGAAGCTCGGCATTATCGGCATGGGACGCATTGGTCAGGCGATTGCGCGGCGCGCCACGGCCTTTGGGCTGGAGATTTTCTACCACAACCGCCACCGCCTGCACCCTGATATTGAAGCCAATTGCCAAGCCCAATATGTCGCCACGCTCGACCAGATGCTGCGCCAGGTTGATATTGTCTCGGTCAATTGCCCGCACACACCGGCCACTTATCATTTGCTGTCGCGCCGCCGTCTGGCGCATTTGCCGCCCGGCGCGCTGGTCGTCAATACCAGTCGCGGCGAGGTGATAGATGAAGAAGCGCTGGCTGATGCGCTGGCCGAAGGGCGGCTTGGCGGGGCGGCTTTGGATGTGTTTGAGCGCGAACCGGCGGTCAATGCACGGCTTTTGGACTTCGACAATGTGATATTGCTGCCGCATATGTCATCGGCCACAATTGAAGGCCGGCGCGGCATGGGCGAGAAGGTGATTATCAATATCCGGTCATGGGCAGATGGGCATCGCCCGCCGGATGTGGTGCTGCCCAGCTCGGCACTGGTTGATTAAGCCTGATTGCCATTATTCGGGTTTTCGGGATCCCATGCCAGCCGCACTGTGCGCGCCTGCATGGACAGCCCGTCAAAGACCAGCAAACGCCCGGCCAGACTGTCGCCCGCACCGGTAATTTCCTTTATCACTTCCAAGGCCTGCAGGCTGCCGAGAATACCGGTCAGCGCCCCGATAATGCCGGTGGTCGCGCAATCTTCAATTTCTTCAGGCGCTTGCGGCACCAGCGACCGGTAGCAGGGCAGCGGTGTGCCGGTCGCATCCTTCAGCCACGGCTTGAATGTCGCCAATTGCCCGTCAAACCGCCCGACCGCAGCCGAGACCAGCACTTTGCGTTGGCGAAAACAGGCATCATTGACAATGAAGCGGGTTGCGTAATTATCGCAAGCATCGGCAACCACATCATAATCGGCGATAAGCGCCTCGGCATTATCCGCCGCCAGACGGGTTGTGTAAGGCGCAATTGTGACCAGCGGGTTTTGCGCCGCCAAACATCGCGTCGCCACCGCGACTTTGTCGCGGCCAATATCCTCCGGAGTGAACAGGGTTTGGCGCTGCAAATTGGACGCGCTGACAACATCATCATCGACTAGCCCCAAATGCCCGACACCGGCGGCGGCCAGATATTGCGCCAGTGGATTGCCAAGCCCGCCCATGCCGATAATCAGCACTTTGGCGGCGCAAAGTTTTTGCTGCCCCGCGCCGCCGATTTCCTTCAGCAAAATATGGCGCTGATAGCGCTCCAGCTCGGCTGCGTCCAATTTCGCCGATCCAATGCTCATGCGGTCTTACAGCCCCTCAAACAGGGCGGTGGACAAATAGCGCTCGGCGAAACTTGGGATAATAATGACGATATTCTTGCCTGCCATATCGGCGCGCGCGCCAACTTCCAGCGCTGCGGCAATCGCAGCACCGGAGCTGATGCCGCCGGGTATCCCCTCAAGACGGGCGACATGGCGGGCTGTCTCAAAAGCCGTTTCATTGCCAATCGTGACAATATCATCGACCAATTGCTGCTCCATATTGCTCGGCACAAAGCCTGCGCCAATGCCCTGAATCTTATGCGGGCCGCCCGCGCCGCCCGACAAAACCGGACTGTCTTCGGGTTCAACCGCTATCATTTTCAATTCCGGCTTGCGCGCTTTCAAGACCGAGCCAACGCCGGTAAATGTGCCGCCCGTGCCAACGCCGGAAATAATCACATCCACCGCGCCATCCGTGTCGTTCCAAATCTCTTCCGCCGTGGTTTCGCGGTGGATTTGCGGATTGGCCGGATTGTTGAATTGCTGCGGCATCACCCAATTCGGATTGGCGGCCAGCAATTCCTCGGCACGGCCAATAGCACCTTTCATGCCCTGCTCTGCCGGTGTCAGCTCAAGCTCCGCCCCCAATAAAGCCAGCATTTTGCGCCGTTCAATCGACATGGATTCCGGCATGCACAAAATCAGCCGATAACCCTTGGCAGCACAGGCAAAGGCCAGCGCAATGCCGGTATTGCCCGATGTCGGCTCGACCAGCACTGTGTCGGCGGCCATTTTGCCCGCGCGCTCCAGCGCTTCAACCATGGCCACGCCAATCCGGTCTTTGACCGATGCAATCGGATTGAAAAACTCCAGCTTCGCCAGCAAATTGGCTTTGCAGCCGGTTTCCGCCATAAGCCGTTCCAGCCGCACAATCGGCGTATTGCCAATGGTTTCGGTGATATTGGTGTAAATGCGCCCGCGTCCGGGCTTGCTTGTGTCGCTCATTTCGCGCTCCCCCTCATTATTGCGTCAAATGGTAAAATCGGTTGCATTGGTGCGCCCGCTTACCTCCTTTTGGCTGACCTGACGGCATAAATCATCAATGCTCAGACCGGCCAGTTTCTCTTTCACCGATTGTCGAACTGTGTCGCAAAGCGGGTCAATAACCTGATGACCAAGCGCCGATTGCGACACGCCGGTCTGCATGTCACTTTCCATTGCCTCAATCACTTCGACAATTTCAACCAGCGAAATGCGCCGCCTTTCGCGCGCCAGCCGATAGCCACCGCGGGGGCCACGCACACCGCGCAATATATCGGCGCGCACCAGCGCTTGCATGACTTGTTCAAGATAGCGTTTCGGCACGCCTTGGCGTTTGGTGATGTCATGCGCCTGCACCGGGTCGGGGCGCGCATGTATCGCCACATCAAGCACGGCCTCAAGCGCCAAAACCGCTTTGCGTGAGATTTGCAGCATGGCCTATGCCTTTCCCGTTGAGCCGAAACCGCCTTCGCCGCGCGCGGTTTCATCCAGCTCGGTCACGGTTTCGCACACTGCCTGCACGACGGGCGCAATCACCATTTGGGCAATGCGCTCGCCGCGATTGATAATAAAAGGTTCCGTGCCGTGATTGATGAGGATGACTTTCACCTCGCCGCGATAATCGCTGTCAATCGTGCCGGGCGTGTTCAATACGGTAACGCCATGCTTGGCGGCCAGACCGGAGCGCGGTCTGATTTGCGCCTCATAATCGGATGGCAAAGCCATCGCCAGACCGGTCGGCACTATGGCATAGGCACCCGGAGCCAAAGTCAGTGGCGCATCTGCCTCAAGCGCGGCGCGCACATCCATGCCGGCGGCGGTGGCGCTTTCATAGGCGGGCAGCTCAAGCCCTTGCCCATGCGGCAGTATTTTCACCTGTATCACCGGTTGGCTCATTGCGTGTCTCCTGATTTGGCCTGAAAATGGGCGGCGATTTCACCGGCCAAGGCGTGTGCGGTTTCGGTCTTGCTCATCACTGGAAAAGGTTTTTCGCCCGCCGCGCTGACCAATGTCACCTGATTTTGCTCGCCGCCCATCACGCCGCCCGCAATGCCGCTATCGTCGCCGACATTATTGGCAATAATCCAGTCGCAATTTTTGCGCTGCAATTTTTCGCCCGCATGAGCCAGCACATTATCGGTTTCGGCGGCAAAGCCGACCAGCAAGGCGGGGCGTTTTTTGTGCGTGGCGAGACCGGCCAGAATATCGGGGTTTTCCGCCAGTTCGAGTGTTGGCAGCCCGTCGGCTGATTTTTTCATTTTCCGCGCCGCCATTTGCGCTGCCCGCCAATCGGCGACGGCGGCGGTCATAATCGCCATATCAACCGGCAAGGCGGCGTCGCAAGCGGCCTGCATGTCGCGGGCGGTTTCAACCCGCGTTACCTGCATATTGGGCGGGTCGGGCAAATGCGTCGGGCCGCTGACCAGATGCACTTGCGCGCCAGCCTCGGCCAGTGCCGCGGCCAGCGCATAGCCCTGCTTGCCGGAGGAGCGATTGGCGATATAGCGCACCGGGTCAATCGGCTCATGGGTCGGGCCTGCTGTGACCAGCGCCGAAAGACCGCTTAACGGGCAGATCTTTGGCGCCGCGCCGCCTGCCAAATATGCTTGCACGGCGGCAGCAATATCATCGGGTTCGCTCATCCGACCGAGGCCGAACTCACCACAAGCCATATCGCCTTCTTCGGGGCCGACAAGGCCAATGCCATCAGCCTGCAATTGGGCAAGATTGCGCTGCGTTGCCTTATGCTCCCACATACGCACATTCATCGCCGGGGCAATCATCACCGGCTTATCAGTCGCCAAAAGCGCGGTGCTGGCAAGGTCATTGGCCAGGCCTTGCGCCATTTTGGCAATAATATCGGCGGTGGCTGGCGCAACCAGCACAATATCGGCCTCGCGCGAAAGCTGGATATGACCCATTTCAGTTTCATCGGTCAGGTCAAACAGATTGTCATAGACTTTATCGCCCGACACGCTGGCCAGCGACAGGGGCGAGACAAATTGCGCCGCCGCCGCCGTCAGCAGGCATCTTGTTGCCAGTCCGCGCGCGCGCAGGCGGCGCACCAATTCAGGTGCTTTATAGGCGGCAATTCCGCCGCCAATAATCAGCAAAACCCGCTTGCGCGCCTGTTCGGACATATGCCTTTACCTCGTGTGACCCCATCTGCCAGCATTCAGGTAAATACCATATTTTTCCTGTAAATACAGCCAAATTACAAATATGCCTGCCGTCAAGGCGTTATGCTTGCGCGGTTTATAATGGCAGTTTTATGAAATGGGCGGCCAAGGCGGTGCCGGCCAAAGCAGTCGCTGTCAGTGCCAGCCAGCCCGGCCATGCGGCAGGTTTGCGGCTTTTCTGCTGTTCTTGGGCGTCGGAGATTTTTTCAAGCGCGGCAATACCGGTTTCAATTTGCGCCAGCAAATCGGGCAGGCGGCGCAGCGTGGCCAGCCCGTCAAAGCCCAGCCTTTGCAGGTCACGCAAAATGGCTTGCGGGCCAAATTGTTGTTTCAGCCAATCGGCAACCACCGGCTCTGCCGCTTCCCATATATTCAATTGCGGGTCAAAGCTGCGCGCCACACCCTCTACTGTCACCATCGTCTTTTGCAGCAATAATAATTCGGTGCGGGTTTCCATGTCGAATTGCTCGGTGACATCGAAAAGCTGGTTCAGCACGCGCGACATGGCAATTTTATCGGCATTTTTGTCATGTATTGGCTCGACCACACCGCGCAGCGCTTGGGCAAAGGCATCTTGCGAATGATGCGCTGGCACATAACCGGCCTCAAAATGCACGCGCGCGACTTTTGTGTAATTGCGGAAAATAAAGCCATGCAGGATTTCTGCCAGATAGCGGCGACTGTCAGAATCCAGCCTTGCGGTAATGCCGAAATCTATCGCCACCAAAGTGCCATCGGCGCGCACCAGTAAATTGCCCTGATGCATATCGGCATGAAAAAACCCGTCGCGCAAAGCAGTGGTCAAA
>Ga0213866_10001706_pt1 | contig 16106 bp, 15 predicted proteins | sample PICome_11_FD_160079 | JGI IMG/M metagenome (GOLD analysis project Ga0213866, IMG submission 160079) | Coastal seawater microbial communities near Pivers Island, North Carolina, United States - PICO284 | ecosystem: Environmental > Aquatic > Marine > Coastal | place: USA: North Carolina...
ACTGAGATGCAAATGCACACCACCAGGGCTGACCGTGCCCTGCAGGGTGATGATCTCCAGCTCACCGGAAAGAACCGTGCCCTTTGGGTTGCCCGGACAGGCAAAGGATGCCTGGGAGAGGTTGCCCACCACACTCAGCACATAACCGGTTCCCTTCGCCTGGCGGGCAAATTGCTCGAGGCTGAGGCGCACATCGCTTCCAGCTTCGAGATGGAGCGGTGCGACGCGCATGGCCTGCTGGGGTACACAGATCGACAAGTCAGACTAATCCGGTCGGATGCATGGCCCCAGCCCTTTTGCCATGGGCCCTTGTCGGGAACTGGAGAAACTCCGCTTGGCGGTGGTGGGCCACGTCGAGTGGGTCAGCTTCCTCTCGGTTGCGCAGTTGCCCGGGGCAGGATCGATCGCCCAGGCCAAGGCGTTTCGCGAAGAACCGGCTGGAGGCGGGGCTGTGGCAGCAGTGCAGCTGGCCAGGCTTTGCAGCCGCCCTATCAAGTTCTTCACGGCACTGGGGCGCGATGGCATCGGCGAACAGGCTGCCGCCAGACTTCGGGGCCTTGGCCTCGATTTGGAGATCGCCTGGCGGGAGGCTCCCACCAGGCGAGGGGTGAGTTTTGTCGATCCAGCCGGCGACCGGGCAATCACGGTGATCGGCCAACGGCTTCAGCCCTGCGCCAGTGACCCCCTGCCATGGCGCCATCTGGCGGACTGCGATGGGGTGTTCGTGACCGCCACCGACGCCAGCGGACTGGGACTCTGCCGGGCAGCCAAGGTGCTGACCGTCACGCCCCGCCTGCGGCTGGCTGTGATCGCAGCCAGCGGAGTGCGCTGCGATGCCTTGATTGGCAGTGCCCTCGATCCCGCTGAGCAGGTTGGGCCTGCGGGGCTACCCCATCCCCCGATGCTGCGCATTGCCACCGAGGGAGCGGCAGGGGGGTGGTGTGACCCTGGTGGCCGCTTCGCCGCCCAGGCCCTACCGGGCCCCTTGGTGGATAGTTATGGCTGCGGCGACAGTTTTGCGGCGGGAGTGACCGCCGGATTGGCAGCAGGGTGGCATCCAGACAAGGCGATCGCGCTGGGCAGCCAATGTGGCGCCGCTTGCGCAACCCTGTTTGGTCCCTACAGCGCGAACTAATGGGGCTGGCGCCTGTCTGGGACTTGGTCGGCCCAAAACCTGGCTGGCGGAGGGGCATTGTCCAGCAATTTGGCAATCTGATTGCGGCCATTGCCCTGGGCAAGCAGCAAGGCCTGCTCAGCACGCCGCAACAGGTCATGGGCGCTTCGATCGGCGGGAGCCAATTGGGTCAAGCCGCCGCTGATCTCGAGCTGATAGCCACTGGCCGTGAACACCCCTGGCAATTCGCCGATGCCGCAGCGAATGGCATCGGCGCGCTCCAATGCCGCGTCGAGCTCGACATTGGCCATCAGCACCGCGAACTGCTGATCACCCACCTGGCCAACCAAATCAGCCAGGCTCTGCTGGGAGCGCAAGAGGGCAGCCACATCGGCTAGAGCCTGATCAGAAGCCTGCTCACCCCAGCGTTCACGGATCTGGGCAAAATGATCGATGGCGACAACCAGCAGGGCCAAGGGCTCACCACCTTGGCGGGCCCTGGCGAGTTCCGGTTCGGCCTGTTCGAGGAAATGGCTTCGCGTGGCCAGCCCCGTGACCGGCTGCACCGTGGCCAGGCGGCGCAATTCCAGCTCACGCAGCACCAGTTGGGCGAGATCTTCGAGCAGGGCCACCTGGCTGCTGCTGAAATGGCGCGGTTGGCGATCGATGACACAGAGAGTGCCGAGGTTGTGGCCTTGGTTGCTTGCAAGGGGAGCCCCTGCATAGAAGCGAACGTTGGGGTCACCCGTGACCAGGGGGTTGGTGCAAAAACGCGGATCCTGCCTGGCATCGGGCACCACCAGCGGTTGATCTCCGGCAATCGCATGGGCGCAGAACGCCATGTTTCGCGGTGTTTGGGTCACCTCTAGGCCGTGATGGGCCAGAAACCATTGCCGATCACCATCCACCAGGGAAATCAGGGCGATCGGGGTTTCCAGCACGGTGGCTGTCAGCCGCACCAAACGGTCAAAGTGTTCGTCGCCAGGATGGTTCAACACCCCTTGACGTTCCAGATCACGCTGACGCCCGAGCTCCGATGGGGGCACGGGGAAATCGGGGTAAGGCATGGATACCTCCCGAGAAAACCCAATCTAGGGCGGCCACGATCGGATTCAGCCAAACAGGCTTGCTAAGCATGGTGAAGGAGACGCCGGCTTGGCCCTCCGCCTGAGACACTCCGCCATGCCCCCCGCTCGCCATCGTGGCCTTCTGGCTGCCTGCACCCTGGCCCTGCTGCTGCTGCCTACCGCTGCCGAATCCCGACCGGGTGCGGGTATGGGTCGAGGGGCAGGGGTTGGTGCTGGCGGGCTCGGAGGCCCCGGATCCGGTGCCGGCGTGCGGTCGGGTGCGGGCTGGGGCGCTGCTGGTGCGGGAGTGCGTCCGGGGGCTGGGGTAGGCCGGCCCGGGCCTGGGGTGTACGGGGGTGGGGCCTGGCATGGGGGCTGGGCCAGCGGCGGCTACTGGGGTGCTCGGCCCTGGCCCTATGGCTGGTATGGCACCAGCCCCGTGGCCTGGGGCGTGGCCGGCATGGCGACCGCCGCCGCAATCACCAGCTCGGTCAATGCCGCTGCCGATCAACAGTCCACCGTGATCGTGGTTCCCCAGACCGGTTTCCAGCTCAACTTCGCCTCTGTCCAAGCGATTGAGCCCGATTCCGTCAGCTTCAGCTGGACCAGCGGTTCGATCGGATAGGCCGCCACCGCTGCCAACGCCAACCTGCTCAACGCGGCCTGCGTGGTGGCCTACGGTAACGGCCAAACCATCTGATCCCGCTGACATGGGGCAAGCCATGGCTAGAGGGGTTAGGAATCCCGATTTTTACTGGTGAATTTTGCTGAAATCAGCCCGATCCTTGGCTTGGCCTGCTCCCCAAGCCGGTCGGCAACTGCTGACAGAACCTCGAAATAGAGAGCGTGAGAGGGGATCCTTGTGCGCAACCTTTCATTCGTTGGGCCATGGTGACGTCAGGCTTTCCTCTGTCGAACCCGGACGACATTGGCAATCTCACCCTGCGCCAGCTGCGTCAGATGGCTAGCGACCTGGGCATCGGCCGCTACAGCCGCATGCTGAAAGACCAGTTGCTCAGCGCTATTCAGCGCAAGTCGGGCGACGGTGCCCCCTCCCCAGCCCAGCCCGAGGAGCTGCGGGAGATCGAGGCAGGCCTAGATGCGGCTCCTCGGCCTGAACTCCAGACCTCGGTTGTGTTTTTGCCCCGTGATCCCCAGTGGGCCTATGTCTTTTGGGAGCTCTCCGATGCTGATCGGCGCCAGGCCATGGCGGATGGCTCGACCCAGTTGGTTCTCCGAGTCGCCGATGTCACCGGTCTTGGCGGTGGTGCCGCACACCAACACACCTTGATGGAGGTGGTGGTCAATAGCCATGCGACGGAGTGGTACCTCCCCGTGCCCCTCAGTGACAGGGATTACCGGGTCGAGCTGGGTTACCGGGTTGCTGGGCAGGGATGGCGCTCCCTTGCCTTCTCAGGTGTTGCTCGGGTGCCCGCTCTCCACCCCAGCGAACAAGTTCTGGACCAATTCGTACCCTTCAGCCTCGAGGCTCCCCAAGCCAAGCTCGATGAGCCTGTCGTCGTACCCGCCGCCACAGCGGGTATTCATGAGCGGATCTACCAGGTGGCCACCTCAACCGGACGCACCTTGGGCAGGGGCTCGGAGGGCTTTCTTCAGGCTGCTGCCTACAGCCAAACCGATCAGGGGCTGCATGCCTCTGGAGCCGGCCGATGGGCCAGTGGCCGCAGCGAATCAGGAGCTGGACTGGTGGGAGCTCGCCAGAGGTCCTTCTGGCTGCTTGCTGACGCCGAATTAATCGTGTACGGCGCCACAGATCCCTCTGCCACCTTGAAGATTGGGGATGAGGTTGTGCCCCTTGCCGAAGACGGAACCTTCCGAATCCAGGTGCCGTTTCGGGATGGACAGCAGCTCTACCCGATTACGGCTGTTGCAGCCGATGGTGAACAGACCAGGCACATCACACTTGACTTCAACCGCCACACTCCGGTAGCCAACGTCAATACGGCAGAGGAAGCTGAACTGGCCCCATGGTTCTAGGCGTCTGCCCTGGGGCCCTCAGGGCACCAAATTGACCAGCCGGCCTGGCACCACGATCACCCGGCTGGGGGGTTTTCCCTCCAGCCATTTGATGGCGATGTCACTGCTGAGGGCCAACTCTTCAAGCGTTCCCTGATCTGCATCAGCCGGCACCTGGAGACTGCCACGCACCTTGCCCTTGACCTGAATCACGACTGGAATCGTGTCTTGGGTAAGGGCTGCTTGATCAGCAATCGGCCAGCGCTGCAAATGGATGCTGTTGTCGCCTTCTGGGTTGGCACCGAGTTGCACCCAAAACTCTTCAGCCAGGTGAGGGGCAAAGGGAGCCAGCAGGATCACCAAGGCAGCCAAGGCCTCACAGGCAATCGGCCTGGCTGCGGAATCGAGGTGCTCTGCCATGGCATTGCTGAGCTTCATCAACTCCGAGATGGCGGTATTGAATTGATAGTCGCCGCTGAGATCTTCACTGATAGCCGCGATGGCCAAGTGCACGGCCCGGCGAAGGGCCAGTTCCGTCGGGCAAAGCCCACTGATCTCGATCGGCGCGGGTTCGCGCTCAAGTTGGAGACCCCGCTGGCAAGCCCCATCCACCAGCCGCCAGAGTCTGTGGAGGAAACGAAATTGACCCTCCACATCGGCGTCATCCCACTCCAGATCCTTTTCCGGTGGCGCCTTGAACAAAATGAACATCCGGGCCGTGTCAGCTCCATACCGATCAATCACCAGCGCTGGATCAACACCATTGTATTTTGACTTGGACATCTTTTCGTAAAAGGTCACCAGCACATCGCCACTGATGGGATCGCGGGGATCATCGGGATTGGCTACATCAACAGGTGCGATATATTTTCCGGTCTGGGGGTTTTTGTAGGTGATGGCCTGCACCATTCCCTGGGTAAGCAACCGTTTAAAGGGCTCAGAAAAGCCAAGCAGGCCGCGATCTCTAAGCACTTTTGTGAAGAAACGAGCATAGAGAAGATGAAGGATGGCGTGCTCGATCCCGCCGACGTATTGATCGACTGGCAACCAGCGATCGACCAAATCACGGCTAAAAGGTAGAGTGGTGTTGTGCGGATCGCTATAGCGAAGGAAATACCAGCTCGAACACATGAAGGTGTCCATGGTGTCCGTTTCCCGTCGAGCCGGTTGGCCACACCGGGGGCAGTCCACCGACGACCAACTCTCCAACTGCGCTAGGGGAGATCCGCCCTTCGCATCAAACGTGGCGCCTTCAGGCAGCTCGACCGGCAGCTGTTCGGCTGGAACGGGTACGACACCACAGCTTGGACAGTGAATCACGGGGATCGGGCAGCCCCAGTAGCGCTGTCTGGAAATCAGCCAGTCACGCAGGCGGAAACTGGTGCGGGCCATTCCCCAGCCTTCCTGCTCTGCGGCAGAGGTGATCGCCGTTTTGGCGGCGCCGCTGGCCAGGCCATTGAACCGCCCGGAATGGATCAGCACCCCAGCTTCTGTCCAGGCGCCCCCTTCGTAGGCATGGGCATCGCTGCCCTCGGGAATAATCACCTGCTGCACCGGTAGTTCGTAGTGCCGGGCAAACAGAAAATCCCGCTGATCGTGGGCCGGGACGCCCATCACAGCACCCGTGCCGTAGTCGGCCAAAACGTAATTGGCAATCCAGATCGGCATCAACGCACCGCTGGCGGGGTTGCGCACCAGCGCACCGAGGGGCACACCGCGCTTCGGTTTGTCTTCAGCTGTGCGGTCCTGCTCACTCTCGCGGCTGACCAGGTCGCAAAAGGCCTGCACCGGCAGCTGCTGCTCAACCGACGTCAACGCTTGCACCTGGGGATGTTCAGGCGCCAGCACCAGGTAGGTGGCGCCGAAAATCGTCTCGGGCCTCGTAGTGAACACGGGAATTTGGCTGCCGGAGGGATGGCCGCCGGCATCGACGACCGCAAAGCGAAGCTCAGCTCCCGTGCTGCGGCCGATCCAATTGGCTTGCATGGTGCGGACCCGCTCCGGCCAACCGTCCAGCGTGGCGAGATCGTCCAGCAGCTGGTCGGCATAGGCGGTGATCTTTAGAAACCACTGGCGCAGTTGGCGCTTTTCCACCAGCGCACCGGAGCGCCAGGAGCGCCCCGCACTGTCCACCTGCTCATTGGCCAGCACGGTTTGATCGATGGGATCCCAATTGACGCTGGCGTCCTTCTGGTAAGCCAGCCCCGCCTCCAGGAATTGGAGGAACAGCCACTGGGTCCATTGGTAGTAATCGCTGTGACAGGTGGCGATTTCCCGGTTCCAATCGATCGACAGGCCAAGCCGCTGGAGCTGAGCTCGCATCCCGGTGATGTTCTGATCGGTCCATCGCCCCGGATCAATGCCCCGCTCGATGGCGGCATTTTCAGCCGGCAGGCCGAAGGCATCCCAGCCCATGGGGTGGAGCACCCGCCGGCCCCGCATGCGTTCAACCCTGGCAATCACGTCCGTGATCACGTAATTGCGCACATGGCCCATGTGCAGGGTCCCCGAGGGGTAGGGGAACATCGACAGGGCATAGAAGGTCTCACCAGCGTTGCCAGCTGCTTCAGCGTCTGGCTCGGCCGTGCAATGTTGACCGGAGTCACGCCATCGCTGTTGCCAGTGGGCTTCGAGGGCCTGGGGTTGATAGCGGGGTGACTCGCTCAAGGCAGCCAGGCATGATCGGATGGTTGATCGTGCCACAGCCCTGCGGCAGCAAGCCAACTCAACCGAGGGCCCGGATTGTGCTGGCCGCCGAGCGATGGATCAAGGTCAGTGGGCAACCGTCCCCAGGGCTGAGGGCGAGATAGGTGCCGTCCTGCCAGTGCAGGGCACCTTCGAGTTCACCAACCCCGGCCACCTGGATAGCCACCGGCGTCTTATGGCGGATCAGATCCTGTAAATGGCGAATGCTCGGCTGGGACGTATCGAGAGCCGCCGCCTGCTTCTCGAAAAAGCTCTGCATAGGATTCGTGAATGGCTGCGTTGGCTTCCATCGTGCTCCAGTTCAGCAAATACCAAGGCCTGGGAAACGATTTCCTCATGCTTGATCGGCGGCTTCCCGACCCACAGCAGCCCAACCCGGAGCTGACACCAGAGCGTGTTCAACGGCTGTGCAACCGTCGCCTCGGCGTTGGGGCCGATGGGATCATCCTGGCCCTGCCCCCCCAGGGCGATGGCGAGCTGCGGATGCGGATCTTCAATGCCGATGGCAGTGAGCCACAGATGTGCGGCAACGGGATCCGTTGCCTGGCCAAATTTCTGGCCGACAGCGATGGCGACAATGTCGGGCGTCGGTGGCAGGTTGAGACCCTGGCGGGCAGGATCGTTCCCGAGCTGGGACCGGGCGACACCATCCGGGTGGATATGGGACCTCCCTTTCTCGAGCCTGCCGCCATTCCGACAACCCTGAACCTGGGGGCGGCGGGCATTGCCCAAGGTCGCCTCACGGCGGCAGGCTGCCAATTTGAGGTTGGCTCGGTTGGCATGGGCAATCCCCATGTGGTGATTCCCGTGCCGGATGTGGCAGCCATTGATCTCGACCGTTTCGGCGCTGCCCTTGAGGTGCATCCAGCCTTCCCAGAGCGAACCAATGTGCACTTTGTCCAGGTTCTCAGCCCCCATCACTTGGTGATGCGCGTGTGGGAACGGGGAGCTGGACCAACCATGGCCTGCGGCACGGGTGCCTGCGCCACATTGGTTGTCGCCCATCGTCTGGGCCTGGCTGAGCGTTCCGCCCGACTCGACCTCCCCGGGGGCAGCCTGGAGATTGAGTGGGATGGTCAGACCGGCCACCTGTTGATGAGCGGCCCGGCAGTTGCCGTATTCGATGGAGTCATCACGCCCGAACTGTGGGGCGAGCCCCCTGCACAGCCAAGCCAGATCCAGCCTGATCTCGACTGCGCCAGCGCCTGCGTGCAGGGCTGCCTCCGGCCTGAGGCCTGCCCATCCGCCGAGGCGCGGGCACGGGTGGCGGCCCTGCTGGAGGGCCACTCCCTCGATGACCTGGTAGCCCTGGCCACCAACTCGCTCCCCGCCCGCATCCAGGCACGCCTGGCTGTCCAGCCAGGCGATCTGGCCTAATCCGGTGCCATCTGCTTGGGCGAACTACCTCGATGCCTGTGCCACGACCCCGCCGGCCGCTGAGGTGCTGGGGGCCATGGCGGCGGTCCAGGCGGGAGCCTGGGCCAATCCATCCAGCCTGCATGGCTACGGACTGGCAGCAGCCGAGCAGCTCGAACGTTCGAGGTTACGGATTGGCGAACTGTTGGGGTGCGCCAGCCAGCAGGTGTTGTTCACCTCAGGCGGCACCGAATCGATTCACACCGCCCTGCTGGGCGGGGCGAACGGGATCGGCCCTGGACGGCTGTTGATCTCGGCGGTGGAGCACCCGGCCACCCTGGCGGCCGCGAGCCAACTGCAAAAACGGGGCTGGCAGGTCGAAACAGTACCCGTGGACAATCTCGGTGTGATCAACCTGGAGCGACTGGAGCAATGGTTGGTGCCGCCAACCCGACTGGTGTCACTCATCTGGGGCCAGAGCGAGGTGGGCACGATTCAGCCGATTGAGGCGATTGGCAGCCGATGCCGAAGGGCCGGCGTGCTCCTCCATCTCGATGCGGTTCAGGTGATTGGCCACCGCCAGATCAACTTCAACGCGCTGCCCGTCGATCTACTCAGCCTGGCTGGCCACAAACTGCAGGGGCCAAGGGGGATCGGGGCCCTGCTGATCCGCCCAGACCTACCGCTCCAACCGCTGATCGGCGGTGGCGGTCAGGAGGCCGGCCGGCGCGGTGGCACGGAATCTGTGGCCCTGGTGGCGGGGCTCTGCCGTGCCCTGGAGCTCTGCGACGAACGGTTACGGGCCCATGGTGGGTGCGATCCGAGTGCACCCCTTCGCGATGCGCTGCTCAACCAGCTAATCCAGCTGGAGGGAACCTCTTTGAGTGGCCCGGATCCCCGCGATCCGCAAGCCCCACCCAGGCTGCCCCACCACCTCAGCCTGCTGGTGGATGGGCCCGACGGCCAGCCCCTATCCGGCCGGCGCCTGGTGCGAGCGCTCTGGCGGCAGGGCTATGCGGTCAGTAGTGGTTCGGCTTGTAGCAGCAGTCAGCCCTCCAGCCAAACGGGCCTGGCCCCAAGCCCAATCCTCAGGGCGATGGGATATGCCGATGCCAAGGCCGCCAGCGGCGTGCGCTTCAGCCTCGGCCCCTGGCACAGCAACCAGGATCTGGCCGGGGTTGCGGCTGCCCTGCAGCAGGCGCGATGGGATGGGTCAGCAGCCAGGCCCCCCTAAAGTCAGTTGAACGGACTGGACTGGATGCTTCCCGGCGATCTGCGCAGCGCTGAAGCTGAAGCTTTGGAGGCCATCAGAGCCGCACTGGACGCTGGGCAGAAGGGATTGTGGACCGTGGAGCTCCGCTTCGAAGGATTGCGATTCCTGCCCGTGGCCCTGCGGTTCCAGGCGGCCCTCAGCGGCGTGGGTGCTTGCCCCAAGCTGCTGTGTGCCGATGCCGGGGCCACGGCGCTGGCCCAGCGTGACGCCCCCGATTGGGCCACCAACATTGCCAGCCTCCGGGACCACATGCGGCTCCAGCAGGCCGATGGTGGCAGTGATGGCGTGCTGCTGCTGTTAACGCCTTCACCCGCCGATTACGAAGCGGTGGAGCAGGTCTGCGCCCTGCATCGGGGTTGTGTTGTGCTGCTCAATGCCAGCCTCGAGGATGCGGCCGTCGGCATCGGCAGCGTGGCCAGGGAACGCCGCAAGGGCTTCCTGCTGGAATTGCAAACGGCCTATGCCCTTCTCCCCACAGGGGAGGGAGCCCTGCGCCGTGCCTTCCCCAAGCCATGGCAGCTCTACCGCTCAGACCCCGATGGCTATCGGCCTGTGGCCGAATTCGACCAGAAGCCCGACCTCGAAGAACAGGCCCTGGCGATGGCTGGGGAGGCTGGCCTGGGCCTGAACGCCAACCTCAAGGTGATCGATGCCTTTCTGGAAGGACTGCGCCGCTAACTCAACCGGTGGTTCTGCCTCACTGGTGGGGCCCGGCGAACCTCCTTACACTGCCTCGAACGCCCTGTGCCCGATGGCCCTCAAGAGTGACCGTCCTGCCCAACCCACCGGCCGCTCCTGGAGCTTGGTGGATGGGGCCGCAGCCGCTGCCGTTGTCATCGCCGCCGCCGGGGTGATCTGGAGCCCCAAACTCAGTGGAACCCTGGCCAAGGCCACCGGAGCCCTTGTTCCGGTCACAGTGTTGGTGGATGTGCGGGGGATCCCCGTGGCCAGCCCAAGCGCCCTGCTGGAGTCTGTCGAACGGGAGGGGAAGGTGGCCATCGTGATTCGCAACCAACCCCACGGTTCAGTGGTGGTCAAGCAGGTGCGGCCCCTGCAACGGCTTTTGGTGGCCGTGCAACCGAATGGCAGCGTCGTGACTGCCGCGGATCCAAACCAGGCCAACCTGGGCAGCCTCGATGCGCGCTTTGTGCTCGAGGGCCAGGGCCGCAGGAGTGGAGGGGGGGTTGTGTTTGGCAACCAAAATTTAAAGATCGGCGCCCCGGTCGAAATCGAGGGGGAGCAATACCGGGTGAGCGGCACGGTGACTGGCCTCGAGATCGGGGGCAACTGAAGTGGCCCGCCTCACCACCGCCTATCGGATTGCCGTCTGGCTCGTGCCAGCTGCAGCCTTCTGCCCTGCAGGGGTACTCGCCCAGCAGGGCCCGGCCGTATCGGCCTCCGGCCTGGAGCCAGCCCCGCTGGCCACCATGCCCGCAGCGCCCCCTGCGGTTGGCCTGCCCCAGCTCCAGACCCAGGTGAGTTGCCCTGCGTTGCAGCAGCGCTTGCTGGCAACGGTGGCCGGGCAGGCGTCGGTCTGGAGCATCAGCATCGCCGACTCCCAGGGGAGGTTGCTGGCCGACCTCAATGGCACCCGGCCCAGGATCCCAGCGTCGAACCAGAAGTTGGTGAGCACGGCCTACGCCCTCGACCGGCTCGGCACCGATTACCGCCTCAACACCCAGCTGTGGCGCCTGGCTGACGGCAGTTTCAGGCTGACCGGCGAGGGGGACCCTGATCTGGCCCTGCCCCAGTTGCAACGCTTCGCCAAGCTGGCCATGGGGTCGGGCGGCAGTAGCGGCGAGGCGCCATCGCTGGTGCGACTGCAGATTGCCGAAGAACCCCGCCAGGCCTGGTGGCCCCAGGGTTGGCACCCCGACGACCGCTACTACGCCTATGGGGCCCCCATCACCAGGTTGGCCCTGACGTCCAATGCCATCCATGAGGCGGTGATGAATCCCCCCTCGCGGCTCCAGAGCCTGTTGCAAAAAACCATGGCTCAGCAGGGCGCCAAGGTGCAGGTGTCGATGGTCTCGGCCCGCCTACCCCTGCCGGCTGATGCGGTGTTGATGCACAAGGAAGCCTCCGCCCCGATGCACAGCCTGCTGAGTTTGGCAAACACGGAAAGCCACAACTTCACCGCTGAAGTGTTGTTGCGCCAGGGGGCAAGCAGTTGGGATCTGGGCGAGGCCACGAGACAGGCCACCTTCTGGCTGCTGCAGCAAGGATTGCCGATGCAGGGTGTCCGGCTCGCCGATGGCAGTGGATTGGACAGGGCCAATCGCCTCACCAGCCGTTTCCTGGCTGCCCTGCTGTTGCGCATGGACCAACACCCCTACAGCCGGGATTACCTGGCCTCGATGGCCGTCACAGGCCAGCGGGGCACCCTGCGCAACCTTTACGTCGGCACCCCTCTTCAGGGCAAGTTTTATGGCAAAACCGGCACGATCAGTGGGGTTCGGGCCATCAGTGGCGTGCTGGTCACAGCCGAAGGCCCCCGCTATGTCAGTGCGATCAGCAACGGTGCCAGCTCACCCAACAGCACCATTGGCCAGGTCCTGCGGGAGGCCCAGAACACCAGGCTGTGCCCCCCCTAGCCGGCCATCTGCTTGAGGCCTTTGGCTAGCCGGCGCCGACGGCTGACGGTGAGGTCGGTGGCCGGGGGTGGGGTGATCGTCTCAGGCGACTGGAGCCGCACCAATTCCCGGCGACCTCCCAACACCACCTGGCTCAATTCCTTAAGCCGGCCCTCCAGCTCGCCCAACACCTGTTCGGCATAGCGATTGGCACCCTCTTCGGTGGCGCCGGCTTCCTGACGGCTGCGGGCCAGAAGGGTGTCGCACTGCTGCTGGGTCTGTTGGCGGAATTGCAATGCGTCGTTCTGGAGTCGCTCGGCCTCGGCCTGGCTGTCCCGCTGAACCCGCACCCCCTCCTGGCGGATCTGCTCTAGCTCCCCCATCGCCTGTTGGCGGTTGCGCTCGTGCTGGTCGAGGAACTGGCGATTGCGTTCGGCACTCTCCTGCTCCAGTTGCTGGCGGCGGGAGGCAAACTGCTGCTCCATCTGGGCCATGCGGGCCTGGTGCTCCTGCTCTGCCTGGGCCACCTGGTTGCGGGCCTGCAGCATCAGCTGCTCGCACTGCTGGCGGGCCTGCTCCCGGAGTTCAGCCACATGGCGCTCCGCCTCCTGGCGGATCGAGGCGCTGTTGATCAGCTGTTCCCGTTCCCGCTTGCCCGACGCAATGATCTCCTCGCCCTGTTGGCGGGCTTGGTTGATGAATTCCTCCCGCTGGCGGATCAGCTCCACGGCCTGGGCCAATTGCTTCGGCAGGGAATCCCGCAAGGCGTCCAGAACCTCGATCGCATCTTGTTCGTTCACCAACCGGCCACCACTGAAGGGGATGCGACTGCCTTCCAGCACGATCTCTTCGAGTTGGTCGAGTTGATCGAAAGCGGTGATGGTGGCCTCGGTCATGGGGAGGTGCTACGCGGTTGACCGATTAAAAAGCCTGCCCAGGGCTTCTGCCACTCCCGGCGGCACCATGTGACGCACATCGCCGCCGAACCGCGCCACCTCCTTCACCACCGAACTGCTCAAAAAGCTGTGCTGCACAGCTGTGGCCAGAAAGAGCGTCTCAACCTGCGGCGCCAGGCTCTTGTTTGTGTGGGCAATCTGCAACTCAAATTCGAAGTCGCTCAACGCCCGCAACCCCCGCAAAATCACTGCAGAGCGGCTGCGGTCGGCGCAATCGACGGTGAGCCCATCAAAACTGCCGACCTCGATACAGGGGAGGTGGGCTGTGGCCTCACGAATCTGCTCCAGACGCTGCTCCAGGCTGAAGGCCGCCTGCTTGCTGGGATTTTGCAGCACGGCCACCGTGACACCATCGAACAGTCGGGCGGCCCGCTCGATCAGGTCGAGGTGGCCCAGGGTGAGGGGGTCGAAACTGCCTGGATAGAGGGCGCGCATGGAAGGGATCGTTGGGGGGCTGCTGGATTTCTAGAGTTGGTTGAGTTTCCCGCGCCCCAGGGTGCCCCAGCCACCATGGCCCAAACCGCCACGCTCAACGCCGACGCCAAGAAGACCCTGCTTCGCAAAATTCCCCACGGTGTGTTCATCTGCGGTGTGGCCGAGGGCGACGAGGTGAACGGCTTCACCGCAAGCTGGGTGACCCAGGGGAGCTTTGACCCACCTCTGGTGGTGATGGCGGTGCGGGCCGACAGCACCAGCAATGGCATGATCCAACGCACCGGCAAATTTTGCCTCAACGTGCTCAAGGCCGATCAAAAGGACCTCGCGGCCGTGTTTTTCAAACCCCAAAAGGGCGTTGGTGGCCGCTTTGATGCCGCCCCCTTCAGCCTGGGGGAGCTGGGTCTGCCCATTCTCAGCGATGCGATTGGCGCCGTGGAATGTCAGCTCGTGGGTCAGGTTGCCCACGGCGACCACACCGTGTTTGTCGGTGAAGTGAAGTCAGCCACCCTGCATGGCGATGGCCCCGCCCTCGAGCTGGGCAGCACGGGCTGGCAGTACGGCGGTTGAGTTGGCGCTGCCCCTGCTGCAACAACCGGAACGTCTCCAGGGCCGGCTGAGGGAGGTTCCGGCCGAACCGGGTTGCTACCTGATGCGCGACGCTGAGGACCGCATCCTGTACATCGGCAAGGCCAAAGTGCTGCGCAACAGGGTGCGGAGCTACTTCCAAAGCGGCAGTGGCCACGGCCACAGCCCGCGGATTTCCTTGATGGTGCGCCAGGTCTGTGAAATCGAATTCATCGTCACAGACAGTGAAGCCGAGGCCCTGGCCCTCGAAGCAAACCTGATCAAGCAAAACCAGCCACACTTCAATGTGTTGCTCAAGGATGACAAGAAATATCCCTACCTCTGCATCACCTGGAGTGAGGCCTACCCACGCATCTTTATTACCAGGCGGCGGCGCCTCCGCTCACCCCTGGATCGTTTTTACGGTCCCTATGTCGATGTGGGCCTGCTGCGTCGAACCCTGAGCCTGGTGAAACGGGTCTTCCCGCTCCGGCAGCGGCCCCAACCGCTCTACCGCGAGCGCACCTGCCTGAACTACGACATCGGTCGCTGCCCGGGGGTCTGCCAGCAGAAAATCAGTTCAGAGGACTACCACCGCAGCCTGCGCCAGGTGGCCATGGTGTTCCAGGGGCGCAACGATGAACTGTTGGAGCTGTTGCGCCGCCAGATGGCCACCTATGCCGAGCGTCTCGACTTTGAGAGCGCCGCCCGGGTGCGCGACCAACTGCAGGGCATCGACACCCTGACCGCCGATCAGAAAATGACCTGTGGCGGCCACAGCGCCAACAGGGATGTGGTTGCCCTGGCCAGTGATGGCAGGCTGGCTGCAGTCCAGCTGTTCCAGATGCGCGCTGGCCGGTTGGTGGGCCGGTTGGGGTTTACGGCTGACGCCGCCGGTGCAGACGGCGATCCCCTGGAACCCGGCCGCATCCTGCAGCGCGTTGTGGAGGAGCATTACAGCCAGGTTGAGGCCCTCGAGATTCCGCCCGAGCTCCTGCTGCAGCACCCCCTGCCCCAGCAGACGTTGATTCAGGATTGGTTGGCCGAACGCCGCGGCCGCAAGGTGAAGCTGGCCGTGCCGCAGCGCCAGCAGAAGGCCGAACTGGTCGAGCTGCTGGAGCGCAATGCCAGCTACGAACTACAGCGCGCCCAGCGCGGTGCGGAGGAGCAGTTGCTGGCCACCGAAGATCTCGCCCAGCTGCTCGAGCTGGCGACCCCGCCCCGCCGCATCGAAGGGTTCGACATCAGCCACATCCAGGGAAGTGATGCGGTGGCGTCCCAGGTGGTGTTCATCGATGGGTTGCCCGCCAAGCAGCACTACCGCAAGTACAAAATTCAAAGCAGCTCGATTCGCGCTGGCCACTCGGACGATTTCATGGCCATGGCCGAAATCATGCGCCGCCGCTTTCGCCGATGGGCCCAAGCCAAAGCTGAGGGGGCCGATCTGATGGCCGTCCGGCGCGCCGGCAACACGACCTTGCACACCGGGGGACTCAACGACTGGCCCGACGTGGTGATGATTGATGGTGGCAAAGGGCAGCTCTCGGCGGTCATGGAGGCCCTCCGGGAAATGGATCTCCAGGAGGAGTTGGTCGTGTGTTCCCTCGCCAAGCAAAGGGAGGAGATCTTCGTGCCGGGGGCAAAGCTGCCACTAGAGAGTGAACCCGATCAGCTGGGCGTTCAACTGCTGCGTCGCCTGCGGGATGAGGCCCACCGCTTCGCCGTGAGCTTCCACCGCCAGCAGCGCAGTGATCGAATGAAGCGCTCTCGTCTCTCCGATATCCCAGGCCTAGGCCCGAAACGCGTCAAGGAGCTGCTCGGTCATTTTCGATCGATCGATGCGATTCAATTGGCCAGTGCCGCCGATATCGCCGCCGCGCCGGGGGTCGGTCCGGCCCTGGCCGGGCAAATCTGGGACTATTTCCACCCCACCGATGGGCTAGATGCTGGGGAGTTAGCCGGTTGAAGCGCCTGGCTAGCCTGCTGATCGTGCTATTTGTGCTGAGCCTGCACCTCCTGCTGGCACCCGCCCTAACCGGTCCTGCCCTAGGGGCTCCTGGGATCTGCGTGGGTCCGGTCTGC
>Ga0213866_10001707_pt1 | contig 16098 bp, 21 predicted proteins | sample PICome_11_FD_160079 | JGI IMG/M metagenome (GOLD analysis project Ga0213866, IMG submission 160079) | Coastal seawater microbial communities near Pivers Island, North Carolina, United States - PICO284 | ecosystem: Environmental > Aquatic > Marine > Coastal | place: USA: North Carolina...
TTTGGTTCTTTTCTATCTTCTCTTTGTTCTTCTTTTATTGTTTCAATATTATTATTTATTTTATTATCATTATTTAACCATTTTTTTGCCTCTTCTGATATTTCTGGTATTTCTAATTCTCTTTCTCTTGAAGCCATTCTCTCCGCTATTAATCTGTCCATATCATTTCCAATTGGTCTATCTTCATCATCTTTTATATTATCATTAAAATTTATTTCTTTAGGTTTGGTAGGATTAATCATCGTATCTAATTGTTGCTTCTGTTGATTATATTCTTCATTTAATTTTGACTTTCTCTCATCTTCTAAATCTTGTGCTTTATAAATCATTTGAATCTTTTTATCTATTCCCTTTTTTTCTTTATTTATCATATCAATACTCATTTCGATTGCTATTTTATTTTTTTCTAATAATCCATTATTCCCATATTCAATATTTATATGACTTAATATATCTTCAAACTTTTTTTGAACAAATGCAAATTTATCATTAGTTAGTCCATCAAATGTATTATTATCTTGTAATAAAGTCCATATTAATCCTTTATTTTCTTGTGCTAAAAAACTCATATATTTAAAATAGAGTTTTTATTTTAAATATTCTTTTTTAATGTATATTAAAATATTTTTTTCTTAATTTAAATACTTCCTCATCATCTATTTTATTTTTTAAAAAATAAGTTGGTGACCTATCCTTAAGCATTTCTATTATAAAATATAAACAATACATTCCACATTCTGATTCTGTTTCTTGATGTTCTATACTATTTTTATAATACTCAAAATCTATTCCTAATTGTTTTCCTTGTGATATTATTGTATCTACAAACTTATTTACTTCAGGTGGAGGTTCATTTCCATTACTGTCAAAATAGATGATATATTTTTTTTTTATATTAATAAACATAGATATCCAATGTTCACCAGATTTATAATGAGGATGAGTATTAAAAATTACACCTATTTTATTCTTATTTTTTTTTATTTCCTCACTCAAATTAAATTTACATAATTCTTCCCAAACACATTCTCCATATAATTTATGTCTATCATAATCTATTGGTGATGGTCCTAAAAAGACAAAACATTTATAAAACTTTTCATATTGTTTCATTACTGATTCAATATCTACACTGCTTAACCATTCATCTGGCTTATTTTTCCATTCTCTTGGAGCTTTTGGTGCAAAAGTATAATTTAATAATTCTGAATCTACATTCCCTTCCATAAATTTACTTCTTAACCAACAAGATTCTTTATCACAACTACTCGCCAAATTCGCTTTTAATGAATTCCAAATTTCCTTTGGATCATTCGATTTAATTTTATTTCTTGGATGTCTAATATTCCATAACTTTCGCATCTTATGTAATGCATTATCAGTATAACACGAAAATCCATTTTTATTAGGATTTGGACTACAATTAACCTTATTTAATTTATCTTTCTTTTTATTAGATTTATTATGTCTCTTCTTTGTTCTTTTATGTCTTCTGGATATCTTCATATTTATTATTGATATTTTTCTTTTTTTCTATACCTTTTGTTTTTAAATCCTTAGATTTTAAATTATATTTCTTTTTTTCTGGTAAAATTACACTTGGTTTTTTTTCATTCTTTATAATAAAATTATCCATTGTGATTTTTTTAGTTTCTTTCTCCTTTAGTATTAAATAATCACAATTATTATAACCTACTTCTTCTATCTGGTCTAATATATCTTCATTTACCATTTCTTCTTCTTCACTATAATTTTCTTGAATTATATCTTTTTTATCTTGAAATTTTAAATAATTACAACACGATTTTATATACCCATTAAATACATTCTTTAACTGTAAATCTTCTATTTCATTCCTAAATAATTTTTTTGTTAGATCTAATATTCTTTTCTTATAAAATTTTTTTTCCGATATAAAATTTTTATCATTTAATATATCATGTTTTTTAATTAGCCCTTGATATTGTGATTTATTCAAAAAATATTCTAATGTTATATTATCAATTTCATTCATAGAAATATCCATTTACATATTTATATGAATATTTTTTTAGTTATTTAATTCATTTCTTTTTCTGGTAAACATACTGGTCCATCTTTTACACATTGAACTGATGAATTATAAAATATATTTTCTTTACAATTTAATGTATTTGGATTAAAAGGTGCAAATTCCGGTTTATCAAATAATAATGGATGAGTTTGTTGAACTGGCTTAAAATTTACGGTTGTCTTATATAAATCACTATCCGAAGAAGGAACAAATTCAGATTGTTCACATCGTTGTAAGGCAAAAAATTGGTTTCTTAATTGTGATTCTACATTTATATTATTTGAAAACCCGTTCCAAGGTGCTTGTGCATTTCCAGGATTAAAAATGGCTTTGGTTGAATATGGTTGATAACTATTTAATGATATATTTGGTTTTTTATACTGATCTAGAACTTGCATATAACCATATTTTGTTGAAACAGGTCTTATACTATATTGTGGTTGAAGAGATGAAGAAGGAATATTTCTATCAGATATTCTATCATTTATCTCATCAACTCTTCCATGATTACATAAATATACTCCATTTACTACTCCTTGCATTCTATTCATTAATATATAAATAGAATATTATATTTTATAAAATACCTAAAGGGTTTTTATTTTATTTTATCAATGTGTGGGATTTTTGGTTTGCTTCAATATAAAAATGATATTATTGATACAAATTTAATTTCAAAAAATTTTATGAAAGGAAAATCAAGGGGTCCAGAAAATTCTAAATTAGAAAGAATTAACGACAACTTGATTTTAGGTTTTCATCGACTTGCCATTAATGGTTTAAATAATAATTCTATGCAACCTTTAAATATTGATGGAGTTATTTTAATTTGTAATGGAGAAATTTATAATTATAAACAAATTATTTCTAATTTGAATTATACACCTGTAACAGAATCAGATTGTGAAGCCATTATTCCCTTATATAAAAAATATGGAATTAAATATACATTACAGAATCTCGACGGGGTTTTCTCATTTATATTATTTGATTTAAATAAAAATATGGGTTATATTGCCCGAGATCCGTTTGGTGTTAGACCATTATATTTTGGTCGTTATCGTAATACCATTTATTTCTCATCTCTTTTAAAACAAATTTCTAATTTATGTGATGAATGTTCTAATTTTAAAGCTGGTTCCTATGTTAAATTTAGATTAACTAATAGAGATGGTAAATATTTTACTCATCCACCTGTTAAATATACTAATTTTAATTATAATATGACAAATCGTCTGTTTAACTTAGGAATGGACCCATTAGAACAAAGCTTCAAAATTATTTATAATAATTTATTTGAAGCAGTTAAGAAAAGAGTTATTACAATGGACACTAATTTAGCCTGTTTATTATCGGGTGGATTAGATAGCAGTTTAATAACTGCTTTAGTTGCTAAATTTGTTCCAAGTGGACAATTACAAACATATAGTATTGGTATGCCTAATGGTTCTGATTTACAATATGCTAAAAAGGTAGCAAATCATATTAATAGTAATCACACCGAAATAATGATTTCTGAAAATGAATTCTTACAAAATATTGAGGAGGTTATTTATCAAATTGAAAGTTATGATACTACCACTGTAAGAGCTAGTGTTGGTAATTATTTAGTAGCTAAATATATTTCCGAAAATAGCGATGCTAAAGTTATATTTAATGGAGATGGTTCAGATGAATTGACTGGTGGTTACATGTATTTCCACAATTGTCCTAATAATATTGAATTTGATTATGAATGTAAAAGATTATTAAAGGATATACAATATTTTGATGTATTAAGAAGTGATAGAACTATATCTTGTCATGGTTTAGAAGCTCGAACTCCATTTTTAGATAGATCTTTTGTTCATAATTATTTATCATTACCAATTGATCATAGAAATTTTAACAATTACAAGGGAATGGAAAAATGGTTATTACGCAAATCATTTGAAGTTATGGATAATAATCTATTACCAAATGAAGTATTATGGAGAACAAAAGAAGCTTTTAGTGATGGAGTAAGTAGTGTTCAAAAATCTTGGTATGAAATAATTCAAGAACATTTGGAAGATAAATATACAGACCAAGATTTAAATGAATCAAAGATAAAATATCAACATAATCCTCCTCAAACAAAAGAACAGTTATATTATAGAGAAATTTTTGAAAAATATTATGCTTCAAATGGAAATGTTATTCCATACTTTTGGATGCCAAAATATACTGATTCTAAGGACGCCAGTGCTCGTTCTTTAGATGTATATAAAAAACAAATGAATTTAGAAAGTAATATAGAATGATAATATAATGGATCAATATAAATTTGCTCCATCTTATCACATTAAAAATATAAGGAGGTTAAAAGAATATAATCTTGAAATTCAATATAATATACTTATACAGTCAATAAAAAAAACTTATATAAAAAAATTAACTAATTTTTCAAAAAAATAACCATTAAATATATAAATGAAAAATTTACACGAAAAAATATTTTATGTTGCCTTATATTTGTCTTATATATTATATTTAATTGCTTTTTTTCAAATAGACCAATATAATCCTAGATATTTGAGCATTTTAGATTCATTTATGAAGTATTATGTAATAATATTTTTAATCATAAAATTTAATCCGTTTGTTAAATCTAAATTTACTGAATTTGATAGAACTGTCGTATTTTCATCAGCTATATTTTTATTAACAACTACAGCATTTTCTAACATAGCAGAAAAACTTGATTTAACAGAATTAATAAAATTAAGTAAATTTGTCAAATAATTATTTTCGTCTTAAACTTTTATTACTATTTCTTTTCTTTTTATTTTTCAAGCTTTGATTATTATTTTCGTAAAAAAACTGTTTTATGTGTTGAAACAATTTTTTTCCAACTATTCCATCAATCGTTTGTTCATTATTATCCTTTATTTCTTCATTAAATTTGAATTTACTATATAATCCATTCATAACGCTAATAAAATTTGGATCATGTTTTATTTTTGAACCTAATTTAGAATTTACAAATCTTAATAGAAATGTTGAAAAACTTAAATGATAATGATATGGTTTTACATTTATATAATATACTTTTTCATCTTCCATTTTATGATGAAATACATCATCAATAAAACAAATTTCCACATCAGTAGGTAAATGAGTACATCTAAATAAATCATCAACACTTTTATCATGTGAAGTCCTACCTAACTCTACACGTTTCCCTTTAACTTTAAAAGCAGCAATGATTTGATCAAATAAATGATAATTTAATTTATAGTCAAAATATTTTTTTAAATTTTCAACCCATATTTTAGGTCCTTGATTATTGGTATAAATCATCACTTTATAGCATTTATGTTCTTTTTTTTTTGTTTTTAAAAATTCCAATGTAGGTAATAATTTAGGTCTTATAAATTCTGGACATAGTTCTAAAATATCATTAAAATGTTTATTACCATATTCGTTATCTTTAAAATATATATCCAAACAATCACAAAATATTCCTAATTGAGTAAAATATCCTAATGTTTCATCTACATCAAATACTACTATTTTTTTTTTCATTATATACATTATTATTTTATTAAAAATCTAAGTATTTATTATAGATTTCATGGATTTAAATAATAATGATTATCGAAAAATTGTAGATTATTATAAATTAAATAAACCAAAAAATAAATCCTACAAAGAAGTAGCAGAAGAAGCTTTAGCTGGTAAATTATGTAGATGTATTAAAAAAGTAAAAAGTGATAAGATAAATGAGAAAGCAGCAATAGCTTTATGTAGAGAGAATATATTTAAAAAAAGAAATATAGATTTTTACAATTTTAAATGTAAAGAAAAGCAGAAATTAGTACATAAAAAAAATAAAACAAAAAAATATTTAAAAAAATTTAGCAAAAATATAGGATTTAATAAGACAAAACGGGCAAATAAAAATAAAAATAAAAATAAAAAATAATGACAAAATTAGCTGAATTAATTATTATTGCTCAAAATATTCCTTACATAGAACCACAATCCGAAAATATGGATGAGTGGAGTTCAGATGAATTAGTTTTTAAATCTATTTATATTGCTTTAAGTAATCCAGTTCAAATTAAAGCTGGTTTACATATTTGTAATCAATTCCCTCCATTAAAACTAATCTATAAATCCATTTTGAATCAATATATTAGATATTTTTCAAATTTACAACAAAGCTTAAATAGTGCTAATTTATAAAATAAAATTGAATTTATTATTTTATTTTATATAAGGTTAAAATACTAAAAATGAACTTTAATATATTAAATAAGTTATTTGGATTTGTAATGAGTGTATGTAGCACTTATAATATAGATGAATCACATGGACTTTCACATAGTATGGATGTTTTAAATTATGCCCATGATATTTATCAAGCAGAAAAAGAAATACATCCTGAATTAGTAGATCATGAAGATATTATTTATATTTCGGCAGTATTACATGATATGTGTGATAAAAAATATATGGATGAAGTAGAAGGATTAAAACAAATTGAAAATTTTATTGAAAAAGATATCGATACAGAGAAAAAAGAAATAATTTTAAGAATAATTTCCACAATGTCTTATTCTACAGTAAAAAAAAATGGATTTCCCAACTTGGGTATTTATCAAAATGCGTATCATTGTGTTAGGGAGGCAGATATATTATCTGCTTATGATTTCGACAGGTGTGTTATTTATGATATGTATTGTAATGGAAATACATTTGAACAATCATTTGAAAGAGCAGAAAATTTATTTAATGAAAGGGTGTTTAAACATAAAGAGGATAATTTATTAACAACTGATTATTCTTTATCAGTTTATTCTACTTTACATGTAAATGCCATGAATCGTATAAAGACATGGAAAAATATATTAAAAATGAGATGATAAATATATATATGCCTAAAAAAAAACAGATAAAACAACAAAAAAAACCACAAGTAATAGATTTTTTTTATAGAACAGATTATTCTGCTACAACAGTGAAGGAATTTACAGAAATTTGGAATAAAGTATATAATAGAATTCCTTGTTTACAATGTAAAAAAAATCCAGTAGAAATAAAGAAAGAAATATTTGATATACATGAACCTAGGTTCGGTATTTTACGAAAAAAATATTGTTTACATTGTTGGCTTCAAAAAGTTAGCTTGACACATGATCCAGTGCATAAAGTATAATTTTTTCTTGATCCGTTAATTTTTGAAATATAAAACACTCATCTATTTTTATTTGAAATCTATGATTTTTGTTGTTTTTACAAACAACATGAATCCCACTTGCTAATATTTTTATATCAATTATTATTCCACCAGTAGTTAATTTTATATTATTTGGATCATTTAAATTAATCCATCTAATATATCTTCCATATTGAATGTCAGTTAAATCATCTACATATCTGTAGTCTTTTAATTTTAAATGATAATCCTTTAATTTATCTCTAGGTAATAATAATTTTTGTAAATAATCGTTTTTAATTTGTTTGATAAGAGAAGTGTTATATTTTTGAATTCCATCATTATTTTCATTATCAAGGGCTTTCATAAAAAAGTTTTGTGATTGATCGTCACTCATTTATATAATAAAAGAATTATATTTATTATATTTTATTTTTAATTAAATCTCTCTAATTTCTCTCTTGGCAATTGAAAATCAATAGTCAATAATGAAAAAATAAAAATGAAGATGAATGAAAAATAAAATTCTTCATACAACTCTATAAAAATAGTTGATTAGAGAGAAAATAGAGAGATTAAATTAATTCAAGATTAATTAATTGTAAATTACATATCCATCAATTTATTTGAGCAAAAGCATTTCACAAATATACATTTAGATTTTTCCGAGGATAAAATTCAATATTAATATATAATATCCATATATTTGAACAAAAGTATTTCGTAAATATACATTTTGAATTTTCAGGGGATTAAATCCAAAATTAATAAATTTATATGAAATATATCCTTAAAAAACGAGAAACGAATATTTTTGAAATCTAATTATCAATATTTAAGGATTAATTACAGCATATTATTACCCTGGTTCTTAATCCCCGAAAAAGGAAAAATAAAATCCTGATTTTTGGATTCAGGAATCTAGAGGATGTTTTTCCAACTTTACCTTGATGTCAAGCGAGCTTTTTTCAACAAAAATAAAATATCTTTGTTTTGATGATGTAGTCAATCGTCTACATGATGTAGTGAAGAATATCTACTGAAAAAAAGGCACTGTATACGATACTTGTAGGTATTTTACATTTTCACTTTTTTTCAAAAGTCATTTGGAAATTTTAAAATTACACACAGGTTTTTGTTGCAGAGTTTTGATTTTTGGAAATAGGATTGGAAAAAGTTGTGCAAAAGTGATTTAGAGCATAATGCTCACAATTCAAAAAAAATAATTCTAAATTTGTTATTGTAATTTTTTTAATATATTTATGTAAACTATTTAGGGCCTTTATGTCAGACTAATATATATGGGTAAAATGCTAATAAAAAACCCCAAAAAATCAAACAAGAAATTTTTCTGTGAATCTTGCTCCTTTGAATGTAGCAACAAAAAAGATTTTAATCGACATTTATCCACTACAAAACACCAACGGCTAATGACGGCTAATGGATGGCTAATGGAAAAAACCCCTTATGATAATACATCTCTAAATACTAACAGTATTATAACCTCCTTACCATTAGTCAGTAACAGCGAAAAAACCCCTTATGATAAATCATCACAAAATCAAAAATTAGAAAATAATTACTTATCTATTCAGTCAGAAATTTTTAACAATAAAAATGGGGTAAAAACCCCTGACTATTATGAGTGTGAAAATTGTAAAAAAGTATACGCACATTTGTCATCATTATGTAAACATAAAAAAATTTGTATGGATTATGAAAGCGAAAATGTCGAAAATACTGAACAACAAATATCTACAATACCCAAGGAAAAAGAAAGTGAATTTAAAGAACTAGTTCTTCTTCTACTGAAAGAAAACAAAGAAATACAGAAAAATTTCATGGAACTTATTCCACACATCAAGGGCAATATTACAAGTAATAGTCATAACACTACAACAAATAATAATCAATTTAATATTAATATGTTTCTAAACGAACATTGTAAGAACGCTATGAACCTTACTGACTTTATTAATTCCCTTCCTATTACTAATGAAACATATGACCATACAATTGAAAATGGATTGACTAAAACTATTACTCATATGATCACTAATGGCCTCAATAATATGGATATATTGGAGCGACCTATTCATTGCACTGACCCAGCTCGGAAGACGATGTATGTAAAGGATAATGATGTATGGGAAAAAGATAATGAATTGGTCAAGGTGCTTGAAGGCATAAAAGTCTTATCTCTTAAACAAAGAACCAATATATCTAAGTGGCAAGATGCCAATTCTGGATGGAAAACAGATGAAAATCTACAAACGAAATTAACTAGTCTAGTTTTCCACTCCATGACTGATATAGAAAATGATGAAAAAGAATGTAATAAAATTATTCGTGCTATTAGTAAAAATACATATTTAACCGCCGAAATTAAAAATGAATATATGAAATAATTTAGTAATTCGTTTATTTTTTATCACATTACATTATATAATGGGAAAATCATATCGTAGACATCATAAAAGACCTAAACGAAAAAGCACTCGAACGAGAAGAGGAGGAGATGCTTCTTCATCTACAACTAGTAGCCTGAGTTCAATGATTCCATCCTCTTCATCTATGAAAACAACTCTTCAAAAACATTATGAAAATGGAGAAAAAGCGGCACAACCACATGTAGATAAAATTAATAAAATGGCTACAGATTTACATAAACAAGCATATGATAGTGGAAAGAAATCATATAAAGGTTTTAAATATAGTAGTCCCACTAATTTTGCTATTGCTAAAAGTGGTGAATCTGCTTATTCCACAGCTTCTAAGTCAATGCAACCTCATTATGACAAAATGAAATCTTCAATGGGATCAATGGGATCTTCTATGGGATTTAGTTCATTAAGCACAAAGACTCCAAATGTAAAAGAATTACAACATGCCCAAGAAGCATCTTCAATGGGAGTCCCTACTGCTTTCTCTCAAATATCCCAAACATCTGCTCTATAAAATAAATATTTATTTACATTGTTAATAATTATTTATTTAGAAACTACTTCCAAAGGAACCACCTAATACATCATTAGCAGCCATAGGTTCTTGCATCATATCCATTCCTGGTGTTGCTGCTCCAACTAAAGGTGTTTCGGGTCCAGCATACATATTATTGAAATTAGGTGTTTGAGGAATCGAGTATTCATTTGTTTGACTTTTCATATTTGTCATTTGAGATGGTGGAGGTGCTTGAGGCATTGAAGATATTTGTTGAGAAATAGGTTGTGTAACTCTAACTTGACCGTGACTTTGTGATGATTGTCTATGTTTATCATCTTTTTTAGAATTTGTTTGACCATCATATACATCCATTAATCGATCAATTAATAATTGAACTTTTTCTCCAACTTTAGTTTGCATAGTTAAAATAATAAAAATAGTAGGAAGAATTACAGAAATTAAATTTACATCTCCATATGCTACCTTACTGTAGGTAGGAATATAGGCAATTATTTTATGAATAAAATAAAGTGCTAAGAACATAACAAAGATTTGTCCTACAACTTCTACAAGGATTACTAAACTTCCTTTATCATCATCTACTTCAGGAACATAATTTTTAATTAGTTTTAAAAGTAAAATTACAGGAATAATAGCTAAAATCGTATATTGTAAAATATTTAATAAAGTAGCCTTTTGAGCCTCATCAAAAGGAAATACGCTTTTAATAAATCCTTCATCATTATTATTAGATGTATTTTTTTCAAGTCTATCCATATGTTTTATAATTAGAAATAAAATTATTTAAAACAATAATTATAAATTTATAAATAATGTTGAAGCATGTGGTTGATTTAAATAAATTCAAAAATCGAGATAAGACTCAAGAATATCATGAAGAATATCAATATCTTAATTTAATTCAAGATATTCTAAATGAGGGAACTAATGAAAAAGGTAGAAATGGTTTTACTAAATGTAGTGTTGGTTCAGTAATGCATTTTTCATTAGAAAATAATAAAATTCCTATATTAACTACTAAGAAAACTGCTTGGAAAACATGTTTAAAAGAACTATTATGGTTTATTAAAGGACAAACAAGTAATAAGATTCTTAATGATCAAAAAGTTCATATATGGGATGGAAATTCCACTAAAGAATTTAAAGAATCTAGAGGTCTTGAACATTATAAAGAAGGTGATTTAGGCCCTTTATATGGGTATCAATGGCGTTTTTTTAATGCCCCTTATGATGATTGTGATACCAATTATAGCGGCAAAGGGGTGGATCAACTTCAACAAGTAATTGATTGTTTGAAAGATCCTGAACAAAGAACTTCTAGAAGACTTGTAGTTAGTGCATGGAATCCTTGTCAAATAGATGAAGGAGTATTGCCACCTTGTCATGTATTATTTCAATTTAATGTAGTAGACGGAAATAAATTAAGTTGTACTCTATACCAAAGATCATGTGACGAATTTTTGGGAATTCCTTTTAATATTAGTTCCTACAGTTTTCTAACACATTTAATCGCTAAGCATTGTGATTTAGAGCCCTACGAATTTATTCATTATGGAGGAAATTGTCATATATATGATGATCATTTTGATCAAATGGAACAGCAAATATCAAGACAACCATTTGAATTTCCAACAATAGAAATCATTAATAAAAGAGAATGTATAAATGATTATGTTTTAGAAGATTTTAAAATTAATAATTATCAAAGTCATGATCAAATAAAAGGTACTATGAGAGCTTAAATATCATATAAGTCATATTCCTTTACTAAATTTCTAGTTTGTAAGAAGCTATTTATATATTTTTGGAAATAATATGTGTTATCATAAGAACTTTTCAGATGTAAATTTCTTTCATTAATATTAAAAATAGGTCGACCAGAACCATAAAAAATATAAATTTGCTTTTGTCGCCATATTTCTTGTTTTTCTTTTGGACTTAATTCGGAATTTTTAGCCATATAGAAAATATAAACATTTCTTTTTAATTGATTTAGTAATTGTTTTATTGGGAAGTTATCTTTATTTAGGAATTGCGAAAAGATTACTCATTTTTAGTATAATAATTTATTAAAAATGAGTTCTAGTTCATCATTAGCAGCAGCAAGAAGAAGAAGAGCAAATGGAGTAACCCAACCTACTGGTCCTTCTGGTCCTCCTGGTTCTAGTAGAGGTCCACCTCCATCTCAATCAACAAGACAACCTAATCCAGGTACTCCAACTCCAAGTATACCACCTAATCCTTTAATGATTCTACAACAACATCATGCTAAAATTAATATGCTTGATGAACAAATTAAACTACTTTTAAATAACCAAGAGTTTTCTCCTCCAGTACCTTCTTCCAATCCTCCTTCAGAAAATGTAGAAAATGAAAATTTAGAAGAAAGTACTCCTACGCAACAACGATTTGATTTAAATGAAATAACTGATTTGTTATTATCAAGAATCGAACAAAAGTTAGATCTTAAAGTATTTTATGATAATGATCAAAGATTAGCCTCCGAAATTGAAGGTTTAAATAAAATTATTTTACAACAACAATCCACTTTGAATAATCTAAATAAATTACTTTATTTTATAATTAGTAATCTTAAGCTAGAATTAAAAGAAGAATCTTTGGACATAGAAGATAAATCTATTATTGAACAAGAAAATATAAATTTTGTTGTAGGTGATCATGTAGACGAAGATTCAATGACAACACAAACTCCTACATTTCCAAAATCTGTAAAAATTGACTTGGAACATAATGAAACTACTGAGTTTACTTCTTTTGATCTTGATGATGATGCTTCTAATTATGAACCTGGAACGGAATTTAGTGAGGATGGATTACCTATCCCACCAGTAGATTAAGAAAATATATTCATAAAGATCATTATTGTTAAACCAATAGATATAATAATAAAACCACTAGACACAATAAGAGGACTTTGATATCTAAAAAAATATGTAGATGGCATTAATTTATTATAATTACAGATTTTATCTAGATTACTGTAATGTTTATAATATAATATAAAATACTGAACTGATAATAAGACACAAATAAATGAAAATATAATAGAAAGGAAAAACATATTTTTTTTATGGAAATTATAATTTTTTCCAAATATCATTAAATTCTCATTATAAGCTAATAAGAAAAATAAGATACATGTAGTAAATACTTGGGCAACAAAATTATGACTATTTTCAAAATCATCTTCTAAGTGATCTAATTTTGTTTTACATTCTAAAGGAGTAAATTGTTTCATTTATATATTATATAAGTAAAAAGTTAAAAATAAATGTATAAAAATAAAATAATATGAAAACCTTATTTTCAATTTTAATATTTTGTATTGTTTTATTTATTTATCTTCATATAAACTTTCATCTTCGGACTAGTAATGATTTAGAAGTTTATGAAATAGATCAACCTTCTAAGGAAAAATTGGAAGAAATATGTGACTTACGACAACCAGTAATATTTGATTATAATGTAGATGGTTTGTTACAAGAATGTAATATTGATTCCATTGAAAAAAATTATGGAGCTTTTGATATAAAAGTTAGAAATGTTAAAGAATATGATGATGTTTGTGAGTTGTATTTACCTTTAACATTAAATACAGGCAGAGAAATTTTCCGTAAAGATAAAGAAGAAAAATATTTAAGTGAAAATAATCAAGAATTTTTAGAAGAAACTAGCTTAATTAAACATATGCGGTATAATGATAATTTTTTAAGACCTTATTCGGTTAGTAATTGTATATATGATTTTCAATTTTCATCTAATAATACTAAAACAATTTTAAAATATGAATTAAATTATAGAAATTTTATACTTGTTACACAAGGAAGTATAAAAATAAAATTAATTCCTCCTAAATCATCTCGATATTTATATACCATTAAAGATTATGATAATTTTGAATTTCTCTCTCCTGTTAATCCTTGGGATGTTCAATCTCAGTTTAAAGCAGATTTTGATAAATTAAAAACATTGGAGGTAACATTAAAAAAAGGTCAAATAATTTTTATTCCTGCGTATTGGTGGTATAGTATTTGGTTTCAAGAAAATACTAGTTTAGTATCTTTTAAATATAAAACATATATGAATAATATTGCTATTTCAAATCACTTATTAGTTAATATGCTTCAAAATCAAAATGTAAAGAGAGAAATAGCAAAGAAAAAAAATATTCAACAGGAAGTTACAGAAGATTCAAATAGCAATTCGGATGATAAAATTTCTAGCTAATATATATATGAAATTTCTAACTTCTAAGATGAATATTTTTATTTTAATTGTTATTGTATCATTTACACTTGATAATGTATTGTTTCAATGTTCAATTCCTTCACCAATGACATTTATAAATAATTTTGTTCATCATATTATTTCAATGTATTTATGGTTTGGTTCAATTATATTTGGAAAATATTTATATCATTTATTATTTCTTTGTGTAGTTTTGATATTTCAATATTATCACAAATGGAAATGCCCAATAACATTAGAATACAATAAACAATGTGGATTTAATTTAAAAGAAAATCATAAAGATATAATCTATTGGATAAATAAAAACATATTTACTCATTTTCCATACTATACTTTTCTTAAGCTATTATTTGTATATGATATTTATAATTTGTTAATTCATTATAAATAAAATTGATTTTTAATAATATTAAATACTACTTACCATTATTATTATGTCGGTTCAATATAAAATATTAGTGAATGATCGCAATTATACGGATTGGAATTTATTTGATGCTTTATCTCTCAATGAAATAGAAAAACTATCCATTAATCCAGCATCAAATAAATTATTTTCCAGTGATATTTTTGAAATGATTGAAGACAAGGTCAATATTCTTCATTCAAGTGTTAGGTGTATGCCTTCTATACCAGGTATATTGGTGTTAAAAGGTAATAAAACTTATGGAAGAATGAAAGATAAATTTCTTTATAAGTGTATTCCTGATGATAGACGGTTCCCTGAGTTTTTAATGCCTTATAATGTCAAGCTAGGCTTTTCTAAAAATATTGATAATAAATATATTGTATTCAAATATAATAATTGGGATGGAAAACATCCACAAGGCACCGTCGTAAGCGTGTTAGGTGATGTTGATGTATTATCCAATTTTTATGAATATCAATTATATTGTAAAAGTTTGTATGCTTCTATTCAAGAATTTAATAAAGCTGTTAGTAATAAATTAAAGAAAAAAACTGCTCCTGAATTTATTTCTTCTATGATTTCCAAATATAATCTTAAAGATCGAAGTGATGAATCTGTTTATAGTATTGATTCTAAAGAAACTACCGATTATGATGATGCTTTTAGTATTATTGATTTAGGTAATAACTCGTATAAAATTAGTATATATATTTCTAATGTTCCTCTTTGGATGGAGGAATTAGATTTATGGAATTCATTTTCAGAGAGAATATCGACTATTTATTTACCTGATAGAAAACGACCCATGATGCCATTAGCTTTATCTAATTGTGTATGTAGTTTGTGTGAAAATGAAATTAGACTGGCGTTTGGAATAGATATTACCATAAAAGATAATGAAATTATTGGTTATTGTTTAGACAATTCATATATAAAAGTTTATAAAAATCATGTATATGAAAGTAAAGAATTAAAAAAAGATACCAATTATAAATTAATGTTTAAAGTAGTAACTGACCTTTCCAAAGATTACAAATATTTAAAAAAAATAAATGATAGTCATGATATGGTAGCCTATTTAATGATTTTAATGAATTATTATACATCTCGAGATATGGTTAGATACAATAATGGAATTTATAGATCAGTATCTTTTAATAAAGAGTATAAGATGGATGACACTCTACCGGATAATGTCAATAATTTCTTGAAAATATG
>Ga0213866_10001711_pt1 | contig 16089 bp, 19 predicted proteins | sample PICome_11_FD_160079 | JGI IMG/M metagenome (GOLD analysis project Ga0213866, IMG submission 160079) | Coastal seawater microbial communities near Pivers Island, North Carolina, United States - PICO284 | ecosystem: Environmental > Aquatic > Marine > Coastal | place: USA: North Carolina...
TACCGAACCCAGCGCTTCCCTGACTGAACAGTATCAGGCGCTGCTGGCCACAGAAGACCTGGCCGTGAAGTTTACCGAAGACGGTCTGGGCAGAATTGCTGAAATCGCCTGGCAGGTAAACGAACGAACCGAAAACATCGGCGCGCGACGACTTCACACCGTCATGGAACGGCTGCTGGAGAAAGCGTCGTTCTCTGCGGCCGATGCCGGCGTTGGGGACGATGGACTGATGGTGAACGCCGACTACGTCGACAGCCAGCTGGCAGAGCTCTCCTCCGACGAAGACCTGTCGCGCTTCATCCTGTGACTGTGATGAATACCGAAAAGCGCCCGGTAGCCATCGAACTACACAAGCGATCCCGCACGCTGGAACTGGGCTATGAAGGCGGCGAATCCTACACCCTGAGTAGCGAGTATTTGCGCGTGTATTCACCGTCGGCCGAGGTGAAGGGGCATGGGCCGGGGCAGGAAGTGTTGCAGACCGGGAAGTTGAAAGTCGGCATTGAGGCTATCAAACCGGTGGGGCATTACGCCCTGCAACTGGTATTCGATGACGGGCACGACACCGGGCTGTACGCCTGGGACTATCTCTATGATCTCTGCGTCAACCAGGATGCGCTTTGGCAGCAGTACCTCGATCGCGTTACCGAGGCCGGGGCCACCCGGGATCCTGACGTACAGGTGGTGAATTTCCAGCCCTGACCCCTGACCACCTTCGCGCTACAATACGCGACTGCATTCCAGGGCGTCGTACGCATGAGCGAGAAAGACACCACACACTTCGGCTACCGCGAAGTCGAGAAAAATTCCAAAGCTGACCTCGTAGCCGGCGTTTTCCATTCCGTGGCAGCGCGCTACGACCTGATGAATGACCTTATGTCAGGCGGCGTTCATCGCCTTTGGAAGCGATTTACCATCGAGCTGAGCGGGGTTCGTAAGGGCAATGCCGTGCTGGACCTGGCAGGTGGCACCGGTGACCTCGCCGCCCGGTTTGCCGACATTGTCGGCGACACTGGCAACGTGGTCCTTGCCGACATTAATGAATCCATGCTCCAGGTGGGTCGCGACAAACTGCTGGACGGGGGCCACGCCCGCGGCATTGATTTTGTCCAGGCTGATGCCCAGGACCTGCCCTTCCCCGATGACAGTTTCGACTGTATCAGCATTGCATTTGGCTTGCGCAACGTGACCGACAAGGACCGTGCGCTGCGATCCATGCTGCGCGTACTTAAACCTGGCGGAAGACTGCTGGTGCTGGAATTTTCCAAGCCCGGCAATGAACTGTTGAATAAGGCTTACGACACGTATTCCTTCCGCGTTCTTCCGCTCATGGGCAAACTGGTAACGCAGGACAGCGAGAGCTATCAGTACCTGGCGGAGTCCATCCGCATGCACCCGGACCAGGAAACCCTGCTGGGCATGATGGAAGACGCTGGCTTTACCCGCTGTGAGTACCACAACATGACCGGCGGCATTGTCGCCGTCCACCGGGGCATCAAGGCCTGACATGACAGACCTCATCGACCCGGCGTTACACACCGCCGGTCTCGCTGCCCTCGAAGGGGCCCTGAATCGCGCTCTGGCGCTTGCGCCCACAGGCAGCAATCAGCTGTCGGAGCTGGAGGGCGACGTATTCGCACTCGAGTGCACCACACCATCGTTCATCGTTTACCTGGCACCCACCGATGAAGGGCGCGTCCGTTTCATGGGGGTTCATGATGGCCCGGTGACTACTCGGGTCCGTGGCGGGGCATCGGACTTTGCAGCCTTGGCCACCTCGGACGACCCCACCGCGACCCTGATCAACAGCCCGCTGGAACTGAGCGGCGACAGCGGCCCACTCATCCGGTTACAGCAGATTCTCGGTCAGCTGGACCTCGACTGGGAAGCGCCGCTGGTGACTGCGTTGGGCGACGTGCCCGGACACCAGCTCGCACAGGTGCTGCGGGCAGGATTCAGTTGGGGCCGAGAGACAGGATTCAGCCTCACGCGACAGCTGGATGAGTTTATCCACGAGGAAGCCAGGCTGAGTCCCCCGCGACTGGAGCTCGAGGATTTTTACCGCGACGTCCAGGACCTGGGTTTGCAGGTGGACCGGCTGGCCTCACGCCTGGCCAGGGCGCGTCGTCGCCTTGACGAGCTAAGCTGATCGCCATGTCTCGTTTACGCCGACTTGGCAGGATTATTCGCATTGCGGGCAAGTACCGCCTGGATGAGTTTGTTCGTCCGGACCTGCTGTCACCGCTGCCGCGAGCAGTGCTGGCCCTGAATCCATGGCGCTGGACATCGCCGGCCACTGAATCCCGAGCAGTCCGGCTGCGCAAGGCTCTGGAAGACCTTGGGCCGGTGTTCATCAAGTTCGGGCAGCTTCTCTCGACCCGGCGAGACCTGCTTCCTGAGGACCTGGCGAATGAGCTGGCGCGGCTGCAGGACGATGTTCCTCCTTTCCCCGAACAGGAATCGATAGCCATCATTGAAGCGGCCCTGGGACAAACGGTTAACGAGCTTTTTGCCAGCTTCGATCGCACGCCCATGGCCTCCGCCTCTGTCGCCCAGGTGCACTCGGCCTCGCTGCACGACGGGGCCAGTGTCGTGGTGAAAGTCGTTCGCCCCGACATAGAGCCAATCATCCGCCAGGACCTGGCTTTGATGTACTCGCTGGCGCGGCTGGTGGAGAAGTACCTGCCCGACGGCCGCCGACTGCGGCCGGTCGAAGTAGTCAGTGACTATGAAGTCACCATCCTCGACGAGCTGGACCTGGGCCGGGAGGCGGCCAATGCCTCCCAGCTACGCCGTAATTTCAACGACAGCACGCTGGTGTACATCCCCGAAGTGTATTGGGACTACACTCGCCGGAATGTCTTGGTAATGGAGCGCATTCATGGCATTCCCGTCACCGATATGGAGGCACTCCGGGCTCGCGGCACGGACCTCAAGGTACTCGGTGAACGGGGCGTCGAGATATTTTTCACCCAGGTGTTCCGGGACAGTTTTTTCCACGCCGATATGCACCCGGGCAACATCTTCGTGGACGCCAGTGATCCTGCTGACCCGACCTACATCGCCGTGGATTGCGCGATCATCGGCAGCCTGAGCGATTCAGATCAGTACTACCTGGCCCGCAATCTGCTCGCCATCTTCCATCGCGACTATCATGAGGTCGCACGCCTGCACGTGGAATGCGGATGGGTGGCGCCGGATACGCGATTGCAGGATTTCGAGTCTGCCATGCGCGCGGTCTGCGAACCCATATTTGAAAAACCGATCAGTGAGATCTCCTTCGGGCAATTACTGATCTACCTGTTCAGGACAGCGCGTCGATTCGACATGAAGGTCCAGCCGCAATTGGTCCTGCTGCAGAAGACCCTGCTCAATATCGAGGGGTTGGGGCGACAGCTCTACCCCGAGTTGAATTTATGGGACACCGCCCAGCCCTATCTCGAAAAATGGGTAGAGGACCGTTACTCACCGCAGTCTGTTCTGAAACGGCTGCAGCGACAGGCACCTTCCTGGCTGGAGCAACTGCCTCAGCTGCCGGATGCACTGCTGGATAACCTGCAGCACGCCAGAGACGCCGAACAGCGCTATCTTGAGGAACGCCAGCGGGTAGAACAGCTGCGCGATGCCTCGGACCGGCGCAAACGGCAGCGCCGTCGACACCTTCTCGCGGCAGCGGCCTGCGTTGTGGCGGCGTTCGTCGCCGTTCCAGGCGGGATTGATCTTGTCATGGGGGCACCGGTACTGAGCTGGTTGCTGGGAGGCACGGCCCTGGCGCTGCTGTGGACGGGGAATAGCGACGGCTGATACCGCCAGATTGGCTGTGCGATAATAGCCGGCCGATTGGAGCAGGCAATGACGACAACCGAACAGCTCGCACAACAACTGAACTGGAACGACCAGGGCCTGGTGCCGGCTGTTGCACAAGACTGGGAATCCGGGGAGGTACTGATGCTGGCATGGATGAACGCCGAATCCCTGGCCTGCACGCTGGAAGAAGGTCGTGCTGTGTACTGGTCCCGGTCCCGCGGACGCCTGTGGCGCAAAGGCGAGGAGTCCGGCAACGTACAGAAGCTGCGCGAACTCCGCATCGACTGCGATGCGGATACGGTGTTGATAAAAGTTGAGCAGGTCGGCGGCATTGCCTGCCACACCGGACGCCGCCATTGCTTTTTTACCCGCTACACTGAAACAGGCTGGGAAGTGACGGAAACACCCGTACGCGACCCCAAGGCAATCTACGGGCAGGACAATGAGTGATATTCTGCAACAATTGACCGCTACCCTTGAGCAGCGCAAGAGCGCGAACCCCGGCGAATCCTATGTGGCAGACCTCCATCAGCGAGGTCTCAACAAGATTCTGGAAAAGGTTGGCGAAGAAGCCACGGAAGTGATCCTGGCGGCCAAGGATGCCCACGCGAGTGGCCATCGTGAAGAACTTGTTGCAGAAGTAGCAGACCTTTGGTTTCACAGCATGGTGATGTTATCCCATCTCGACAGTAATGCCGGGGAGGTGCTGGATTGCCTGCAACAACGATTTGGTCTGTCTGGTCACGCGGAAAAGGCCGCGCGATCATCCACTGACTGATAAGGGAGAACATTATGGGTATTGGTGGCATTAGTATTTGGCAACTGCTGATCATTCTCGCAATTGTGATCATGCTGTTTGGAACCAAGCGGTTGCGCACGCTGGGTAGCGATCTGGGTAGCGCGGTTAAGGGCTTCCGTAAGAGCATCCAGGACGATGCGACCGCGGAGGAAAAGAAAGACGAGCCTGCCGCTGCGGATCCAGCGGCAGACCAGGAAAAGACCTCCTGACCCACGCCCATGTTTGATATCGGCTTCGCCGAGCTGGTGATCATTGCGGTGGTCAGCCTGCTTGTCATCGGGCCCGAACGGTTGCCAGGCGCTGTTCGCACCATCAGCCTGTGGCTGGGTCGATTCAAGCGCAGTTTCAATGAGATTCGTCAGGAGATCGAACAGGAACTGCACAATGACGCCGTACTTAATGATCTGAAGAAGACGTCCGATCAGGTAAAGAGTGAAGCCGAGGACGTGCGCCGCAGCCTGCAGAAGGTTGCTGATCCTCTGTCAAACTTCGACACATCCAGTGACGCGCCGGTATCAAGCGAGCCCGCTGCCGGGAATGAAGCGGCCACCAAAGCTGCACCACCCCTCGAGGGTGCGACGGAAAACCAGATAACTTCGGGCCCCACCAACAAGTCATGAGCGATAACGACGCCCTGGACCAACCCCAACCGCTGGTGGTGCACCTGACCGAGCTGCGCGACAGGCTGTTACGCGCGTTGCTTTGTGTACTGGTGGTGTTCATCGGCTTGTTCCCTTTTGCCAATGAAATCTATGGCTTTATTTCCGAGCCCATGCGGGATCTGCTTCCCGACGGTTCCAGCATGATCGCAACGGGCGTGCTTACTCCCTTCCTCACCCCGTTTAAACTCAGCCTTGTCGCCGCCATCTTCTTCAGCATTCCCTATATTCTGTTTCAGGTCTGGAGTTTCATCGCACCGGGGATGTACCGGAATGAGAAACGGCTGGCAATCCCACTGCTGGTCTCCAGTGTGGCCCTGTTTTACATCGGGGCCGCCTTCGCCTACTTCGTCGTGTTTCGACTGGTGTTTGATTTCCTCAACAGCGTTGCGCCGGACTACATCACGGTGATGCCAGACATCAATTACTACCTGGATTTCGTGTTGAGGATGTTCTTCGCGTTTGGCCTGGCCTTCGAAATACCGATTGTCGCTGTGCTACTGATCTGGGCGGGCATCACTACCGCGGACGAACTGGCGCGCAAGAGGCCTTACATTATTGTGGGCTGCTTCGTGTTTGGCATGCTGCTGACTCCGCCGGACATCATTTCGCAGTCATTACTGGCGATTCCCATGTGGATCCTGTTCGAGTTCGGCGTGTTCGCGGGTCGCATCATCCAGCGCAAGAGCGAGACGGCGGACGCCGACAGCTGAACTCAGCGCTTGGCCATTAGCCCGCCGTCAGCAACCAGCGTAATCCCGGTCGTGTATGCCTCGGAAGCAAGGTAGAAGATGGGGTGGAGAATTTCTTCGGTCTCGGCTACCCGGGGAATCAGGGCGGCATCCACCATGCCCTGCTCGTATCCCGGGATGGCAGCAATGGCGCCATCAGTCATGTCGGAGCGATAACTTCCCGGGGCCAGTGCATTGACCCTGACATTCCAGGCTGCCCATTCCTGGGCCATCACCTCAGTAAGAGCACCCAGGGCAGCTTTCGTCGCTGCGTACATACCCATGTAGGCAGGCTTGGCCAGTGCCGCAACAGACAGTACGTTGATGATCACGCCGCCGCCCTGCTCGCCCATGCGCGGTGCCAGGCGTGAGGCGAGATACCAGGGCCCTTTCAGGTTGACGTCAACCATCTTGTCGAAAACCTCTGGCGTGGTGTCTGACAAGCCATTCATACCGATATTGATACCGGCATTGTTCACCAGGATATCGACCCTGCCATAGGCGGCATAGGCAGCGTCAATCAAACGATCAAGATCATCCGTGTTGCCGGTGTGAGCGGCGATGGCGGTGGCCTGCCCGCCAGCGCCCTGAATGTCATCGACCACGGACTGACAGGCGTCAATCTTGCGACTGGAGACAACAACGCTTGCGCCCTCGCGGGCAAAACCCACGCACATCGCCCGCCCTAGCCCGCGGCTACCACCGGTCACCAGAACTACTTTTCCCTCAAACTGCTTCGCCATCGCTGGTTTCGCCTCTGTATCCTTCGATTAGACCAGCAATTACACTAGCAGCTGTTTCCGATTCAGGCAGGCTCTACTCACCATGATCCCTCACACGGTCGAACTACTTATCCCAAGGCTGTTCCTGTGCCTTGCGCTGCTCGCAGTTCCCGCATTGGCGCAGGACGGTGAGCCTGAAAATCCTGAGCCGGCGGCCGCCGAGATTGAAGTCCAACCTGATACCTCGATGCGGGAGATTCTGGAAGCGGAGGAGAAAGCCGAACAGCTGGTCCAGGAAAAGGAGGAGAGCACGCCTCGCGGGCAGCTCACAGGCAAAACTCCGCTGGAGGCCATGCTGTTGATGCGCGAGGCCACCAAGGCGAAAGACTGGGACAGTGCAGCCAAGTTTCTCGATACGCGCTACCTGCCAGAGGAACTGGAGCAATGGGAACCCAGGGAGCTATTGCGTGCACTGGGTTACGTGTTTGGCCAACAGAACATTATCGACATCACCAAGCTAAGCGATGACCCGCAGGGCGATCTCGACGACGGCCTGCCCAGCTACCGTGACCAGATAGGCTCCGTTCTCATTTCTTCCGGTGAGGTGCCGATCTACCTGCAGCGTGTACCCGACGGCAAGGGCGGCAAGGTCTGGAAAGTATCCAATGCCACCGCCGCAAAGATTCCAGAAATGTGGGAGGAGCTGGGCTATAGCCCGGTCGCCATTTACATCAGCAAGCTGCTCCCGGAAATGCGCTTCATGGGCATGGACAACTGGCAGCTGGCCGCCACGGTGATGTTCTTTATCATCGCCTGGCCACTTGCCGCGCTGGCGAGCTACCTGCTGATGCGGGTGGCGCTGCTGATTCCCAACGGTTTCCCCAAGGGAATCGAACGGTTTTTCCGGTTCCCGGTGCGACTGTTCCTGTTTATATTCTTTGCTCGGATTTTGATCGATCAGCTGGGCCTGTCTCTCACCGCCCGGGTGTACCTGGAATCATCCGGTGTCGATTACATCGCCTATACCGTGCTGCTGCTGGGCACCATGTCGCTGGTAAGGGATTACCAGATTCGCAAGATGGAGCGGGACGGCAAGGCACACTACGCCGCGCTGCTGCGGCCATTCACTACCATCGCCAAGACCCTGGTCATCACCGGTATCGCACTGTTCTGGGCAGACCAGGCTGGCTATAACATGACGACCATCCTGGCGGGGCTGGGCGTGGGCAGTCTCGCGGTGGCCCTGGCGGCCCAGAAGACCCTGGAGAACGTTATCGGGGCAATCACCCTGTACACCGCCCAACCGGTTAAACCCGGCGACTTCTGCCGTTTCGGCACGATAAAAGGAACGGTGGAGGAGATTGGGCTGAGATCGACCATCATCCGCACGCTTAACCGCACGCTGTTGGTCGTGCCGAACTCGATATTCTCATCTGTAGAGGTTGAAAATTACACCAGCCGCGATCGCATCCGCTACTACCGAGAAGTGCAACTGCAGATGTCTACCGCCGACCAGTTGCGCGTCATTCTCGGACGCCTGCGCGAGTTGTTCTACGCCCACCCCATGGTGTTACAGGAAACTGTGAGCGTGCGGTTTGAACACATCGATGCGGCAACCACACGTCTGCGTATTGATGCTGGCGTGCCAACCCGGGATTTCCAGGAGTATCTCGCCATAGCAGAAGATCTGAACCTGCACATCGTCGAGCTGGTCCATAACAGCGGCGCGATCTTCAGCGGACCGGGCCAGGTGCTGCAAGTGAGGGAGTTCTACCAGGCCCCCGAAGCCAAGATGGCCGAAGTAGAGGCTACGCTGGCAGCCTGGCGGGAAGCAGACAAGCTGCCCTTCCCGGACTACACGGCAGAAGATAAGGCAGCCATGCAAAACACCCTGGCGTATCCGCCCAAGGGCTCGCCCAGCTGATGGGAAAACGCCGCAGCCTGGCCCCACTGGGTACTGTTCTCGGCTTCCTGAAGCCCTACAAACTGAGACTGATGGCGGCAGCGGCTGCTTTGGTATTTACCGCGGCAGCAACCCTGTCACTGGGCAAGGGGCTGCAGGTGCTCATCGATCAGGGCTTCGGCGGCGGCACCCAGGCCGACCTCAAGACAGCCGTTGGGCTGCTGCTGGTGATCTCCGCTGCCATCGCTGTAGGTACTTTCGTGCGGTTCTACCTGGTGTCCTGGTTGGGCGAAAGAGTGAGCGCAGACATCCGCAAAGCCGTATTTGCAAACATCGTTCGACTCCACCCGGGTTACTTCGAGGTCAATCGCTCAGGCGAAATTATGTCGCGCCTGACCACCGACACCACCCTGTTGCAGACGATCATCGGTTCCTCCCTGAGCATGGCGATGCGATCAAGCCTGACGCTCACGGGAGCATTGATTCTCATGTTCATCACCAATCTCAAGTTGAGCCTGATTATCACCGCGAGTGTGCCGCTGGTCTTACTGCCCATGCTGATTTTCGGTCGCCGCGTGCGCAACCTCGCCAACAAGAGCCAGGACAGTATCGCCAGTGTCGGCAGTTACGCTGGCGAGATCATCCAGCACATCAAAGTGGTGCAGAGTTACACGCAAGAGGAGTTCGAGACACGCGCCTTCGACGCGGAGGTAGAGCGGGCTTTCGGGATCGCCAGACGGCGTATTCGGCAACGGGCGTTGCTGATTTGTGGTGCCATTTTGATGGTATTCGCCGGGATCACCGGCATGATGTGGTCTGGTGGCCAGGACGTTATCGGGGGCCGAATGACCGGCGGAGAGCTGGTCGCCTTCGCGTTTTACGCCATCATGGTTGGTAGCGGCTTTGGCACCATCTCGGAAGTGTGGGGTGAACTGCAGCGTGCGGCAGGGTCTGCGGAGCGGCTGCTGGAACTACTGGGAACTGACAGTGAGATCTCCGACGCAGGCACGCAGCCGGTAGCCAATCCACGGCCGAAGCTTGCGCTGCAGGACGTGACCTTTGCCTACCCCGCCCGCCCGGACCAACCCGCACTCAGGCAGCTATCCCTGGAGATTGAACCGGGACAAAGCCTAGCACTGGTAGGACCATCCGGCGGCGGCAAATCAACCATCTTTGAACTGCTACAGCGCTTTTATGATCCTCAGCAGGGCCGACTGGTTCTCGATGGCGAGGATATCCGCAATATCAGTCTTGAGCGACTCAGGCAACAAACCGCGGTCGTGGCGCAACAACCGGCCCTGTTTACTGCCGACGTTCGCTACAACATCGCTTACGGCCGCCCGGATGCTACCGACGCAGACGTGGAAGCCGCCGCTGTCGTGGCCCACTGCCACGAGTTCATCAGCCGCCTGCCAGAGGCCTATGAGAGCCACCTGGGGGAGCAGGGTGTCAGGTTGTCCGGAGGACAGCGTCAGCGGATCGCGCTGGCTCGCGCCATCATCAATGACGCGCCGATTCTATTGCTGGACGAAGCAACCAGCGCACTTGATACCGAAAGCGAACACCAGGTTCAGCTGGCGCTGGAGGAGATCATGAAAGATCGTACGACGGTGATCATTGCTCACCGCCTGTCGACGATCCTGCATGCAGATCAAATCGCAGTGATCGACCAGGGGCAGGTTATCGCGACCGGCACTCACCGGGAACTGCTTCTGGAATGCCCGCTCTATGCGCGGCTGGCGAACCTGCAGTTTCGGGAGGAGCGCGTCGCCCCTAGGACAGCCGATCCATCAATCGGAGTCGATCTTTCCGCTCCTGGTTAACCCGTGTGAGATCTTCCGCCACATCGCGCGACACATCCAGCAGTTCACCCAACAGGCTGACACTGATACGCGTGTTATTGATCGCACAACGCAGGGGTGCCGTCAGCGGTTTCTGGCGGATGATATCCAGCGACTCCTTCCAGGCAGTGCGTACATGATCGCCGGTAAGACTTCGTCCATTGTCGGCAGCCATTGTGAGCACCTCGTAGGACTCCATCAGCGCTTCGATGCCCACCCACTCTGCGAGTGTGCCCCGCTCCACTGAACGACGAACGCCACGTCGTAGTTTCCGTGCCATGTTGCGAAACTCGCGCTGGACCCGGGTGCCAAACACGGGATCTCCCACCGGCTTGAGCTGGTCATCCTCGGCCAACTCGCGCCAGTCCTCGATGGTCAGTACAGATTCAATATGGGGGAACACCAGTTTTTCTTCGCTGTTCATGTGGCGATAGGTGCGCTGAATATAATCACGCCCTTTCTTGACCAGGGTGCCGCCGCCGACCCGTCCTTCGCGCCAGCCTTCGATGTCCTGCAGCAGCTTTTCACCGCGCTTGGCCATGCCATCGTGTTCGCGCTGCAGACTGTCAACATTGTCGGCAGCTGTCGCGTCGAGTTCAGCAACCCTGCCGTAGATAAGATCCTCACGCGGATGGTGAAACTGGTCCGGCCAGGTCACCATGTAGAACATGGTTTCGTAGAGTACGTGGGTGTCGACAAGGTCACCCCGTTCAATCGCGTCCAGCTGGCTGGCCATCAATTCCATGACCGAGGCCATATGGCGGTGCTCGGCGCGCAACGCCGCCATCATCGGCTGTTCGACGCCCGTTGGACCAGGAGCAGCCTTTTGCCACTGTGTCTTGTCGTAACCTGCGACGCTCGCCGAATCTGGCATAGGAAGCTCCTCAGTCATACATTGTTCCCAGCTTATGCTGGCAGACTAGCCCGCCCGGTGGCGGTATTCATTGATCAGGCTCATGGATACCCCCTGCAAAAACGCCGGCGAGGGGCCGGCGTCTTGCGATGCAAACCGGCTCATCAGGTACCGAATTCGCGTACCAGGCCGCCTATCGACTCCTTGGCGTCACCAAACAACATCCGCGTGTTGTCCTTATAGAATAGCGGATTCTCAATGCCGGCAAAGCCGGAAGCCATCGAACGCTTGAGCACAAACACGGTACGGGCCTGATCAACATTAATCACCGGCATGCCGTAGATGGGCGAAGACTCCACTTCTCGAGCGGCGGGGTTAACCACGTCATTGGCGCCAATGATAATCGCGACATCCACATTTTCCATCCGCGGGTTGATGTCATCCATTTCAAGCAACTGGTCATAGGGCACATCCGCCTCGGCCAACAGAACGTTCATGTGGCCAGGCATGCGCCCGGCAACCGGGTGAATACCGAAATTAACCTCGGCGCCGTTCTGCTCCATCAGTTCACACAGCTCTTTCACCACGTGTTGTGCCTGGGCGACGGCCATGCCATAGCCAGGGACGATGGCAACATTGGTGGCCGCCTCTAGAACGTAATAGGCATCTTCCACCGTGATGGGCTTGATCTCTCCTTCCACCTCAGTGGTTTCCACTTTGCCACTGCCGAAGCCGGAGAACAGGACATTGGCCAGTGAGCGATTCATGGCCTTACACATGATTTGGGTCAGGATGATGCCGCTCGCACCAACCAGGGATCCCGCGACAATGAGAATATTGTTGTCGACAGCAAAACCGGCTGCGCAGGCTGCCAGACCCGAATAGGAGTTCAACAGCGAGATCACTACCGGCATGTCGGCACCGCCAATCGGAATCACCGCCATGATGCCGAATAACAGCGACAGGCCGACGACCAGGTAGAGCCAGTGCACCTGGTCGGGCTGCAGGCAAAACATCACAGCGCCACCCAGGATACCGAGCACAATGACGCTGTTGACCACCTGCTGGCCGACAAACATCACCGCCCCACTGCCAATGGTTTCACTGAGCTTGCCCCAGGCGATCAGTGAACCGGTAAAGGTCAGTCCACCAATGAGGATCGACAGCACGATGGTCACCAGCGTGAAGGTAGTCGCGGACGGGCTCAGTGCAGCCCAGCCAACCAGGAGGCTCGCCATGCCGCCAAAGCCGTTAAACAGGGCCACCATCTCGGGCATGGAGGTCATAGCCACCATACGCGCTGCAGCAGCGCCAATAGCGCCACCAATGATGAAGCCCAGCAGGATGTACTGGTAATCGACGATGCCCTGGTCCATGAGAGCCGCCACGATAGCGATCAGCATCCCTGTGGACGAAATCATATTGCCGCGACGAGCCGTCGCCGGAGAACCGAGCTGCTTGAGCCCGAAGATAAACAGTGCCGCCGAGATGATGAAAGCGAATTGAATCAAAATCTGCATCGATTAATTCTCCTTCTTCTTGAACATGGCCAGCATGCGGTCGGTCACCAGGTAACCGCCCACCACATTGATACTGGCCAGTGCAACGGCCGCCGCCCCAAGCCAGTTGGCGAGATCCTGCTGGCCAGTGCCGGCAAGACCTACCGCTCCAACAACAGTAATGCCGGAAATGGCGTTAGCACCCGACATCAGCGGCGTGTGCAGTGTGGCGGGAACTTTATTGATCAGCTCAAAGCCGAGGAAGATGGACAGCATCAGGATAAAGGTCAGGAATACTTCAGCGGGAATCATCTCAGGCTCCTCCTTCCATCAATTTCTTGATGGTTTCATGGACCACTTCACCACCGTGGGTGATGATGCAGCCGGGCAGGATGTCGTCTCCAAAGTCGACATTGAACAGCTTGTGCTCCTCATCCCAATTGTCCTCCACCAGGTTAAACAGGTTGGAGGCGTACATCTGGCTGGCATCGCGGCCAACTTCGCTGGCCCAGTTGCCGGTACCAATAATGGTCACGCCTGACCACTCGATCACCTCTCCCGGCAAAGAACCCTCAACATTGCCGCCTGTTTCGGCCGCCATATCGACGATGACTGATCCGGTGGTCATCCCCTCGACCATGTCACGGGTAACGAGCACCGGGGGCTTGCGCCCGAACACCTGAGCGGTCGTGATAACCACATCAGATTTTGCGATCACGTCCTTCTGGGCCTGGCGCTGCAACTCGACCTGTTCCGGGGTCAGTTCCTTGGCGTAGCCGCCGGCCGTTTCACCGGTCTCGCCCAGGTCGATTTCGAGGAACTTGGCCCCCAGTGACTGCACTTGTTCTGCCACCACGGGACGAGTGTCGAAAGCGGTTACCTTGGCACCCAGGCGCTTGGCCGTGGCGATCGCCTGCAGACCCGCAACACCGGCGCCAATAACGAACACGTTCGCTGGCTTCAGGGTGCCGGCGGGCGTCATCATCATCGGGAAAATCCGGGGCAGATGGGCCGCAGCCTTCATGACCATGACATAGCCCGCCAGGTTCGCCTGCGAACTGAGGGCGTCCATCTTCTGGCTGCGAGTGGTACGCGGAATCATTTCCATGCTGATGGCCGTAACACCCTGCTCTTTCAGCGCACTCACCAGTTCGTGTTCGTTGAAAGGGTCCAGGAAACTGATGTGGATAGAGCCTCGCTTCATCAGCGCGATATCTTCCAGCGAGGGCTTGTTCAGCCGCAGCAAAACGTCGGCGCTGGACATCAACTGCGCACGATCGCTGGCAACCTCAGCGCCGGCGGCGGTGTATTCCCCGTCGCTGAAACCGGCGGGCAGTCCCATGCCGGCTTCGATCTCGACGGTGGCGCCGAGGCGACAGAGCTTCTTTGCGGTATCAGGGGTTATGGGCACCCGGTTTTCACCGGGGTGAGTCTCCCTGGGAATGGCTAGACGCATAGCGGTTAGTACCCCGTTCTTTTCGTTGTCTTAGTGCTGCCGCCAGAGCGGCGCATGGGCTCCTTCCGGGAGGAGTGATGCCCCTTTCAAGGGACAGGGGCGACCGACTGTAGCACAGCCCCCGAGCACCCGGAATGATGAAGAGTATTCACCAGAAAAATGGCTTTCCAGTTTCAGATTTTGGCCTCGAATGGGTCGCGGCACCGCCATCCGTGCCCCCCAAGCTGCATCACCGACCTGCAAGTAGTCTCCCGGTTCCAACAGAGTGGGAGTATCAAAAGCGTTGCGTCTTCGGAGGCGGCAAAAAAAACCCCGCTCCAGCGGGGTTTTTCACTCGGAACTGCAATTAACCGGCCCGCAGTTGCAGGAACGGGTTCATCCAGCGGTATTTCCAACCAGTGAACTTGAGTGGTGCATCCAGAACCGCCAGGCAAATACAGTCTTCGGACTGCAAAGCTGTGGGCGCGTGGGTATCGTCCGCGGCGCGATAAATGAAATCGCCCTCGTGGTAGCTGCCATTGGCATCTGAGAAGCCACCTTGCAGAACCAGGGTCATTTCTGAACCACGATGGTCGTGTTCCGGGATCTTTCCGCCCGCTTTAATATGATAAAGCGCGAACTCGTAGTTTGGATCGCCGGTTTTCAGGTAACTGATGCGCAGTGCCTCGGTGATTTTCTTCCACGCCAGCTCGGTAAAGTCTCCGGCCATCAGGCGCTGGAGGATAGCCGGGGTACGACCTGCCTCTGTCTCAACGGGCTTGGAGTAACTAAGTGGTGGCACTTCGTCGAGGCGGGCCAAAACGCTATCTAGAACGCTCTCGCCTACTGGTTCAGGGTCCAGACGGTCGAACAGCGAGCTGCCCACTTCCTGTAGCTGACCGACAGTACGCTGGCAGCTCTCGCAATAATTCATGTGCGCTGCCACACAGGCGGATTGCGCCAGTGGCAGGTTACCTGCAACGTATTCCGTGAGGAGATCAACTCCTGGGTGATACTTAGCCATCATTTATCTACTGTTTTTCCATGTGAACTTGTAACTTCTGAATCGCCAGGCGCACACGTGACTTCACGGTGCCCAGAGGCAAATCCAATTCTCCGGCAGTCTCTGCGTGAGACTTGCCCTCCATATAAACCTTGGCCAGGATCTGTGCCTGATCGGACGGAAGCTGATCCATCAACTCGCGAACACGATCACCGTTCCGTCGGCTCTGCAACACCGCAAACGGCTGCTCGCCTTCCTGGTCCGGGCTGAAGTCCTCCGCCGCGAGCGGCGTGTCGAACTTCTGCAGTCGCCTGAACATGTCAGTGCGGCAATTACGGGCAATCGTGTACACCCAAGTGCTTGCTGCCGCCTTCTCGGGGTTAAAAGCGCCCGCTTTCTGCCACACCTTCAGCATCACTTCCTGCACCAACTCATCTGCATGCGCAGCCGACATGGTAGAACCCGAGAGTGCGAAGGCCTTAATCAAAGGCGCGAAATGCCGGAAGAAGCGCGTAAACGCTGCTCTGTCTTCACCTTCGGCGATCAGCTTAAGACATTCGCTCCATTCGTCGGTCCTGCGACCAGTAGGCATCTGCCAGCTGTTGTCGCCGCTTTGATTTTCCACTATTTGCATGCCGTCTTTCCCCTGGAGCTATCAAGTATACGCCGCCCCACAGAGGATGGATCAAAGTTTGTTATTCCTGATCCACTGGCGTGCCTCGGGCGTAATCTGGACATATCAACAACACAGGGGTCGCCAGCGAAGATCCCACGAGGTACACCTTGAAAATCGCAATTATTGGTTCCGGTATTTCCGGATTAGCAAGCGCTTACTAC
>Ga0213866_10001714_pt1 | contig 16071 bp, 15 predicted proteins | sample PICome_11_FD_160079 | JGI IMG/M metagenome (GOLD analysis project Ga0213866, IMG submission 160079) | Coastal seawater microbial communities near Pivers Island, North Carolina, United States - PICO284 | ecosystem: Environmental > Aquatic > Marine > Coastal | place: USA: North Carolina...
CATGGAATGTGTGCAAGCACCGGAGGAAGTAGAGTTGCCAACCTATAAGGCATTGCGGGAGTTGCCTCCAGCAGAAATTATGCCTGTGGTTGCAGTGTACCAGTTTGCAGACTTAACTGGACAACGCAAAGAATCAGAAAGCATAGCACTGTTTAGTTCTGCAGTCACACAAGGTGCGCACAACTTGCTTATAGACAGTCTCAAAGCTGCCGGAGCAGGGGACACTGGAAACGGCACTTGGTTCAGAGTTGTAGAACGTGGCATAGGATTGGATAATTTAGTCAGGGAAAGACAGATAATAAGATCCACAAGACAGGAGCATAACGAAGGTAAACCCATGGAGCCCTTGCTATTTGCAGGTATACTATTTGAAGGTGGCATCGTGGGTTATGACAGTAACATAGAGACAGGGGGCGATGGCGCAAGATGGATGGGCATTGGCGGGGTTACACAATTCAGAAGAGACAGTGTAACTGTAAGCCTAAGAGCAATTAGCACACTCACAGGAGAGGTTTTAATGAATGTCCAGACTCACAAGAGTATCTTAAGTGTGGGTATGGGCGCGGATGTATTCAGGTTTTTGGACATGGATACTAAACTTTTGGAATTAGAGACCGGTATTAGTTACAACGAGAGTACAACCTGGGCTGTTAGAGCAGCAATAGAAGCTGCTGTTTTAGCCATGATTGAGCAAGGGGACACTCGCGGATACTGGAAAATAGATCGTTCCATGGGAAATTACGACGAAGATTTTGGTGGTGATTTCGGCATAGAACTTTATGAGGAGGAAATATAATGAAATACATTATTTGGCTTTTGGCATTGTCAAGTTCTCTGGTTTTTGCTCAGGGAGCAAGCGACAATGAAATTTTAATCACACAATCTGGTGATAATCTTACCTTAACCATCGATCAAAATGGTTATGGTAACAAGATATCAGGTGATTCTACACAATCCACAGATCTTACTCTGACTGGTAGTAGTATGACTCTGAATATTGATCAGATTGGTAACAGCAACAAGCTCTATGGGAGTGCTACATCTGATAGCAGTACCTATAACATTACATTTACTGGTGACAGCAACACCTATGATTGGTTAATTGGCAATCTGGGTAGTAGTGATTCATCTACTTTTGATATTGATGTTACTGGTGACAGCAATACCTGGGATATTGATCAGGGTAGTGTTACAAGTGCGGAAAGATTAGATTTAGATCTCACACTCATAGGTAGCAGTAATGCATTTAATATTGATGTGGAAGTTGATGACGCAGTTTGGAATTGGGATGTTACTGGTAGCAGTAATGATGTGCTTACTAGCCAAACAGATGGCGCCTATCATGAAATTAACATGACTTATGATGGCGACAGTGGCGACATTGACATTATTCAAAGTTCAGGTACATGTGCAACAGGTATTACCAGTTGTTTCAGTGTAACAACCATGGATGTAACATCAGACAATGCTGTTATCACAATTAATCAGACTGATTAAACTATGTTTGATACCTGGAATTGCATTAGCTAATATTGGAGAGGTTTCAGATCTCAATGGTATTCCAGCACAAATTGAAAGAGCCACTGGCGATCAATTAGTCGCAGGACTTCAGACAAACATACAAAGCATGGATCAGGTTGAGACTACCAATGGTAGACTCAAAATTGCCTTTGTGGATGAAACTGAAGTTAGTCTGACTGAGCATACCTATTTGGAGATTGATGAGTATGTTTTTGACCCAGATCCTGATAAAAGTCGTATGGCGCTTAGTTTTGCTCAGGGCACTGCTAGATTTGCTACTGGAAAGCTGGGTTTAGTCCCCAGGGAAAACATTAGCATACAAACACCCACGGCTACCATAGGTATCAGAGGTACTGATTTTACAGCCACAGTTGATGAACTGGGTCGCAGTTTGGTTATACTATTACCGGATGCAAATTGTCTGGATGCTCGTAGATTGGAAGCTGGATGCATACCCAGTGGAGTTATCAATGTCACCAATAGTGGAGGCACTGTAACCTTGGATCAAGCCTATCAAGCTGTTATGGTAAGCACTCAGGAAACAGCACCATCACAGCCTGTGATACTGGAAAATATTACTGTAAACATGATCAATAATATGTTTATTGTTAGCGAGCCCAAGGAAATTGTAGAACAGCAGGAATCTGAACAAACTACCGGAAACGATTTGTTAGATTTTGAGGGTTTAGACGAGGATTTTTTGGAAGAGGATCTGCTAGAATTGGACGATGATAATACTGTGGAGTTTAATGCTCTGGACATAGATTATCTGGGTGTAGACCTACTATCCGATTTATTGGACACTCTGGATTTAACAGTTGGAGACACTCTTGGTGAAGAATTGCTTGACGATAATCAAGGTGTCGCCAATATCACCGGCACTATTAATCCAGGATTTGATCCAGTCACTGGTTATAATACCATCATAGAAACTACCACAGTGTGGTTTTATCGTGATATGAATGGTGTTGTTAGTTTAAGGCTGGATGCCGCCGGAACATATCAGATCACAACACAGCCCGAAGGCAAAAACAGTTTGATTTGTGTTAATGGTTGTGGTGGTAGTACAATTTTTATCAAACAGGGGGGAGGATAATGAATAGATCATGGAGACCATGGGCTTTGACTATTTTAGCTATTCTTTGGTGTATTCCTGCATCTGCTGATAATTTGTTGCTAGTAGACCAAGTTGGTGACAATCTTAACTTTAATGTTACACAAAGTGGTAGTAACAATATTATCAAAAGTTTAGACTTGAATAGTGCTGGTAGTATAAACGGTGCCTACGAAACTGTGGATTTAGACATGATTGGTAACAGCAATAGCATAGGGATATGGACCAGTGGATATGACAAAGACACCATAGGATATATTTCAGGTAATAATAATCAACTGTTTTTGGACAATCATGGCAACTATGGTTATCTGAGTGCTACCATCACGGGAGATAGCAATTATGCCTGGCTTGAACATGGAAATACCAACAGTAATCAAAATAACACCATAACGCTTTTGCAATCTGGGGATAGTCACTATGCATATTTGGAATCCTTTAGTGGATCCAACAATGATATAGATGTTTATCAGGGAAACGGTCAGGATGATAATCATGCATATGTCATGGTAAATTCTGGTGGTGACAGCAATGATATTAAAGTTTGGCAAGGCAAACATGCTGACGGCACAACTGACTCTGATGAAACGGGTGATCACGAAGCATACTGGATTGTTACTGGTGACAGCAATACCTTAAGCAGTTATCAAACTGACACTAACAGAGGTGGCGGCGGTGGAGCAGGACACCATTTAGCAAATTATATCACAGGCAATAGCAATAATGTAAATCATACTCAGATGGGCAAAGCAGGGCATGACGGTTTTGTGGAAATTAACGGTGACACTAACAATGTGGATTTGTATCAGCGCGGTAACGGTGGAGTTAAATGGGCCGATGTTGTTCTGGATGGGGACGGCCACAGTGTGGATGTTGATCAAAGGGGGAGTAATAGTGCAACTGCCGCTATAGATTTAACCTATGGCTCTGGGGCATATGATTTTACACTTAATCAGAATGTAACATCTGCTGCTGGTAGTTACAACATAACTGGCATTTGTTACAACGCATCTGGGTGCACAATTACAGTAAATGGCAGCAATTAGATGAAATATTTATACAGTATATGGGCAGTATTTTTTACAATCTGCCTGTTGACATACACAAAAATATCAGACCCTGTTTTCATGCAGAGTCTGAGATCACAGACATTTGACAGACTACAATTAATGGACGAAGTCAAACACAGCTCAGAAGTTGTGATTGTTAATATAGGCGAACTTAGCCTCAAAGTATGGGGACAATGGCCATGGCCACGACAGAACATTGCTCAATTGATTGCAGAGTTGAGGCAATCAGGAGCAGGAATAATTGGATTAAACACAATGTTTCCCGAACCAGATCGATTCGGGGGAGATCAAGTGTTGCAAAGTTGGATTCACCAGAACGGTATCGTATTGAGTCAAACAACCAGCAACCGAGGATACAAAACAACAGGACCACACATTGGTACGGCAACCATAGGCTCTTCCAAGCCTACACTATACTTGCCACAGTGGTCGAATCTGATAACTAATATACCCGATCTGGAAGATGCCGCGGCAGGCATTGGTGTTTTGGCTAGTGTGCCGCAACCAGACAACCAGACCCGCACATACCCACTAGCAGTAAATGTAGCAGACAATATATATCCCAGTTTTGTTATAGAAATGCTCAGAGTTTATACAGACAAACCCAGTTATATATTAAAGACTTCAGAGACTGGCATCAGTGAGTTTGCTGTGCCACCTTTTGACCCCATCCAGACGAACTATGATGGAACGGCATATATTAGATTTAATAATACTTTTACAGACATAGAGTATGTGCCCGGGGAGCCTTTACCAAATTTAGGTGGGAAATTTGTAATTGTGGGAGTTAGTGCAGAGGGAGTTAGTAATCCAGTGCCCACTCCCAGAGGAAGCATACTACCTCAGAATATACAGGCTCATATGTTACAAAATTTTATAGACGGGTCTAACATTATCAGAACAGATCTGTTCCCTCTGATGGAACTTTTAATTTCAATTCTTAGCATGATACTAATTGCAATAGTGGTTTATAAATTGCCCATATGGGCAAGTATGCCAGTCAGCCTGATGTTAATGAGCGGCTATGCTTATGGTAGTGTATGGGCATACTCAAATAAGCTTTGGTTAGTGGATGCATCGTTTCCTGTTTTGGCAAGTTTTTTAATATTTGCACAAGCAAGTTTCAATAATTTTTATGTGCAATTTAAACTACGAGAACAAATTAAGAAACAATTTGAGCATTACATAGCACCGGGTTTGGTAAAACGTCTGCAAAAAAATCCTGAATTGTTAAAACTGGGTGGCGAAACCAAAACCATGACTTACTTATTTTCAGACATCAGAGGATTTACACCCATATCTGAACAATATAAAACAGATCCTCAGGGTTTGGGCAGGCTCATAAACAGATACATGACTCCCATGACAAATATTACCCTAGATAATTCAGGTACCATAGACAAATACATAGGGGACGCACTCATGGCAATATGGGGAGCACCACTTGACGTCACCCAGCATGCAAATTTAGCAGTAAAAACAGCACAACAAATGGAGGTGGCGCTAGCCAAATTAAATGAAGAACTTCAGAAAGAGGGCCTATTACAACTCGGTGTGGGTATTGGTATCAACACTGGTGACGCTGTGGTTGGTAATATGGGCAGTGACAAAAGGTTTGACTATACTGTTTTAGGTGACAGCGTAAACCTAGCTGCCAGACTGGAAGGACAAACCAAGGAATACGGGGTATTCTATATGTTTACACAACAAACTTTGGATCATCTCACTGACTATGATAGTGACCAATTAGCGTTTATCGACCGCATAGCAGTAAAGGGACAGACTGCTCCGGTTGACATATATACCATAGTTAGTGTAGAATATGCTTTAGCTATTAATTGTGTAACACACTGCTACCAAAATCTCAGTTGGAGTGAAGCCCGTCAAAACCTTAAACATCTCAGAAAGCATAACGAAGTGCTTGCAGACTTGTATGATCACAGATTATCACAACCAGAGCCTGGTCCAGATTGGGACGGTGTAGACAGAAAGACAAGTAAGTAATAATATGAATACAAAAATAGGCATTATAGGCAGAGGTTTTGTGGGCAGCGCTGTCGCCAATGGTTTTGATCAAAATGTGCACACATTAATCATTGACCCAAAATATACCCAAAACACCATAGAAGACTGCAAAGATTGTGAAGCAGTTTTTGTGTGTGTGCCCACACCCGAAAAAAAGTCTGGCGATGTTGATGTAAGCATAGCAGACATTGTGTTAAGTGAACTAGATACTTTGTCCTACAAAGGGGTGGTGATTATTAAAAGCACTATCACGCCCAAGCATCTTACTAATTTTAAAAAACATCACAAAAAGTTAAAATTGGTGTATAATCCAGAATTTTTAACAGAAGCTAACTCCCTCACGGACTTTTTAAATCCCAATATGCAAATCCTGGGAGGAAAATGGAGAGACTGTGAGTATGTGGAACGTCTGTATGTCAGACACAGCAGTGTGAGAATTGTTCCAACCTTTAAAACGGACCTTATAACAGCTAGTTTACTAAAATATACTATTAATAGTTGGCTAGCCACAAAGGTAGTGTTTTTTAACGAACTATATGAACTACACAAGGCTAGCAAAACCAAAATACCCTGGGAGAATTTTGTAGACATGTTGAGTCGAGAGGACAGGGTAGGTAGCACTCACATGCGGGTTCCTGGTCCTGATGGTGATTATGGATTTGGTGGACATTGCTTCCCCAAGGACACCGCAGCCTTTTTACACTATGCAAACCAAATAGGAGTTGACCTCAGTGTGTTAGCTCAAGCAGTTGACAAGAACAAAAAACTAAGATAAAAGATTTTCTCAGCATAATTGTGCCCTAGTTGAAACACATCAGGGCGAGTTTAAAATCATCAGCTATTAGCTATTTCCAGAATGCGTTTTAATTTATCAGCACCACCATTTTTAGTGAGTGTTGAAAATGCTCCCTGATGTAAGGGTTTGGGCCATGTATTGATGTTTACCCAGGCATAACCAGCACTTTCAGAATTTAATTCAGGTATAAATTCTGTCTCTGTGACATATGCAAAACTGTAATAGTAGAATTTTTTATTCCGACTTTGATATATATCCAGGGGATTGAGCTTTTGCAAATCTGGTACAAATCCTATCTCTTCTCTTAACTCACGTTGTATGCTTTCGAAAGGAGTCTCGCCGTTTTCAATCATGCCTCCCCAGAATCCCCAGGTGTGCTTAAAACGTTTGTCTGAGTTGCGAAGCTGTAGTAAACATCTGCCAGTGTTACTTGCTAGAAAAATTACACCCGCAGCAGTGATAGTGTCAGGGATAGAGCCTCCACCAGCCTCCATTATATGTACCCTCGTAAGAACTCAACCATCTTTCTCCATCCCATTTCAATTGCTTGTTAGTATAGTTATTGGTTACAATTTGAATTGTGGAATTTTCAGAACTATCGAATGCAACTACCCATTCCTGACCATTGAATTCTATGATATCATTTTGATCTGCTTTGATTAAATTATCGCCCCAGTAATTATCGCCTCCCCAGGGAGTCGACTCTGTGATTAGATATCTTTGACCCTGCTCTGCCGCTGGTAATCCATCTCCGGGTTCTGCATCGTCTGGATTGATAATTCTGGTTATTTCTGACAGAGTGTCTGCTGGCAGAGTGTCTGACGCAATGTTCCAAATTAATTTGGAAGGATCCATGGGATGTTCTGTAACTCCACCCACAATCATGGAAAGCTCGTCGTCTAAATCGTTACTGGTGTTTATTTTAAGCAGACTAGTATCTGTGATCAACCCACCCTGAATTTCCAACAAGTCACTCCAGATAGCAGGGGTATAATCTCTGTTCAATAACTGAGCTTCGCTACCCTGTATTTTCAATCTGTAATCATTGGGAGTAATAATCATTTGCTCTGGTGTTTCTGGTATACTTCTAAAGAAGTCGTAGAACTGACTATCAAATCCATAGTCATCTACATCAGTATCTGTGAATATATTTGTAACTATGGTTTGTATAATTTGTTGGCGTTTTACCTGAGCAGGTGGATTAATCCAAATAGGAACTTCAAAAGTCATGGTTGCAATATCAATTATTTCATCTACGCCCTGAGGTATGCTGCGGTTACTCCAATTTACATCTGTTAGTGTGACTTCAAAGATACTACTCCAATCCAGAGGGTTATTGGTGCTTTGTATTTGTATACTGGGATTGAAGATAACCATGAGTTGCTCCATGATTTGAAGCTTGGTGTCTGTATTGGGAGTCCATATGTCTACCTGAATGGTTAAATTATATGGCACTGGCATATATCTGTTTACTGTGTATAAATTTCCAGGTCCATTCTGATAGGTATTGGTTTGTCTGTCAAACTCTCGTTCTGCTACTTGAATAGTATCCACATTATAAGGCTCTTGAGTGCGGCTTTGTTCATATTTCAGACTTTGTATGGACACGCTTATAAATGGGGTGGAATTAATGATGTTTTCTGAGTTGTTTCTCATTATGTGTGTTACCATACGACTACTATCAGCATATCTACAAGGCACACGGTTATAATTTACACCTTTGTCTGTGTATTCTCTGACATTAAAATGACTAAAAATTCTGATTAACTGAATCAAATATCTGCGAATCTGCTTGTCATACCACCAGTCCAGATTTTCGGATTTACCATCTAAATTGTTGTATTTTCCTGCCATTATTTTCTCTTTTTGCGTCCACTACAGTGCGCCCTCTGACTAAAGCCTTTGGGGTTGTTGCAATTTATGCTCCGCTTATATTTCTTGGACCATTTTTCTGTAACTATTTCTGATATCTTCATAATAGTAAGCTCTTTCTTCTGCAAATTGCCATCTTCCTTCCAGATATACCACCAATCTTCCTGTGTGTTGATCAAACGTATATTGTTTTTCCACAGGGCTGGAAATTTCCTTCACTAAAATTTTATCCGACATTCTCCAACCTCTGCATGAGTCTTTCGGCACGATTAGTTACTTGTTTATACCATAAACTATCTCTGCCCTCAGTAGCCGCTGTTTTCCAGTCACCGTCTAAGATAGCAGCATGCATCTTTTTAAATTTACTAAGTCTGGTTCTGCCCATGTTAAACATCATGTTAACCAATATCTCCTGGACCTCTCCTGGCAAGTTTCCAAATTCGCCGTCACTGTATAGTTTTTCACACTCTGAGATGGAGGTGTCCAGGTCTTTTTCGAAACATTCTTTGACTCTTTCTTCTGAGACTTGTGTTCCTTCTGGTTGCCCTGATTCTGGGTCTGTGTCGAGCACGAGATGGCCGACACCAAATGTGGGGTAGCCAAGGTGGTCGAGATATATTTCATACTCTACTCCTTCGTCGATTTTAAGTTGCTCATATATACTTTGTCTGTTCACTTGTTAATCCTCTAGTTTTCTGTTTCTGGGTTTGGTATCAGTTCTGGGCATCACTACCTGACTCATGTTGGTCTTTTCAGGTTCCTGAGTTTCATCACTGTTGTGTCTGATGTTATCATTATTAATGAAGTTTTTAAGTGTACGATTAGCACTAGTCCACTTTTCACGAGTTTGATCTTCCATTCTGACCCAACGATTGCCTGATTTCTGGAATAACCTATCAGGAATAAAATCGGTTCTCAGGAAGTAATCTCCATCTGACACGCCTGATTGTGGGAAAGTATCACCACTTCCCACAATGGTGCCACCTACCAACATGTCAGAACTGCCGTCTCCTTCCAGTGCAATACTGGGCGGTGTGGGCAGTGCAGGATCGACATATAGATGACCACGTTCACGAGTGTGTGGCATGTGTGGCACATCAATTTCTGCTTGTTCCATGACTCTGTCCTGAGCACGCAGTTCTGTCTGGTAAGTGGAAATTAAATTACGCAGATCTTCAGCTTGTTCGCCTGTGCCCAATATGTCACGGTATTCCTGAGAGTCTGTAATGGTGCCCAGTTTAACTCTCCATAAATGGGGCCACCATCTGGGATCATAGCCTTCAGCGGGCCTGGTTCCTTCCTTTACTACTAAAAATCTGTTTACGGCGTCCTCCTTGCCCAATAACAGGTCGTCACGCAAATGGGGAAGTTCTAGCACATCACCAGGCATGAGTTTACGGCCCAGTGTGCTAACCATCGACTCAATATGAAAGTTCATAAACATGGTATCGTTAGCTAAAAATGCTCCAAATTGTGTAAGGTCAAAACTGTCGTTGTCTGCCAGAGCATAAGCACCACGCATCTCATATAGATCCTTGCTGTACTTACGATCACGGTTTTCCAGGAATAGCAAATCCTGTATGAACACCTCGCTGGTATCCACTGCACTACTGGGATTGGTTGGGTCCCCCTCATAGGGAGTTTCAGTAATACCCAGATATTTGTGTACAATTACACCAGTGCCGCCCGCAAAGACATTCTCGCCCACAATACGGTCGATAAAATCATAATCGTGTGTTTTGGTCTTGTTCCATAAACTAATTCTTGGCATAGCACTATTTATCCGGTTGACAGACTCAAACGTCAGTGTTAATATGTAAAAATACAAGGAGTAAATATGCCATATATAACACTGAGTTCGGACGCTGAAGGTCACAACATGGTAGAAATCCATGAAAGACGACCAAGTTGGGTAGTAATAGAAAATGCCAGCACGATGTTGAAGGTTGATTTGGAAAAGTCCAGCACAGATAACATTTATTCAGACATCAGAGAATTAGCAAAAGCATTGGAGACAAAGTAAATGGCCAACAATAAAAAACAGTTTTCTGCAGGTGGCATCAAGATGCCTGACTACAAAATTATCAAGTCAGACATGAAACCCATGAGCATAGGTGGAATGAAACGTGACTATAATCGCCTAATGATCGAGGCATTGTGGTATACACATCAGGAGGTTCCTGCTAAAACTCTCAAAGCAGAATTTCTGAAGTTTGCAGCTACTGTGGACAAAGACAAGGCAACAGAGCTCAAAAAACTACCTGACTATGCTTTCCAGACCTTTGGCAAGTATGCCTATATTGGCAACAAGGGCGCTGAACTCAGCAAGGAACATTCGGAAGCATTAATTAAAGGCATCGATAATTTGCTAGAGATGCACCCACAGCAAGATGAACCCCAAGAGGAAGTTGTTGAGAAGCCCGCTGGCAAAGTCATTAGTATCCAGGAGCGTATGCGACAACAGGTGAGTGAACTGTGTGGTCAGTGGGACGGATATTTGGACGACTGGAGAGATGGAGAATATGATCTCAAGAAGTTTGATCCCTATAAAGAGATGATTTCATATCAGCCTGCTATCAAACCTGCCCATGCTAAAATCATTCAGCAGATGTATGAAGCAGAGTATCAGGAAGCACAAGAGCTGGTAGCCTGGGAAGATGAAGACATCAAAGAAGCATATAGCCAGTTTACTGGCAGAGCACAGGACCGCAAAAACTTTTTAAAGTTTTATGAGCTTATCATGACTGCTACCAGCACACTAATCAATACTGGCAAAGCTAACCGCAAACCCAGGACGCGCAAAGCACCCAGCAAAGAGAAGTTGGTTGCCAAGGTCAAGTATCGTGAGTCAGATCCTGCTATTGGATTGGCGAGCATCAACCCTGTGGGCATCCTGGAAGCCAACGAGCTGTGGATATACAACACTAAAAACCGCAAGCTCATGCACTATGTTGCTGAACCCATGGTGGGCGGTTTGGGTGTAAAAGGCACAAGTATCGTGGGTTTTGACAACAAGAAAAGCACACAAAAAACCATCCGTAAACCCGAAGTTCTTAAAGGTGCTGATAAATTAGCCAGAACAAAGTTTGAGAAGCTTTACAAAGAGCTTACCACAACTGACACAGCCTGTAACGGCAGAATCAATGAACACTGCATCATAATCAAGGCGTTCTCCTGATAAATACATTTATCAGGAGACAACATGCCACAAGATACCATAGGATTTCGTAACAGAGAAGAACTCATCAACTACACTCGCCTAAGATTGGGTGAGGGCATGGTTGATGTAGAATTAGATCGCGAACATTATGACATGGCCATTGATAATGCGCTGAGCATGTATCGCAGGTTGAGTTCTGGGGCAGTCCAAAAAAGTCATGTGTTTCTGGAAGCACAGACAGACACCAACGTCTATACGCTACCAGAGGAAGTCATGGTTGTAACCAGACTATGGCGCAAGCAGGCGGGCCTTAGTGGTGGCCTTATTGATAATGGTGGGGTAATTTTTGATCCGGTTTATGGGGTTTATCCGCCTGGAAGTTCAGGAGCTGGCGGTGGTGTCTTAAGCATGGTAAATGCAATAGCCATGTATCAGGAAACTGCACAGTTTGTGCTTGCTGCTGAATATGATTGGTTATGGGATCGTGTCAGCAAACGACTCACTATACTCAGAAGAATCACTAGTGACGAGGAAATTTTAGTTGCTGTGGAAAACTTTATACCCGAAGCAACATTGTTGAGAGATGTATATAGTTCTGATTGGCTAGCAAATTGGACCCTGGCAGCCGCTAAGGTTACCCTGGGAACAGCCAGAGCAAAATACACCACAGGACTTCCTGGTCCGGGCGGCGCTATTCAATTAGATGGAGAAGCGTTAAAACAGGAAGGTTATGATGACATGGAAAAACTCAAGCAGGGTATTTTCCTCTATGAAGAAGGTTCCAGACCATTGGATTTCCTCATAGGATAATTTTAAAAATATAAAATACACAGAGGTTAAAAATGATCATAGGCATAGTGGGTCACATGGGATCTGGAAAAGATACTGTGGGCAAATACATTACACAATCGTTAGGTATATCCTCTTGCACTGACAGTTTTGCAGCGCCACTCAAGGATCTGGTATCCAGCATATTTGGATGGCCCAGAGAATTGCTGGAAGGAGACAGTCTGGAAAGCAGAGAATTTCGTGAAACACCTGATATTTTCTGGACTCGCAAAACAGGCATAGATCATTTTACTCCCAGATTAGCTCTGCAACTCATGGGCACTGATGTTCTCAGAGATCATTTCCACAGCGATATCTGGATTAACAGTCTGGAATACCGATTACGTAAAGTGCCTAATGCTAAAACAGTGGTTGTCACAGACGCTAGATTCACTAATGAATTAGATATCATAAAGCATTTATGTGGTACCATAATATGGGTCCAGCGTGGTGAATTACCTGATTGGTATGAAATTGCTGTGGAAGCCAACGGTGGAAACGTTGTGAGTAAACGCATAATGACCACCAGATATCGTGATGTTCACCAGTCTGAATGGAATTGGGCTGGTTATCCAGTAGATCATATTATCAGAAACACTGGTACCCTGGAAGATCTCAAACATAAAACTGAGCAAATTTTATTTCAGATCCAGAAACAACAAAAACAAGCCTGACCTATTTATCTTTTCAGTTAAAATTTATTTCACAGATATTCTAATCAGGCATGATCTGACGTGTTTTGGATAAATATAACTAACTTATTACTATAGGAGAGTTATTATGGCAACATTAGTATCACCTGGAGTGAGTATTAGCGTAACTGACGAGAGTTTTTACGCAAGTGTAGGCTCAGGAACAGTTCCTCTTATTATTGTAGCAACAGAGGAAAACAAAACATCATCAGACGGCTCTGGTATTGCACCTTATACAAAACCAGAAAATGCTGGCAAAGTTTTTAACATTTCCAGCCAACGAGAATTACTCATCAATTATGGAAATCCGAAATTTTACACCAGTGGCGGAACACCGCTTCATGGTTATGAATTAAATGAATATGGACTGGAAGCAGCCAGAAGTTATTTAGGCTTTGCTAACCGTGCATATGTGCTCAGAGCAGATATAGATCTAGCTAAACTAGCACCCAGTGCAACACCCCCCACACAAGCGCCACAAAACGGCCAATGCTGGTTGGATATCAATAATACAACCTGGGGCATTAAGCGCCGTGTGAGCGGTCAGTGGGTATTGCAGAGTGCTGTGGTAGTTCCTGCAGCTGATATAACCACAGAAGGTGTTCCCACTACTGCTTATGGTGTTGATTACGACATTGGTGTGGTTTACTTTACCTCCACAGGAACAACTGCTGATACAATTAAAATCTGTGAAAGACGTTCGGGTGCATGGTTTGTTATTGGCGAAACTGCCTGGAACACTGCTACTACTAACGTACTGCTTATCAATGATCATCTTAATATCCCTGCAACTCGTGCTGATGGTACATCTCTCAGAGAAAATGATATGTTCCTGCAGACATCTGCACCCAATCAGGGCACCACAGTAAATGTAAAAGTTTACAATTCTAGCACTGGCGAATGGTTAACAGAAGAAACATATGGTTCCAGATATAGTAGTTCTGCATACTCATATTATTCCAGTCAGGGTGGTCCTGTGGATGGTGATTTATGGGCTGATTATGACGAAACGCCTCTGGCAGAAATCACACTGCGTAGCTGGGAAAATGAATCCACTGGTTTGGACAACATTTTTTATAGTTCTGTTATCAACCCTACTGACCCGCTGTTTGAATTAGCAAGTCATATCAATAGTCCTGGCACAGCAGCTATGTGGATATCCATAAATGATAGTGGTGTGTTTGATTCTAATGGATACATTCCTGTATTCTTTACAACAGATTCCAACAACGATGGTTTTGCTAGTTTGGCTGATGCTGTAAGTGACATCAATAATAGTATCTCAGGAGCCACCAATTCTGATCTCAGAGACAGTCTCAGGGCAGAAATTATTAATGGTAACCAGATTAAGTTTACTCAGGCAAATGGCTGGCAAGTAAAGTTCTTCAATGGAACAATTCCTGGCTGGGCTCCTAGTACACTGGGATTGCAATATGGCACACTGGGTAATACAACATCTGCGTTTGCTTACTCTGAATGGGCTGCGCTTCCATATGTAGCTAGTAATACTGCTCCATTGGGTGAAGTGGCAGATAAAACAGTTTGGTATGACAATGTCATAAGCAATGATAACATTGATTTATTGCTAAACACTGGTTCTAGTTGGACAAGCTTTAATGGTGATGTTCAAATACAGGTGACAGCGCCCACAACTCAATCCACCGGTGGCACTTTGTTAGTTGGTGATGTATGGATCAGTACTGACAATTTGGAAGAGTATCCTCGAATTTATCGTTGGAGCAGCACTGGATGGGCCTTGGTAGACAATGCAGATCAAGATACTTCATCAGGTGTAGTGTTTGGTGACTTTAGATCTACAGCTAATGGCGTAATGTTCACTGACGCACCCAATCCTGCTTTATACCCAACTGGTATACTTGCCTGGAACATGATTGCAAGTGGTGGTACAATCCGTGAATGGGACGAAAATGCAAATCGTTGGAGAACAGTAAGTGGTTTAAAATCAGACGGTTCACCATACATGCTGAGACACGCTCAGAGAAACATGGTAGTAACTGCCATGCAGGGCGCACTTAACGCAAATGAAGATATCCGTAACGAAGGATTGAGATTTAACCTTATTGGTTGTCCAAACTATCCTGAGCTCATGGATGAAATGGTAAACCTAAATGTTGATCGCAAGGAAACTGCGTTTGTAGTTGGCGACACCCCCATGCGTTTGCCAGCAGATAACACTAGTATTGCTAACTGGGCAACCAATGCAAATAATGCTACAGGCAACGGCGAAGATGGCCTTACCCTGGCTAATCCCTATGCGGCTGTTTACTATCCAAGTGCACTGACTTCAGGCCTGGATGGCACAGACATCTTGGTTCCACCAAGCCATATGATTCTCAGAACCATGGCTTACAATGACCAGGTTGCATATCCATGGTTTGCTCCAGCAGGCTATCAGCGTGGATTGGTAAGCAATGCTACTAGTGTGGGTTATCTGGATGCAGAATCCAATGAATACAAGCCTGTGGCACTGAGTCAGGGCCAGCGTGATAACTTGTATGTAAACAAGGTTAACCCTATTGGCACATTTACTGGCCGTGGTATTGTTGTGTTTGGTCAAAAGACACTGAATCCGGTGTCAAGTGCACTGGATCGTGTTAACGTAGCACGTTTGGTTAATTATATTCGTGACAGATTGGATGAGGCAATGCGCCCATTCCTGTTCGAGCCAAACGATGAAATTACACGTCAGAATGCAAAGACAACTGTCGACAGATTCCTGGGACAATTGGTATCTGCCAGAGGTTTATTTGACTATCTCACAGTTTGTGACAGCTCAAACAACACCCCAGACAGAATTGACCGTAATGAATTATGGGTGGATATTGCTATCCAGCCAGTGAAGTCCATAGAATTCATATACGTGCCAATCAGAATCCAGAATACGCTGGGCGAAACTGGGCAGTAATTTTTATTAAAAACAATAAATCGGGGGCTTCGGCCCCCTTTTTTATCTATAAACACTGTATATAATA
>Ga0213866_10001715_pt1 | contig 16071 bp, 14 predicted proteins | sample PICome_11_FD_160079 | JGI IMG/M metagenome (GOLD analysis project Ga0213866, IMG submission 160079) | Coastal seawater microbial communities near Pivers Island, North Carolina, United States - PICO284 | ecosystem: Environmental > Aquatic > Marine > Coastal | place: USA: North Carolina...
TCGGTGCAGCCGCCCTTTCGGTTGCGGGGCTTATTCGAAATCTCGGTGTCAGAGCAGAGAATATCCTGATGTGCGATAGTTCCGGTGTTCTGTATGAGGGGCGCACCCATCGCATCGATCAGTTCAAATCGGCATTTATGGTGAAAACCGATAAGCGGACGCTCGCCGAAGCTGTCGAGGGGGCGGATTGCTTGCTTGGTCTGTCGAGAAAGGGTGCTGTTGACAAGGATATGGTGCGCAGCATGGCGCCTAATCCGATTATATTTGCAATGGCGAATCCGGACCCGGAGATTACGCCGGAAGATATTATGTCAGTCCGGGGAGATGCAATCATTGCGACCGGCCGTTCAGACTATCCGAACCAGGTCAATAATGTGCTCGGATTCCCTTATATTTTCCGCGGTGCGCTGGATGTCCGGGCGCGCAGCATTAATGAGGAAATGAAAGTTGCCGCCGCGCGCGCAATTGCAGAACTGGCACGAGAGGATGTACCTGACGAAGTGGCAGCTGCCTATCATGGCTCTCGCCCGAAATTTGGCCCCGACTATATTATTCCGACGCCATTCGATCCACGCCTGATCAGCTTTATTCCACCTTTTGTGGCGCAGGCAGCGATGGATACGGGTGTTGCGCGCAAGCCGATTTCGGACATGGATGAATATCGCGATTCTCTGGCCCGCCGGCTCGATCCAAGCGCTAGCTTTCTGCAGGGCATTCAGTCGACCGCGCGCAAGACCGGTAAGCGGATTGTGTTTGCTGAAGGCGAAGAACCGCAAGTTGTCAGAGCGGCGTGGTCGTTCAAAAACCAGGGACTTGGAACGCCGATACTGATTGGCCGCCTGGAAGAAGTGAAACGGTCAATGGAACAAATGGGTGTGCCGGAGGGCAGTCTCGACATCGTCAATGCAGCGCTGACAGACCGAAATGTCGACTATACCGACTATTTGTATAAACGGCTTCAGCGTCAGGGTTATCTAAAGCGGGATGTGCAGCGGCTGGTTAATCAGGACCGGAATGTATTTGGCGGCTGTATGCTGGCGCTTGGCGATGCGGATGGCATGGTGACCGGTGTGACCCGGAACTATGATGTCTGTCTGACCGATGTTCGACTCAGTCTCGATACGCTGCCGGATACGAGCATGATTGGTATGTCGATGGTGCTAAACCGTGGACGAACCGTGTTCATTGCCGATACCAGCGTGAATGAATTGCCGACCGGTGCGGATCTTGCGCAAATCGCCCGGGAGGCTGCGAAAGGTGTGTCCCGTCTCGGTTTTACACCGCGCATTGCTTTCGTGTCCTATTCGACATTTGGCAATCCTATGGGCGAACGGGTCGAGAAAGTCCGTGAGGCTGTCTCCATTCTCGATGCCGCTGTTGATATTGATTTTGAGTATGAAGGCGACATTTCGGTCGATAAGGCGATCAATCTCGAACATAAGCTGCTATATCCGTTCTCGCGTCTCTCCGGCCCGGCAAATGTGCTGGTGATGCCGGCCATTCATTCGGCATCCATTTCAACCAAACTGCTGGAGAGTATGAGCCGGGCGACCGTTGTCGGACCGATATTGCTCGGTCTTTCAAAGCCGGTTCAAATTGCATCGCTTGGTGCGACCGTGAACGATATTGTCAATCTGGCGACGGTCGCGGCACTTGACTTGGACGGACACGAACAGGTCGAGCTAGAAGTCTAGGCGCGCTCGCGCCGCTTGATAAGACTTGAAGACAAGGGCAACCGGACGGCTGGTATTATGATAATAGCCGTTTTTGTCTGATCCATTCTATGCCCGATAGAAGCACGGCGACACCGCCAAGCCAGAAAGTGACAATGAATACTGTATAGAAGCCAGAAGATTCAATCATATCACCAAGCCAGGGCCGCCCGAGTGTGCCGATCAGCATTGTGAGTGATGCGAGTAAGGCATACTGGACGGCGGCAAAGCGCGGGTTGACCACCGAGGTGAGATAGGCCGTCATTGCCACAAGTGCAAAGCCGCCAGCAATGTTCTCGGCGAATATCGTGACCATTAAACGGGCCATGCGCTGTCCTTGATCAACGGTTACGGGATCAACTTGCAGTTTTGCTGACCATTCTGCAAATGCCACCAGCGGCACATCCAGATGCGTGATTGCGAGAAACTGATCCAGCACAACAGCACCGGCTGCGAGGTCGGCGTAGAGGAGATTGGTCGCCGCGGCAATTATCCCGCCAATGAAGAAAACCGGCATGCGTCCCAGGATTGCGATCGAAACGGCGCCGACAACGGAGCCCAATATGGTTGCTAAGACACCGAAAAATTTGGACGCGATCGCGACATCATCGAGGGAATGGCCCAGCGCACCGAAATTTTCGCCAAGATAGAAGGGATAGGCAAATGACCCCCAGACTGCATCAGTAAAGCGATAGGTCAGTGCGAGCGACAATACCAGGACAGCGCCCCACCGCAGCCGCGCAATCAATTCCATCAAGGGATCAAAAATTGCGCGGAAAATAGTTGCGACCAGAGCCGTCTGCCCGGTTGCGGGTGTTTCGTCCGGATTGGTTTCGTCTGCTCTGGCCTGATGTTTGAACACCAGTATCGCGCAGGCTATTGCGGGCAGTAAGACGGTCAGGCTGACAATCAGGGGACCTTGCTGCTGCACGAACAGACGGCCAGACATGCCATTTTCAAGTATTAGGGCATTTAAAATATACCAGAAAATCATGGCAAATGCGACTAGCCATCCGGCCGACACAATCACGACAGCGCTACGACTGACCTGATAGGGCAGGCTTGGAAAAAAGCTTGCCCGCGAGCCATGTAGGGATTCGGTTTCCGGTTCCGGCGCGATCAGCGTGCCGATAATCGATAATAGCATGAAACAGGCGACCATCAGAAACACGACGCTCCAGCCGAACCTGGCCGCCATAAGCAGCGCGATAAAACCGGTTATGAACCCGGCCGACTTGTATCCGAACTGGTATAAAGCCGACATCAGATCCTTGTCGGTATCATTACGGGCGACTTCAATACGCCAGGCGTCTAGAATCAGGTCATGGGTCGGTGAGATGAATGAAATTGCGAGTGCCAGAAGCGCAACGGTTGAGATATGATGGCTGGGATTGGTAAACGCAAAAACGGCAATCATAACTGCCATCAGGGATTGTAGGCCAATTAGCCATGAGCGTCGGCCGCCCAGTTGCGACAGGCCCTTTAGCGGGCGGGCGGTTTGAAAGGCCGGGGCCCATAGATATTTAAAAGAATAACCCAGCGTGACCAGTGAAAGCGCACCAATGGTCGAGGGTGTTACTCCAACTTCCGTGAGCCAGGCGTTTAGCAGGCCTAGCGTCGCGCCCATGGGCAGACCGGCAGCAAAGGATAACAGAATCATGGCCGCCATGCGGCGATCGGAGAAAATCGCCATTAAGGGGGAGTGTGGCGTCTTTGATGACGGATCAGACGGCGTGGCGATTGCAGATCGGTTCATTTTTTTATCCCAATGACGCGCCGCGAAGCAGCGATTATGATTGCTATGATACATACACGCTAAGTACGTATAAAAAGCTAAGATTTTTCCATATGATATGGTTGGGCCGATTCGCCCCGGAACATAGCATGACATTGCAAAGGTGAACTGAATGTGACGGCTGGTCGTGGCCTATCAGACGGTAGCCGTGCCTGGCGCTCGGAACCGGAAGGAGAGTGCTTCTGCGAGATGGACGCGGCGGACCGTCTGACTGTGCTGGAGATCGGCGATCGTGCGTGCAACTTTGAGAACCCGATAATAGGCGCGCGCCGATAATTGTAGCTTCGATGAAGCGGTTAATAATAGAGCCTGGCCTTCATCATCCAGCTGCGTGGCCGCAGCGATGATGTCGCCGGACGCATGTGCATTCAGACTAATTTCGGCCGGCATATCGCGGTAACGGTCTCGCTGTCGGGCGCGCGCCGCGCAGACACGATCCCGGACGATATTGCTGCTTTCCTGCGGTTCGGTCCGTGTCAGATCCCGGGGCGTCACCATCGGGGTGTCGAAAAACAGGTCGATGCGATCTAGAAAGGGCCCTGAGAGGCGAGCATGATAGCGCTCGGCGCATACCGGACCTCGCCGGCATGTTGCCTGGCCTGATCCTCCGCCACACCGGCATGGATTCATGGCCGCGATCAGCTGGAATTGCGCCGGATATTTCACGTGATGCTCGGCCCGCGATATAATGATCGACCCTTCCTCCAATGGCTGGCGGAGACCGTCTAGAACATGGCCTGAGAATTCCGGAAGCTCGTCAAGAAAAAGCACGCCATGATGCGCCAGTGATATTTCGCCGGGCTTGGCGCGGTGCCGCCTCCGACCAGCGCCGGCATCGAGGCAGAATGATGTGGTGCCCGGAAAGGACGATTGCGACATAGCTGGCCCTGCTCGAGCAGGCCGGCAATCGACTGGATTTGAGATACTTCGAGTAATTCGCCTGCCGATAAAGGCGGCAAAAGCCCGGGCAATCGCTTTGCCAGCATTGATTTTCCCGAGCCGGGCGGCCCCCGGAACAGTAAATTATGGCCGCCGGCGGCAGCGATCTCGAGCGCGCGCTTGGCCCCGTTCTGGCCCTTTACATCGGCCAGATCGTCAATCACTTGATGTTGTTTCAGCGGGCCCGGTGTCAGCGAGGGTAACGCTTCGCGCCCATTAAAATGGCTGATAAGGGCAATCAAATTGTCAGCGGCGAGGTGGCCCGCGCCGGCCCATGCCGCCTCCTGTCCGCAGACCAGAGGGCAAACAAGACGCAGATCCAGTTCCTGGGCTTTGATAGCTGCCGGCAAGACCCCCTGACTATGCAAAATACGACCATCAAGAGAAAGCTCGCCGAGCGCCGCATGCCCGGGCAGACTATCGCCCGGAATAAGCCCCATGGCTGACATGGTCGCCAGTGCAATTGCAAGATCATAATGACTGCCTTCCTTGGGCAGATCCGCAGGCGCCATATTTACGGTGATCCGTTTTGCCGGCAAAGCAAGCCCGATGGAGCTGAAGGCTGCGCGCACTCTTTCCCTGCTTTCGGTAACCGCCTTATTGGCCAAACCGACAATGATAAAGCTGGGTTGTCCGCCGCCGGCAATATGGACCTGAACATCAACGGGTCTTGCTTCAATGCCTTGAAAGGCGAATGTCGTGAGGCTGGAAACCATGTCTCGATCCTTGATAACAGGCAGGGTTTTGCGCGGCCAAGCCATCATAGGAATGTGTCCCGACGATCGGGATTTATTACTGGTTTTTCTTCAGCTCTTTAACGGTCGGGGCCAGACTGTGATTTGCTGGATATCCGCGCTGGCGGGGCGAGTCCAATGTCGAAAGGCTGTTGCTGATCCGGCGTAAAGGTGCCGCCAGCAGACCCGGATACCAATGCCGGCCGGGACAGGCTGTCGAGCCTATTGCCGACATGTCCTCGCCAGCCTGTCTGCCGCGGGTCATAGCCGTTGTTTGATCGCGTCCCAGAACAAAATAGCCGGATCCCGGCCGGTGAATTCGCGAACCTGCTGGACGCCGGTCGGGGAGGTATTGTTGACCTCTGTAAGATGTCCGCCAATCACATCAATTCCAACCAGTATCTGCCCACGTGATTTTAGTAATGGTCCGAGGGCGTCGCAGATTGCGATGTCGGCAGGGGACAGGTCCGATGGTTCGGCTGTGCCCCCGACGGCGAGGTTTGACCGCGCGTGTCCTTTCAAGGGAACCCGGTTGAAACCGCCAATAGGGTTCCCGTCGATCAGTATTATCCTTTTGTCCCCCTCGGCCACTGCGGGCAGAAATGCCTGGACAATGAGCGGCTCCGTTGTGCGGGCCAGAAACAGTTCAACCAGCGCTGAAAAATTACTATCATCCGGTTTTACCCGAAAGACGTCGCCGCCGCCAAATCCATATAATGGCTTCAGGATCACGTCTTCATAGGTGTTACGAAAATCTGCGATCAGGCCGCGGTCACGAGAAATCAGGGATGGCGGGATAAAGTCTGGGAGTAATAGCGGGAAAAGCTTTTCCGGGGCCGAGCGAACATGTGCTGGATCGTTTACGACAAGCGTATCGGGCGCCAGTAATTCTAGAATATGACAGGCGGTAATATAGGCCATGTCGAAGGGGGGATCCTGACGCATTAATACGACATCGACCATTTCGCGCAGGTCAAGATGGACGGCGTCGCCATAGAGGGTGGGCCGCCCGGCGACCCTCTGGACTCTGACGGGCCGTGCGAGCGCGGTAATCCGCCCCTGATCGTAGCTCAGATTTTCCGGAGGGTACTCGAAAATAAGCATGTCCTGCGCTTGCGCGGCTTCCAGTAGCGCAAAGCTTGTATTGCTCTCGACATCGGCTGTCTCCAGGGTGCCGGTCTGTATTGCCACGCGCAGGGTCATATGGTCAGTCTCTTCCTCATAATGGTCTGATGCAGGCGGCAGGGCGATAATGTCATAAATGACCGGCGTGTCCGGGCATTGCGCCCGTCCGGCACGCTATCAATCGGTTCCACCCGGATTATAGGTGACGACGTCGCCGTTTGCGCTGCGCAGACGGATATAGGAGATCACCTTCTGGACGCCGCCGGCATAACTGGCCTCTTCGGCAGCGCGTCGCAATTCATCTTCGCTGCGGGCGATGCCCAGCAGATAGACTGTGCCATTATAGGTTTCGACATTTATATTCGACGATTTGACCGAACTTGAGCCAAGCAAGCGGGCACGCACGCGGGCCGAAATAAGTTCATCGGACGCATTGGCTAGTGTGCCACCGGGCGCTTCGACAATAATTTCGTTGGCGAGATCCTGCGTGCGCCGCGACGACCAGGCGAGATCCTCCGCCATAATGCGCAGTTCCGGAGAGGACACCCGTCCCGACAGAAGCACCAGCCCGCCAGCGACTTCGACATCAACTTCATTCAGGCTGCCATGGATGTTCAGCTTGGATTTAATATTGCTTGAAAGCGTAGCATCATCGATGGCCTCGCCAGTTGTTCGTTCCTGGGAGGCCGACATCGCCGCTGCGCCAACGGCCTTTACAACACAGCCGGTCAGCATTGGGGCCGTGGTAATAATGAGTGACAAAAATAGCGTTCTTGACGACATGGCGCGCTCCTAGGATTGCGAATCATTGACCAAACTGGATTGTAGCTGCCTGTTTGGCAAGATTATGGTCGCCAAAAATCACGTTCATGATGCGGGAGTTTGCCTGGCGCAACACTGATCAGGTCATATCGCCAATTCAGATTATTCAAACTCTTGCGACCGGCGGCCCAGACGTCAGCCGCGGCGGATATCCGACGCCAGCTTTTTTCGCTAACGGCTGTCAACGCGGTTTGTTGATGATGACGGTATTTAACCTCTATGAAGACGAGTGTGTTCGAATGTCTGGCAATCAGGTCGATCTCACCACAAAACAGTTTCGCCCGGCGGGCAAGAATATGGTAGCCCTTAAGGCGCAGATAGAGTGCGGCGACAGTTTCTGCCCTGCGTCCGCGCGCTTCTGCAATCTGTCTTTTCTTGGGGCTATTCGGAGACATTCTTGAGCGCAAGCGCCTGTTGATAAACCCGCCGTCTCGGCAAATTAAGTGCTTCAGCAATTTCGGTCACGGCGGCCTTGACGGATTTGTCCGCCATCGCTTCACGCAGCGCGTTGTCAATATCTTCGTCACTGGGCTCCGTCTCAGGGGGTGGGCCGACCATCAAAACAATTTCACCTTTTGGTGTCGGCAATGTCTGATAGGCGGCCGTCAGCTCGGCGAGTGTACCGCGTCTGGTTTCCTCGAATAATTTTGTGAGTTCACGCCCGATCGCGGCCTCGCGGTTGCCGCCAAGAGACGATGCAAGATCCTGCAGGCAAGTTGCCAGCCGGGCGCCGCTTTCATAGAAAATCAGCGAGGCCGGCACCATTGCCAGGGATGTCGCGGCTTTTATCCGCGCTGCCGAGCGCGAGGGCAGAAACCCGCAAAACATAAATTTATCGGTCGGCAGGCCGCTGGTGACGAGGCCTGCAAGCATTGCCGAGGCGCCGGGCAATGGTATGATTCGGTGTCCCGCTTGTATGACGTCGCGTGCCAGTTTCCAGCCGGGGTCGGAAATCAGGGGCGTGCCGGCATCGCTTATCAGCGCAATCGACAGGCCAGCATCTAATTGCGCAAGGATTTGAGGACGCCTCTGGCTGCCATTATGGTCATGATAGGGCGTTATTTTTGTCCGGATATCGTAGGCGTCCAGCAATTTTCGGGCAACGCGTGTATCTTCGGCCAGAATTTCGTCAGCCTGGCGTAGTACGTCGAGAGCCCGCAAAGTAATGTCCCGCAGGTTCCCGATGGGTGTTGAGACGATAAAAAGCGCGGGTTCTAGTGGTTGCGCCGTTCCGGAACCGGAATTACTGTCATCACTGTCGCGAATCTTGTCTGCAGCGGCCGATGCTAAGATGGAGTTAGGGTCTGATGTCATATCAGCTACATTCGCGCTTAAACGGGCTGGCGCCAAGCCTGTTTTTCTTCACACTGCTGATCTTATCCGGCTGTGCGACCCAGCCGATTGGACCGGTGCCACCAATTGCAGGCCCGGTTGTGGATGTTGAGCCGGATGATGGGATAGAATTGCCTGATACGTCTGCGGCAGATGGACAGGATGACACCGCGACCGATATCAAGCCGGATTCGGTCATGCCAGAGGATGAATCAGCACCCACAGGCTACACGCCACCGCACATGGCTGGCCGTGATATCTTCCGGGCCGGCGTCTTGCTCCCTTTTTCAGATCGCCGGTCGACGGTCCGTTCTGAGGCCGAAGGCATTCTGGCAGCGATTGAGCTGGCTTTGTTTGAAGGCTTCGGACAAGATTTTATTCTAATGCCGAGGGATACGCTCGGGCGCGCCGAGGTGGCCCAGGAATCTGCCCAGGAGCTGTCCGAGCTTGGCGTTGATATGATGATTGGTCCGCTATTCTCGAGTAATGTCCTTGCGATACAGCCCGAACTTGCACTGCAAGGTTTGCCGGTTCTCGCCTTTTCGAATGATGTCAGGGTGGCTGGAAATGGTGTCTGGCTGGCGTCGATGACGCCGGAGGCCGAAGTTCATCAAATCATCGATTTCACCTATGAAAACGGTTATAATGGTTTTGCCTTTTTCGGTCCCGACTCCGAGCGTGGCAAACGGATTGAAATGGCAATGAGTCAGCGCGTGACGGCGAATGGCGGGGTTATGATCGAATCCGGCTTTTACCCGGCTGGCGCGACCGGCCCGGTTGCCGAAGCCGAACGGCTTGCCGGAATAATAGCGCCGATGGTGGAGCGAGGACGCCGTATAGCCATTCTCGTGCCTGAGCGTGGCAATCGTCTCCGTCAGATTGCGCCGCTCCTGGCATTTTACGGGGTAGATACAAGGCTGGTTAAAATGATCGGCCTGAGCAGCTGGAATGATTCTGAAATCTGGCGTGAACCGAGCCTTCAGGGCGCCTGGTTTCCTGGGCCATCACCGGAAAAGGTAGACGCTTTTAACCGTCGTTACGAGGTGCAATACGGGCAACCGCCAAGCGGTCTGGCAGCGATCGCTTATGATGCCACAATGTTGTCAATCGCTTTGGCCGCTGACGGCGCGGTGGATGAAAAAGAATTATTGTCGCGAGATGGTTTTGCAGGAATTAACGGGCTGTTCCGGTTTTTGCCGGATGGGACAGCCGAGCGCCGGCTGGCGATCATGGAAATATATCCAGATCCTGACAGTGGCGGAATCCGGATGGTGCGGCCGGTACCATCCCGTTTCGAAGACACCGCGCCTTGAACGCACGGCCGGTCTGGCCGGTGTCAGGGTGAGGTCATCTTGCCGGGGATAGCCCGAGCAATTTGCGGGCTGATGCGCGGTGGTCCGGGGTAATGTGTGACCCGACAACGGCTAAGGTCGCGGCAAGAACCGTTGCATCATCGGTAAAGCCAATGCCGGCGATGATGTCGGGAATAGCGTCGACCGGCGAGAGAAAGTAGAACAGCGCACTGAACAGGACGAGCCGGACCTGCTGCGGCGTCTGTTTGTCTGTGGCACAATAATAGGCGGCGGCAATATCTTCCGCAAACGGAATACGGCCGGCGACTCTGAGCAGTTTTTTCAATAATCCCTTGCGCGTTTTTCTGGTCTGTCGTTCGGTCGCAACGGGTAGGCGCGTAATATGGTTTTCACCGTTTTCGATAATGACTTCCCTTGGGTTACTCATTGGACAGCTCTCAACTTCCTCTTAGATATTAATCACAATAAGACTTATAGGAGCATTTACCATGGAATTGAACGCCAACATATCTGCAGTTATTACCGGTGGCGCATCCGGCTTGGGGGCCGCAACCGCACGGCATTTGGCGAGCCAGGGTGTAAAAGTCGCCTTGTTCGATTTGAACGAAGAAAAGGGTGAAGCGCTGGCCAAAGAACTCGGCGGCGTCTTTTGCAATGTCAATGTGACGTCGGATGAGTCGGTCGATGCTGGTTTTGAAAAGTCGCGTGCCGCGATTGGCCAGGAACGGATTCTGATTAATTGTGCCGGTACGGGTAACGCAATCAAAACGGCAAGCCGGGATAAAAATACAGGCGAGATCAGCCATTTCCCGCTCGACCGGTTTGACATGATTATTCAGATTAATCTGGTCGGGACATTTCGCTGTATCGCAAAGTCAGCGGCTGGGATGATGACGCTCGACCCGATCGACGGCGAGCGCGGTGCGATTGTAAACACAGCGTCGGTGGCAGCCGAAGATGGTCAGATCGGACAGGCATCCTATTCCGCCTCAAAGGGCGGTGTTGTCGGCATGACGTTGCCGATTGCGAGGGATTTATCTCGCGAATTGATCCGCGTGAATACAATCTTGCCTGGAATATTTGATACACCCTTGCTGGCGGGAGCGCCGGAGAATGTTCGCATGGCCTTGGGCGCGCAGGTGCCGAATCCGGCGCGTCTTGGCAACCCGGATGAATATGCCTCGCTTGCGGTTGAAATGTGCCGCAATGGCTATTTCAATGGCGAAGACGTCCGGCTCGACGGCGCGATACGGATGGCGCCACGCTAATTGGAGTTAAAACGATGATTAGGGCCCGCTGCGTGCGGGCCTTAGTTTGATGCGCTCTTGGTGTCTCGAAAAACTACGGATTATGGGGGCGTCCCCATTTAATATGGTGTGACGCGCTGCGGCAAAGTTCACGGCATATTGCCGGCGCAGATGCATCGGTCTGCTGGTCATGTGCGACGTGTTCGAACCAGTCTCGGCGCGGTCTAGTGGTTGTTTGCAACAATCAATCGGTAGCCAATGTCGAGGCAAGGCTTGTCGAGAAGATGCCGGTAGCGTCTGTGCCAGTCACCTGAGTCTAGATCTGCCGCCAGCTTTGCCAATGGCCCCGAAGGGTTGGGAACTTTCGCGAAGCTCGAAATCGCCGACCTGATCTCAGGGTCGAGATAGGCCGCCGGCCGCCGCCAATAGGCGCCAAGAAAGCCGTCGCTGCAATCATGTGGGACCATAATGGTCGTGCTCTTTATCGGTCCGAGAATGTCTTCAAATATTTTCAGTTTGGGCATGGTCGCCTGATCGAGCATAATCAGGTCGGGAATGTAGTCGGTCAGCCAGAAATAGGCGCCGTCCGGGTCAAATGTCAGAAAAACCAGAGGGCCGCGGGTCACCCGGCGCATTTCAAGCAGACCGGCGCGGAGGTCGGACCAATGGTGGACCGTTAGGATCGCCATGGCGGCATCGAAAGCGTGATCGGGAAAGGGCAAATTCTCGGCGGTACCCTGACAGGCTTGCGCGGCTTGGGGATGGCGTTGCGCGATCATTTTTCTGGACGGTTCGAGCGCTGTGACATGTCGATCGCGGGGTTCGTATGAACCGGTCCCGGCGCCGACATTCAGAACAGTCTTCGCGGTCCCGAGTGCCGCATGGATTACACACGCAATCCGCGGATCGGATGTCCGATAATTGTGATAACTCGCGCCAATCGTATCATAGAGCACTGCCATGGGGCATTATAGCATAGTCTGTGTTTTCGGGCAGGCATGCCAACTCATGTGATGCGGCATACGCCCCGACAGGCCAGATTGATGGAGGAGAATGGGCGTCGCTAGAGGGCCGGTTCAGGCAGCGTGATCTGACCTGCCAGATTCATCAGCACGTCTTCGGCGTCGAAATATTCTTCCCCTTCAGGAGCCGGGCCATATCCCATAATAATTTCGGCATCGGCTTCATAGCGGATAATATCTCTGGTTTCCGGCTCGTGATGCCAGAATGGATCATAACAGGCGCGGCAGAACCGGTATGGTGCCGCATAGATCAGGCCGGTTCGGGCATAGAGGCGGTAATTATAGCTAAACGGCGTCCCAACCGGGACCGTACGTTTCTGCTCGTCGGTTTCCCGTGTCACGACTTTGAAAAAATCGAATCCGTTTTGATCTGTAAGTTCGGCCAGGCGGTAGAGGAGATAAAGTTCGACGGTTTGCCGTTTGGTCAGACTATTGCCCGCGAATTGTACTTTCCAGCGGTCGGTCTCGATCTGTTGCTCGGAATAGCCGTAGCGAGTGTCGAGTGCCGGACGGTAGGCCGTCGATGCCGCGCAAGCAGCAATCATTACGACACTCAGGAGCGATAAAAGGATACGGTTTTTTACGATCATATTGGCCTCATTATGCGGCGGTCGCGGTTGCCCCTAGGATGCTATACTATTTTTCGGTGTTTGGATATTGAACGAGTTGTAATGTCCCGCAGCGCGATCGTGCCGGCATTATATGCCGGCTCTCAGCATACGTTGATAGGCCGGTCGGGCACGGACTTTTGCGAGCCAGGCCGCGCAAGCTGGCAGGCTCGCCAATTGGCCTTGCAGTTCGGCCGAGACAAGCTGGAAGCCCATCAGGCAATCTGCGGCGGAGAAAGTTTCTCCGGCAAAATAGGGGTATCTGGTGAGATGTGTCTCGATAGCCTGCATCGCCTTATCCCGTTCGGCAGCCATAGCGGCCGACAATGGGTGGTCCTGCAGCTGGCTGCGGAGCAGATAGAAACCGATCAATCCAGGCAGGAAGATCGCCCCTTCTGCGGCATGCAGCCATTCCAGAAAGCGCGGGAAATCCGGCGAGTCTGGCTTCGGGTGCAATTTGTGATCGGGGTCGAATTTTGCCAGAAGATATTCAGATATGGCGCCGGTTTCAGCGATCACAATGTCAGCATGCTCAAGCAGTGGTGATTTCCCCATTGGATGAATGTCGAGCAAGGCCGGCGGTGCCAGATTGGTTTCCGGGTCGCGCGTGTGATGAACCAGCTCGTGATCAACGCCTAATTCCTCGAGCAACCAAACTATTCGCTGTGAACGTGACGCATTCAGATGATGCAATTTTAATGTCATGGTATGATCCTCAATCAAGGCTGGACAGACGGGCGCCGTTGCTGACCGTAAACGCTCAATCTCGGGCATCGCGTTGACGAAGACAAGGGGTAATCCGCAAGCCGGCGAGACTAGCTGTTTCTATCCTGTCGCGGGGATCGGGGTGTTCGAGATGACCGGTCAGGCCGCTTTTGAGCCTTGTCCGCTTCGACCTGTATTCACCGGTTTATATGTTGCCGGCATGTCATCTATATCTGGCGGGCAAATTGTCGGCTGTCGTGCTGACCGTCCCGGACCATCAGAGGATCCAGTAGGCCCAAGAAAAATGGCGACCCGTTTATACGGGCCGCCATCAGTCCTATTGCCATATGGTCTGCGTCTATGCTGCGCTGGCACCCATGACGGCTTTGACTTCCAGAAACTCCTCGAGCCCGTAATCGCCCCATTCGCGACCATTACCGGACTGTTTGAAGCCACCGAACGGGGCCGTGAAGTCGGCGCTTTTGCCATTGATCTGGATCTGACCCGCACGGATACGATTGGCGACGGCGGCGGCTTCCTCAGCCGGCCCCTGTACATAGCCTGCCAGCCCATACTCTGTGTCATTGGCCATTTCGACCGCATGGTCGACGCTTTCATAAGGAATCATAACCATGACGGGGCCGAAAATCTCTTCCCGGGCGACCGTCATTTCATTGGTCACATTACCAAAAACAGTTGGCCGCGCGAAGTAACCCCGATTGAGACCTTCCGGTCGACCCGGGCCGCCGGCCAGCAAGGTTGCCCCTTCGTCGATGCCAGCCTGAATCAGATCCTGAACTTTCTGATACTGATTTCTGTTGGAAATGGGGCCAATTGCTCCTTTTTCGGCATCAGCCGGCATCTGGACTTTCACCGCTTCGGCAGTGGCCTTGGCGATTGCCATGGCTTCCTCATTCTGCTCCTTCGGAACAAACATCCGTGTCGGCGCGTTACAGGACTGACCTGAATTGGTCATCATCTGCATGACGCCGCCGGCAACGGCTTTTTGCAGGTCAGCGGTCGGCAGAACAATATTCGGTGATTTACCGCCAAGTTCCTGGGCGACGCGTTTTACGGTTGGTGCGGCGGCCTGAGCGACGAGAATTCCGGCACGGGTCGAGCCGGTAAAGCTCATCATTTCAACATCCGGGTGGGCGGACAGCACGGCCCCCACGCCAGGTCCATCACCATTGACGAGGTTGAAGACCCCGGCAGGTACGCCGGCTTCATGAATGATTTCGGCCATGATGATTGCATTGAGTGGCGAAATTTCAGAGGGCTTCAGAACCATTGTGCAGCCTGCAGCAATTGCCGGCGCGACCTTACAGGCGATCTGGTTGAGCGGCCAGTTCCACGGCGTGATAAAGCCACAGACACCAATCGGTTCCTTGCGCAGGATCGTGCTGCCGCGGGTCTGTTCGAACTGATAGTTTCTGAGAATGTCCGCGGTAATGGCGAAATGGCCCATGCCAGCTGGAACCTGTGCGGCGTTGGACAGCCACATTGGCGCACCCATTTCCGACGAAATGGCTTCCGCCATCTCGCCCATCCGGGCCTGAATGCCGGCAGATATTTTGTCGAGCAATTCTGCGCGATATTCGACGCTAGTCTGAGAAAAGGCTGGGAACGCCGCTTTTGCAGCAGCCACAGCCTTATCAACGTCGGATGCAGAGCCGAGTGAAATGACAGCAAAATTCTCTTCTGTCGCGGGATTTTCAACAGCAAGTGTCCGAGGTTCGACGGGATCGACCCACTCGCCATTAATGTAAAATTGTAGATACTCTTTCATGGCAAAAGCCTCCCAGTTTATTTTAAATTCCTGACCGTTATAGAGGCGTCTTTAGCAAGCGACGACCCCTCACCTAACGGTATTATGCGCTAACCTTTCGATAGTTTAACCAATTTATCGTCCAAAGCCGATAAAAAACGTGACCGGTCAGCTTTCGAAAAGGGTGCTGCGCCACCAATATTCTGTCCGAGCGCGCCGGCCCTTAGGTCCGACATGATAGCCCGCGTCGCGACGGCGGCGCCGATGGAATTGGCGGTAAATGCTTTGCCATTTGGGCCAAGCGCGGCGGCGCCGGACTTTAGACCGCGTTCGGCGAGCAGAATATCGGCGGTAATAATTACGGTATTCGCCGCTGCATGTTCGGCGATCCAGTCATCGGCCGCATCAAACCCGTCATTGACAATAACAAGCTCAATTAATCGATGCGGCGGAACCCGAAGAAAGCTATTAGAGACTAAAGTAACGGCAATTTCCCGCCTTAATGCGACCTGGTAGATTTCGTCTTTGACCGGGCAGGCATCGGCATCAACGAGTATTCGGAGATGGTGTGAGGAAGTCTGGTCTGGCATTGGCTGGGACAGTTTTCTTTATCAGGTTCGGGGTGTGTTAGTGTGGACATATTCGCCGAGGCTGTGCAACCAAATACAAAAGGCGGCGGCAGCGTGTCGCCTGACATTGTATCGGTCCCGACGGTCCCGGCGATACAAAAGATGCTGAAGGAGATGGCGGGTCAATGACGGTTATCAAGGCGGCATGTGTGCAAATGTGTTCGGGGACTGAAGCCTCCGAGAATCTGGCGGTGGCAACAGATTTTATCCGTTCAGCGGCCGAGGCTGGCGCAACTCTGATTGCGACGCCGGAGATGACGACCTTGCTGGATATCCGTCCGGGGAGAGCAGCCCAGCAGCATTGCCATGAAGCGGATAAT